>Ga0213821_1000949_pt1 | contig 14984 bp, 5 predicted proteins | sample MC6MC0909MG_FD_179894 | JGI IMG/M metagenome (GOLD analysis project Ga0213821, IMG submission 179894) | Enriched soil aggregate microbial communities from Iowa State University, Ames, United States - MC6-MC0909-MG | ecosystem: Environmental > Terrestrial > Soil > Unclassified | place: USA: Iowa...
TCTACCTGCACGACGGCAGTCAGGAGTACGACCTGATGGGCTTTGCCCCGGAGCAGATCGTGCGTGATGTGCTCGACCAGTTCGAGAGCCATCGCCAGGTGCTTGGCCGCGTCTATAGCTGACGGCCGCGTAGGCCGCTGCACTGCCAGGTGCGGCGGCCTGCCAGCAGCAATATGTAGCACCGCTTTGGGTAACATCTCCAGGACGCTTGGTGGTTCATTCCACTACGAGTCCTGGCCATGCCCGCCCCTCACGCGCACAACCTCAACCACGCAGTCGCCGCCCAGTTCGCCAGCCGTCCCACGCTTCGCCAGGTCGCAGGCGAACAGGTCATGAAGGTGATTCTGGAGCACTTTCCTCTGGTCGGCGTGCATCGCCCTGAAATGACTTCGGCTGCACCGCTGTACCTGATGTCCTTTAACCCGGATAGCTCTTGGAACTCCGAGCCGTTGGTGGACGTTGTCTTGCGAGCCATGCTTGATGCTAAACCCCTGATCCTCACCCCAGCGGGTGACTACCGCCTTAGCCTGAACCCGCCGCAGCGTTTTTACGCCATCGACTCGAGCTTCGAAACTGCTGAAGGCGATGTGGTCGAGCCCTCCCGCTTGACCGACGCACTTAACGCGTTGCTGCCGATGCTGCCTGGGCATTTCCAGCAAGCGCAGATCGACTATTGGAACGGCGACGGCACGGTCGATCGCGGTCTTTGGCTGCAGCAAGTGTTGCGCGCCAGCCTGCTCGATGGCCTGAAAGACGAGGCACTGGACGACGAACAACGCAAGCTTCTGCGTGACCTTCTGATGGGCTACCGCGCCGGGCTCGATGTGCAGTTGGTACGGGTAGCGTTACGTGAGGCGGACGAAACTTACTATGAGTTGTTGCCCGGCTTACTGATCACGGCATCCAGTGAAGTTCGCGAACTGACGCTTTGGTGCTCTCCCGAAGGCCTGGTCCGCAGTTTCGATTCCCAGCCTGCGTTCGGCGCGGCGTTGCAAATGTGGATGGCTGGCCGGTATCGGTTCGATGAGTTGAGTTGGCAAGGCTTGGCCGCCGACGGCGACGCTTTCGCCCTGTACAGCGCCTCATTGCTGGAAATCCTGCTCGAGCGTGTGGCCCACTTGCGTTGGAGTGCGATCGACAGCGTCGACCAGCTGGAGCATTACTGCCACTCGGCCTGCGACCCCGCGGCGTTTTTCGCTGAACGCAGTGATTCTGGCTCCGATGGGCCGGCCTTGGCGTTTCCCAAGGGTGTGTTGCGCGCCGACACGGACAGCCAGACCGCCTACCTTCAAGCCATGCTCGACATGTCGCTACTGCAACAGCGCAGCTCAGGCCAAGACATCAAGCATGATCTGCCCGATTTGCACACCTATGCGGCGGCACGCCTGCGCGAGGAGATGCTGGATGACCATCCGGATGACGCCAATTACTTTCCCGATGACCTCATCCTTACTGTCGAAACCTTCGTCAACGATGGTCATGGCCTGGGTTTTGGCCAGAAGATCGGCGACAAGCAATTGACCCTGACGCAGCTTGCGATCGGCCGCCTGGATGCCACTGCAGGTGGGGTGGTGACACACATTGCTCACCGTGAAAACCAGCTGATCATGGACTGGATGGATATCGACTACATCCGTGAGCTGGTGCAGCGGGTCGATATCGGCCGCAGTTATCCACGTCATTTACATGCGATTCTCGATCGCTCGGCGAACCGCGCCGAACACATCTCGGCATTCGCCATACGCTGGCGTACCACCCTGATGTTCGATGCCGCGCGGGCGAGGGCAGTCATGCGCCTAGACAAGTTCGCCTACGGCGCCCTGGCCGACTTCTGCCGTAGCAGCCAGGAGGGCGCAGCAGCTGTGCGGATCGCGCCCCTGGCATTCAAACGCTCGCCGACGTCAGCAAGCATCGACGTGGCTCATGGTTTCTATGTGATCGAAATCATCGAATCGGGTGTGCATCTGTTGTATTGCCCGTTGTACACCGACAAGGCGTTGATTCAGTTCGGCAACGCTCAGGCGCTGTTGGATGCCATCAGCAGCCCGGGGCCGTTGCAGGACAGCGTATTACTTTGGATCGAGCATTTGCAGCGCGCTGTTTACGACAATGGCGGCTTCAGGGAACCGCACCTGCCCCAATGGCTGTTCGACCCTTATACGTTCCCTGAGAAACCGCAGCCTGTTCAGTTGGCGCTGCAATTCTGGGCGCAGGACGTGGATCGGCACATGTTCGAAGCCAAGGGCCGGATGTTGCTGGAGCTGTCGGATCGCAGCTCCATGAGCAACAGCGAGGTGCGCTGGCGGCTGGTCACGGCGTTTTCGTGGGAGCTGCTGAATGTTGTGTTTCCGGTGTTGCCAGGGCCGCTCACCTCGGTTGCCTGGCTTTACATCGGCATGCGCAGTTTGATCAACGATGTGCATGGACTGGCCAGCCCGCATCTGGATGAGCGAATCCAGGCGATGGTCGATGTGCTGAACAACACGTTGCTAGCTCTGATACACCTGCAAACGCCGGCGCTGGCAGCAGCGCCGGTTTCCAGAGACCTGCCGCCATTGCTGCTCGAGGGCCCACCCGCTGGAAATGGGATAGAGCTGGCGAACCTTTCTACGGCGACGAAGGAGGCCAGCGCCTCGGTTGCCAGCCAGCAGTTCATGGCCAATACCCACCTCGATTTTTCCTGGCATGGGGCTGGTGGGCTCAGTGGCCTCTCAAGCGAGCAGCGCAGTCGTATGCGAACGTTGGTGGCCCCTGTTTCGCTGGAAGGGCACAAACCCCAGGAGCTGGGCGTGGCCGCTGGGCTGGTACGGGTCGAGGATGATCTCTATGTGACTCTGGGTGGCGATGTTTACCGAGTCAGCTTTGAAAACGCAGGGGCTCGCATCATTGGCCCGGACGGGACGCTTGGGCCATACCTGATGCGCGACGGCGATATCTGGCACCTCAATAACTCGCGCTTGCACGGTGGAAGTGGTCGCTCCCGCGAGTTGGCCCGCGAGCGATTGCGTCAGAAGCTTAGCGGGCCGATCGCCGCGGCTCAGGCTGGGATCGAGCGGCATATCACGGCTGCGGAGGCGGCCATGGAGAATTTCACCGCCTTGACCGAGCAGATTATCGGTTTGCGTAAGTCCGTGACAAAAGTCGAGGATCGCTTGCAAAAGGAGCCGCCAACCGACCCAGGCGAACGTGCGCAATTCCAGCAGGCTACCGAGTTGTTCGAGCGCAAGCTCCAGGAGTTACACGCGCAAAGGAATGAGCTGCGCACCCAGCGCCTGGCGTTGAACGAAAAACTGTTCCTGGATTATCTCGAGGCCGAACGCAACATCATCTACGTGCTTGACAAGTCGAACGTCTCGACTCCGAGCGACAGCGTGAGAGATCAACGGAAACTCTTGGCCCAGGTCCGTACGAACCTGATCGGCTATGGCATGTACTTCATCGATGAGCTCCTGACCTTGGGTGGTTTCAGGGAATATGACCGGCTCACCCAAACGCTCAATGTCGCGCCGCCAGAGCAACAGGCCGAGTTGTATGCCAGGTACCGGGCGATGTTGGAGAAGATGCTTGAAGAGCAGCCCCGGATCATCAAAACCTCCAGCCAGCTGGATCGTCTTTTGGCTGTAACCGATATCGACATGCAAGTGCCTTACTCCAAGGCCATTTATAGCGTCTCGGGCATTATCGACAGTCGCAAGACGACCACGATCAACATCCGGTTTTTCCAGGCCATGGGCTTGGTCGAGCTGGCCCTGCAGTGGCGTAAAGGCGCATCCACGCAGCACTACATGATCTTTCGTGATGCGCTCGCCGGTCATCGTCTGCGGGTGGCCGCGCATACGCATCATCTGCTGATGTTCTGTGACTTGCCTGTCGCAGAGCGTATCGAGGTGCTGCAAAGCGCGTGGGACGAGTACCTCGCGGCGATTCTCAACGCCGAACGGATCAAGACACTCGGCAGCAAGCTGATCGATGTCCAGCGCCTTGAGGCCTACAAGCAACAGATGGTAGAACTGAAAACCCTAGCCGGTGAGGCGCTGGTCGACGCCATGCGTGAGCAGGCGGATGGTCAGGCCCATGGCGCTCGTCGTGCGGTCTACCCGCAAAAGAGCCTGCAGGTCGCGCACACCCGGGCTGGGCAGATAGTCATTGGCAGCGAAGCGTTGGTCGACGGGCAGCCTGTTTTGGAAGTTGCAGGAACGTTCAGCAAGCGTGTGCTGCATCGCTTCCATAAGCAGGGCGACGCCTGGGTTGAAGAGGTAGCCACGGGCGAACCGGAGCCGCAGTCTCGGGCTTCGACGCCGGACTCCGAGAGGAATAACCGTGAACTGGCCGAAGCCATACTGGCACAGAACGAGAACGTCATTGCCCAGGCCAGAGACCTGGTCGCCAAGGATGCTGACGATATAGGCCTGTTATCGATGCTGGGCGGCCAGATCAACGAAGTGGTCGAGCTGCGTGAAAAGCTCAGCGATGCCGACGCAGAGCAAGCGCTGCTGGCGCGTATGGACGATGCATTGATTCAACTGCGTCAGGCCCGCCGCAACTGCTTGGTAGAGCTGTACACCAAGACGCGCTATCCAGGTTCCAGGGGGTTGAATTTTCTCCATCAGCAGGGCTTGCTCGACGTGGAATATGTCGGCCCTCGGCAGGTGGTCTCCGATGGCTATCTGGACGAGTACCGGATCAGCCTGCTGCGTGCTCCCGGCGAGCTTCGGGGTAAACCCTTGTGGGCCGCGCATTTCCATTTCTCCGACTCGCAGGCGGCGCCGACGGCGTTCGGCAAAGGCCACCTCAAGCTATGGAGCCAGCGCAAGATGGGGTATCGCGAGCAGATGAAGGCGGCGAGCGAGGGGCAGGTCTTGAGCATCTACCGGGGTAACCTGACCTACGCACAGGCCAAGGATGTGATTCCGTTCAACCTCTGAACACATGGCCGAATGGCTTGGTGGCTGCGCCGAGCTAAGCGCCGGTCGACGTTGGACCTGAACTGCGCCAGCGCTTGATCAAGCAATATGTAGTGCGGGTGTCGGGCATTCTTGCCGCAGCCTACCGTTTTTCACGGTGGAGGCACCCCGTATGACCCGTCCTCAGGTTCCAACCTTCGATTTCAGGCAGGTGGTTGCCAGGCAGTTCGACGATCGCCCGACGCTGCGCCAAGTCGCCAGTAAACAATTGCTGCGCTTGTTGCTCTCGGAACTGCCCTGGCTGGCCCATGTCACTCCCGCCCTGACAACGGCGGACCCACTGATCCTGGACAGCCCGGACCCCTCCGGCGCTTACTGGACCACCGGCTCATTGGTGGACCGGGTGCTGGCCGCCTTGCTCGATTCGAAGCCGCTTAGCCTCGAGCCATTTGATGATCGCCATTACAACCTCGGCCTGACCGAAGACTATCGTTTTCCTGGCTCGAATAGTGAGTTCGATACCCGCCGGTTGTCAGGCTTGTCGCCTGCGCTGATCGAATTGGTGCAGCAACTTCCTCAGTATTTCTGCGAGGCTCAGCTCGAATACTGGAGAGCCAATGACAAAGGTGGTGTCCGGCGTGACAGCTGGCTGCAGTTGCTGTTGAGGATCGCGTTACTGCGCGGCCTTCCGCTGCAAGGCCTGGACGCACAGGAGCAGGCGTGTATCCGTGGCGTGTTGTACGGCGGTGACGACCAGCCAGCGGTGTATTTTGTCCAGACTCAGCTAATTAGTGCCTCGCTGCAGCATGATCAGGTGCAGTCCCTGATGCTGGTTTGCGGCGAGTGGGACGAGCGCGAGGTAACGCTTTGGTGCGCGCCTTCGGGTGCGGTGCGCAGCTTCGACTCGTTGGCCGCGTTTGGCCTGGCACTGCGTGACGAACTGGCGCAGGACTATGCGTTCGAGCAGATGCGCTGGCAACGCTATCCAGCCGAAGGCAACGTATTTGCCCAGCAGGTTTCGGTCTTGCTCGACGCGCTGCTTGGTCGGGTTGAGCGAGCCCGCTATCTGGCCATCGAGGATGTTCCGGCCCTGGAGCGTCGTTTTGCCCAGCTCAGTGACCCTTCGTCCTGGTTCGAGGTTTACCAGGATGACACGCCTGCAGTAGTGCCGCCTCCAGGGTTGCGTGCCAGTGCTCCCCAGGACAGCTTTGCCTGCAGCGCCGCCTTGCTGCAGATCGCGCTGCATCAGCTCGGCTCGGGCGGCGTGGGGGCGTTGGAGGGTATCCAATCGTTGACCGACTACGCTCGTCAGGAGCTGGAGAAGCAAATCTGGGATGACCATAAGGTTCACAGCTCGCCGGACGATCTGATGTTCGACCTTTATCGAGCTCGTGGGGTGCCGGGAGGTTCGGCAACGGGCACGGGCGGTGGGGAGCCGTTGGAGCCCGCAGGGAGCATGTCGCTTACCCAGTTCGCCATCGGTAACCTCGCTTCCCTCAAAGGAGCCAGCATCGGGCGAATCTACCAGCGCGCCGAGGGGGATGAGCCGGAATGGGTGGATGCGCCGAAATGGCTCGATGTTGACGTCGCCAGGGCCCTCGTCAACAAGGTGGATATCGGTCGTCATTACCCAGCCTACGTCGCCGCCCAGTTGGACGACCCGGCCATGCGCGCGGAGCGGGTCAGGCGATTGGGTGGCGAATGGCGTGCTGCGCTGCTCGCCAGTGCTATATCTGCCAAGCTTGGGGGAAAGATCAGAGAGGTCGGGTTGCAATGTGTGGTCGATTTCTGCGCCGGGCACATCGACCCGATAACGCCGCGAATGGTATTGATCCCGTTGGCGTTCAAGCGCAGCGCAACGTCGGCGAACATGGACAAGGTGCTGGGCATGTACCTACTGTACTGCGCAGAACCTTCGCTGGTATTGCTCTACCGTCCGCTGTTCGCCCGTGACACGCTACGTCAATACACCAACCTGGCGGATTTGCTCGGTCATGTGCGCGAGTCGAAGCTGCTGCAGGACAGTATTCTCGACTGGATGGCGCCGAACGTCAGGCCGATATATGACCATGGGGGGTTCAGTGAGCCTCATACCACCTCCATAGGAATCGACCCCTATATCATTCCCGAGCGTCCAGCGCCCGCCCAACTGGCAGTCACCTACTGGACCAGCGACATTGACGAGCAGCTCTACAATGCGAACCGTGACCTTCTGCTCAGGCTTGCCGACAAGCAGACCGTATCCAACGCCGAGAACCGCTGGCAAACCCTGTGTGAGGGCGCATGGCTGTTATTCAATGTGGTGACATTAGCGATCCGTGGGCCGGTAGCCTCCGTAGCGTGGTTGGTGCAGTTGCTCGCCTCCCTGCAGCACGACCTGGATGCCCTTGAGCGCGGGGATGAGTTTGACCGAACAGCCGCAGTTGCCGACCTTGTGCTCAACCTGGGTATGGCGTTACTGCATGGCAGGCAACCGCCACGGGACATTCCCATCCATGAACTGCCCGGCGCAGCAGCCGTTGAAGGCCCCGAGCCGCAGCGTGGAGCCTATGCCGAGCTAACCATCGTCCCGGTCGAGGAAGCGGCAGCCAGCGGGGGCCTTCGTGGGGGATGGATCGATTTTTCCTGGCGTGGCCAAAGTGGGTTCAACTGGTTACCGCCTGCGCAGCGGCAAGCACTTCGGGCAATGCGTTCAGAGGTGTCGCTCGATGGCATGGTACCGTTGAGTAGCCCAGACACAGCAGGCTTGTACCGTATCGACGACGCGTTATACGTCAGCTTGGCCGGGGATACCTACCGCGTGCAGCAATTACCTGAGGGGGTGCGGGTGATCGACGGCCATGGGGCAGTGGGGCCTTGGCTGAGCTCTGCCGATGGCGACTGGCGGCTGGATTCCTCACTTCGCCTGGACGGCGGCATGCCCCGGAACTCCGCCCAGGCTAGGCTGGCAAAGCGATTCGAAGAGTTACATCAGAAGGTCAACCAGCTGGACCAGGAGGTTGAACGCGCGAGACAGCAATTCGGGCTGATGGCCAAGAAGTCCGTGGAGTCGAAGAAAACGCTGCAAATGCTGGAGGACCTCAGGAACAGGGCAGCCGCAAAGCTTGCTGGCCTCCCGGAGGGGGATGAACGTGAGCAGTTAGGCAAACTGCTGCAGCAATACGATGAACGTATAACCAAGTTAGAGCAGGATGCCTCCCTGCACAGAGACCAGTCGATAAAGCAGCTGGAAGCCGCTGTCAGCGCCGAAACGGCAATACTCCCGATATTCGCAAGCATGAATGAACCCAAGTATGCCAGCGAGCGGCAGAAAGGCGGCTGGGGCGAAACGCTTCGGCGGCATGAGACGACCGTTCGCCAGGGGATTATCCGCAATAGCGATTTCATCGTGCATGAACTCTGGGACCTTGTGGATGTGCCCCGGCTATCCGAGATGCAGCAGGCGCTGGATGGGAAGCCAATCGGTCAAGTTTCCGACTTGTATCAGGCGTTCCGCCTCAAGCTGCAGGCCGCTGTCGACCTGCAGGACCGCTTGCTTGCGGGCTATGAGAGTCTCGATCAAATCCTCGCTGACACACCCGACGACTTCGAAATTACCGGAGCCCCAGAAGAACCTGCGCGGACGGTTGCGCAGCTTATAGCCCAGCGCACCATCAATACGGTTCATCTGCGCTTCCATCAGGTACTGAACCTGGTCGACCTTGCCTTGCACCTTGACAATCAAGCCGGGCGATACATTCTCGCCGGCTACAGGGATGAACTGGCGGGCCTTAGCCTGCGCAATGCGGCTGAAGCTCACGGCGAACTGGATTTTGCCAACCTGCCGGCGCAGGACAGGATTGTCATCCTGCAGGAAGCCTGGGATGAGTACAGTGCTGCAATACTCAACAGCGACCGCATTCGCAAGGAGGGCGGGAGGTTGATCGAGCCGGCGATGCTCGACCGGTACCGGGAGCATGTCGGCAAGCTCAAGCTGGATGCTGGCCGCCGTCTGGTCGAGGCGGTTCGCGAGCAGGATGAGCCCCGAGCGACCAGCAGCCGTTCGCCCTATCCTTTGTCCAGCATGCCCCAACGGCTGGTGCGTAATGCTCAGGGGCAGTTGCAGATCGGCACCGAAGTGGAAGTGGAGGGGCAACGCCTGCTTGAAGTGCGTGAGGGAATCAGCGGAGCGGTGCTTGCAACCTTTGAACATGTTGAAGGTGAGTGGCGTCAGCGTGAGGTAAAACGGCCTTCGTTGACTGATGAAGCGCCCCCAGGCGATTTGGCCATGTGGGTGCAATCATTGCTGGATGAAACCAGTACGGTGCGGACGAAGGCCAAATCGTATGTCGAGCACGATATCAAAGGGACCTTGCTCGTTCAGTTATTCGACCTTCATCTGGCCAAACTGGAACAGGCGGCGAGTACCGTACGCGACGCGGGTGGTAAAGACTCACTGCTCAGGGCCCTGGAGCGGGATGCGGATGCGTTGCGCGGTGAGAAAAAGCTGCAGCTCATCACCCTCTACACCGACACCAACTACCCATCCGCCGAAGCCCTGCGCTACTTGCACGATGAAGGCTTGATCACCGTCGAATATGGCGAACGCCGTACCATGCAGGATGGCGGTGCCTTTGATGAGTATCGTGTGCTGCGCCTGCCGAGCAGGCGTAACCTCTGGGCAGCACATTTTCATTTCCAGTCGCAGAGCGATCATGGTGAAAATTTTGTAGCCGGCCACCTTAAAACCTGGAGCCAGCGTCGTATGAGCAGCCGCCTCGCAGCAATGGCGGGGCAACGGATTCACCGTGGGAAGCTGACGTTGGAGCAAGCCAGAGGGATTATTCCCTTCAGTTGACCTGGACGATACGAGGCGCGAACTTCGTGCTCAGCGGTTGCTGTAGCGGCCGTGCTTGCCATGTGCAGGCATGGCCTGGTTGCTCCGCTCGGCGATCATCTGATCCAGGCCGATCAGGGTAATGCCCTGGCTCTTCAGGCCTGGCAGTTCGCGCTCCAGCACCTCGAGCGTTTGTGGGTAAGGGTGCCCGATCAACACCACCGAGCCTTGCTTGCTGGCCAGGGCAATACCTTGATGAAGTTGCCTGGTAATCGCCTCGGTGGTACGCACATCGTCGAGAAACACATCCCGCGAGACATGTGCCAAGCCTTGTGCCTGCGCTTGGGCAGCTGCCACCGTGGCCGCACTGGTACGGCTGTCGACAAAGAACAGATGGCGCTGCTGCAGCTCGCCCATCAGCCAGGCCATTGGCTGGCGTTGGGCGGTCATGCGGCTGCCCATGTGGTTGTTGATGCCGGCGGCGTAGGGCACCTTGGCCAGCGCAGCGTCGAGCCGCTTGGCCAGCTCCGTCAGCGGAACCTCCGGGTGCCAGGCATAAGGGCCGGTGGCCGGGTCCATGGGCATGTGCAGGATCACCGTCTTGCCGGCCTTGTGCGCCTGGCGCGCGAAAGTAGTGGCGTGCGGCGTGTCGGGCATGACCGCCATCGTCACCGGGCCGGGCAAGGCGAGGGTGCGGTTGTCACGCTCGCTGCTCTGGCCCAGGTCGTCGATGATGATGCTCATGTAGGCCTTGTTGGCCGGCGCCGCTTGGGCAGCACCGGCCAACAGGCAGGCCAGCAGGCACAGCAGATAACGCATGGGGTGCGTCATTTGCCCGAGGTGATGTTCAAGCCCTTGAGCAGGCTAAGGGCCTGGCTCAGCTGGAAGTCATCGTCCTGTGGGCGTTCCTTGCGCTTGCTGCTGCCGGTCGGCCGGTCGGCGCCGCCGTTGCCGTTGCCCAAGTGGCCCTGCAGGTCGGCTTCCTTGAAGTTGTCGGTGTCGATCTCGGCCGTGAGTTTGGCCGGGCGCACTTCGATGTCCGGCACGATGCCCTGGGCCTGGATCGAGCGGCCGTTGGGGGTGTAATACAACGCGGTGGTGAGCTTCAGGGCGCGGTCGTTGGCCAGCGGCAGCACAGTCTGCACCGAGCCTTTGCCGAAGCTGTCGGTACCCATCAGCACGGCGCGTTTCTGGTCCTGCAGGGCGCCGGCGACGATTTCCGAAGCCGAAGCACTGCCACCGTTGATCAGCACCACCAGTGGCACGCCTTCGCTGGCATCGGCCGGGTCGGCGGAGAAGCGCAGCTCGGAGTTGGCGATGCGACCTTTGGTGTAGACGATCAGCCCCTTGGTCAGGAAGTGGTCGGCCACTTCCACCGCCGACTGCAGCACGCCGCCGGGGTTGTTGCGCAGGTCCAGGACCACGCCGCGCAATTTTTTGCCGTTGTCCTTGCGCAGCTTGGCCAGGGCCTTGCCCACTTCTTCGCCGGTCTTGACCTGGAACTGGGTGATGCGGATGTAGCCGTAGTCGTTTTCCAGCAGCTGGCTCTTCACGCTCTTGACCTGGATTACCGCGCGGGCAAGGGTCACGTCGAACGGGTTGCCGCCGTCGCGCACCAAGGTCAGGGTGATTTTTTCGCCGATCTTGCCGCGCATCTTGTCCACGGCTTCGGTCATGGTCTGGCCACGGGTAGGGGCGCCGTTGATCTTCACGATCAGGTCGCCTGCCTGCACGCCGGCACGCGAGGCCGGGGTGTCGTCGATGGGCGAGACCACCTTGATGAAGCCGTCTTCCTGGCCCACTTCGATGCCCAGGCCGCCGAATTCGCCGCTGGTGCTTTCCTGCAGCTCCTGGAAGTCCTCGGGGCCAAGGTAGGCCGAGTGTGGGTCCAGATTGCTGAGCATGCCTTTGATGGCGTTTTCGAGCAGGGTCTTGTCGTCAACCGGTTCGACATAGGCCGCCTTGATGCGGTCCATCACCTCGGCGAAGGTGCGCAGCTCTTCGAGCGGCAGTGGCGCCTTGGCGGTCACCTCGGTGGCCGGCACCGCGGCTGGCTTGGCGGCCTTGGCGGGCGCCGGTTCGGCAGCAATGGCCAAGGGCGCGCCGACCGCCAGGGCGATGGTCAGGGCCAGCTGGGTGAGACGAGGCGAGTGCAGCATGTCGAACGAACTCCTGATCCTGTAGGCGCTCCCGGGGGAGCATCGGTGCAGCGCCGGGCGCTACGCCGTAAAAAGTGAACTAACCTCGGCACCACTGCGACGGGTCGGTAGGCCGGCCCTGCTGGCGGATGGCGAAATACAAACCTGCGGCATCCTGGCCGCCGCTGTCGCCAACGGTGGAAATGGCCTCGCCGGCCTTGACGATGTCCCCGGCGCTCTTGAGCAGGCTCTGGTTGTGGCCGTAGAGGCTCAGGTAACCATTACCATGGTCGAGAATGACCAGAAGTCCAGCACCGCGCAACCAGTCGGCGAACACCACGCGCCCGCCGTGAACGGCGCGTACCTGGGTGCCGGGGTTGGCGCTGATCATCACGCCGTCCCACTTGGCGCGGGCATCGCTGCCTCGGGCATCGCCGAAGCGTGCCAGCAATCGACCATTGACCGGCCAAGGAAGTTTTCCCCGTGCGGCAGAAAAAGCACCGCCGTAGCTCGCGCTGTCACTGGAAACCAGCGGGCCAAGGGTGGTACGGGCCTTTTTCGGCGGCTCGGTGATTGCTTCACGTTTGGCCAGAGCTTCCTGCTGGCGGCGCTTCTCGGCCTCCTGCTGGGCGAGCAGGGCTTTCTGGCGCGCTTCCTCGGCTTCGCGGGCCTGGCGGGCCAGGGTTTCCTCGATGGTCTTGAGCACCTTGGCCAGGTCTGCCTGGTCCTGCTCGCGGGCCTGCAGCTTCTGGTCGCGGTCTTTCATGTCGGTGTTGAGCTTGGCCAGCACCTGTTGGCGCTTGCCGCGCTCGGCTTCGAGGGCCTGGCGGCGGCTGTCGAGGTCGGCGCGCTGGGCCAGCAACTGCTCTTGCTGGCGGGAAATGTCCTGTTCGACGTTGGCCAGCTGGCGCAAGGTCTCGTTGAAGGCACGCAGTTGCTCCATGCGGGCCTTGCTCAGGTAGTCGTAGTAACTGAGCGTGCGGGCGAATTTCTCGGGGTTCTGCTGGTTGAGCAGCAGCTTGAGGTATTCCTCGCGACCGTTGTTCTGGTAGGCCGACCGCGCCTGGATGGCGATCAGGCGCTGTTGTTCAACGCGGGAGCTCTGGAGTTTTTTTTTCTCGGTATCAAGGCGCTCCAGATCGCCCTCGGTCTTTTTTAGTTCTTGCTGCAGGGCCTCCACCTGCTTCTCGAGGTTGCCGATGTCGGTCTCGGTGGCTTTGAGGTCTTTCTGCACGCCGGCTTTTTCTTCCTGGAGCTTGCCCAGCGTCTTCTTGAGCTCGGCGATGTCCTGGCGGGTGGCGTCCAGTTGTTGCTGGGTCTGCACGCGCTCATCGGCGAAAGCCGGGCTGAGCAGGCAAGACAGGGCTAGGAGGATCAGGGCGCGAAGCATGAGGTTGGGCGTACCAAGGATGGAGACTGGCCTAGTATGCCCGCCTGTGCCTGCAAAAAAAACGCCCCACCGCAGATGCGGTGAGGCGTTTGTCTGGAATTGCTGTGTACAGGGGCCGCTCTGCGCCCCAATCGCCGCAAGCCGGCTCCCACCAAAACTGCGGTGGACCCTGTGGGAGCCGGCTTGCCGGCGATTGGGCAGCAGGGCTGCCCCTTTGCCTCAGGCGTCTACCAGGATCGAAGTACCCGTCATTTCGGCAGGTTTTTCCAGCCCCAGCAGCTTGAGCATGGTCGGTGCCACGTCGGCCAGCACGCCGCCGTCGCGGACCTTGACCCGGCGCTTGCCCACATAGATGAACGGCACGGGCTCGGTGGTGTGAGCGGTGTGCGCCTGGCCGGTGCAGGCGTCTTCCATCTGCTCGACGTTGCCGTGGTCGGCGGTGATCAGCGCTTCGCCGTCTACCTTCTCCAGCGCTTCGACGATGCGCCCTACACAGGTATCCAGCGCTTCGACCGCTTTCACCGCCGCCTCGAACACGCCAGTGTGGCCGACCATGTCACCGTTGGCGTAGTTGACGATGATCACGTCGTAGCGCTGCTGCTCGATGGCCTCGACTATACGGTCGGTAACCTCCGGTGCATTCATTTCCGGTTGCAGGTCATAGGTGGCGACCTTCGGCGACGGGATCAGAATGCGCTCTTCGCCTTCGAACGGCTCCTCGCGGCCTCCGGAGAAGAAGAACGTGACGTGCGCGTACTTCTCGGTCTCGGCGATGCGCAGCTGGGTCTTGCCGTTCTTGGCCAGGTACTCGCCCAGCACATTGTCCAGGCTGGAAGGCGCGAAGGCTGCGGGTGCCGGGATTTTCGCCGAGTATTGGGTCAGGCCGATATAGGCGGCCATCTTCGGCAGCCGCGCCCGGGGGAATTCGTTGAAGTCCGGCTCCACGAATGCACGCGACAGTTCGCGGGCACGGTCGGCGCGGAAGTTCATGAAGATGACCGCGTCGCCGTCTTCGACCTTTACTGCCTCGCCAATGCGCGTGGCTTTGACGAACTCGTCGCTCTCGTCACGGGCGTAGGCCGCTTCCAGGCCGGCCTGGGCGGTGTCGGCGGTGTACTCGGCGGCACTGTCGACGATCAAGTTGTAAGCGGCGCTGACACGGTCCCAACGGTTGTCGCGGTCCATGGCGAAGTAGCGGCCGATAAGGCTGGCGATGCGGCCCTTGCCCAGCTTGGCGAAGGTGGCGTCGAGCAGTTCGATGGACGACTGTGCGCTGCGTGGCGGGGTGTCGCGGCCGTCAAGGAAGGCGTGCAGGTAGATCTTTTCTGCACCGCGCTGCGCAGCCAGTTCGGCCATGGCAACCAGGTGGTCCTGGTGGCTGTGCACGCCGCCATCGGACAGCAGGCCGAGGATATGCACGGCCTTGCCGGCACCGGCGGCTTTATCCACCGCGCCGGTCAGCACCGGGTTGCTGAAGAAGTCGCCATCGCGGATGGCCTTGGTGACGCGGGTGAAGTCCTGGTACACGACACGGCCGGCACCCAGGTTCATGTGACCGACCTCGGAGTTGCCCATCTGCCCGTCCGGCAGGCCGACATCCATCCCTGAACCAGAGATCAAGCCATGTGGCTGGGTAGCGCGCAGGCGATCATAGACCGGTGTGTTGGCGGCATAGATGGCGTTGTATTCGGGGCTTTCGCTGTGGCCGAATCCATCCAGGATGATCAGGACCAGGG
>Ga0213821_1000960_pt1 | contig 14866 bp, 12 predicted proteins | sample MC6MC0909MG_FD_179894 | JGI IMG/M metagenome (GOLD analysis project Ga0213821, IMG submission 179894) | Enriched soil aggregate microbial communities from Iowa State University, Ames, United States - MC6-MC0909-MG | ecosystem: Environmental > Terrestrial > Soil > Unclassified | place: USA: Iowa...
CAATGTTTTTAGTAGCACACTTCCATATGGTGATTATTCCAGGTGTTGTATTTGCGATGTTAGCAGGCTTACATTACTATTGGCCAAAAATGTTTGGCTTTATGTTAAATGAAAAAATAGGCAAAGTAACCGCCTGGATTATTGCGACCAGCACCTTACTAGCCTTTATGCCAATGTTCTTCTCTGGCTTAGATGGACAAGCACGGCGTATGTACACTTACTCAGCCTCCACAGGTTTTGGTATGTGGAATATGATTTCTTTTATCGGTGCAATTGGCCTTACAATTGGCTTTATTTTAATTGTATACAACGTTTATTACAGCATACGTTATGCTCCAAGAAACGTTGGCTCAGATCCATGGGACGCACGTACATTAGAATGGGCTACACCAAGTCCTGTGCCGTACTATAACTTTGCAAAGGTGCCGTATGTCATTTCAACGGAGGCCTTATGGGATGCAAAATATCGTCAGCATGATTTGTTCCCAGAGCAATATGAAAACATTCATATGCCAAATAACAGTGGTGTACCTTTCATTTTAGGCTGTATTTTCTTTGCTTGGGGCTTTTCATTTGTATTTGGTATGTGGATTCCAACTATTGTTACAACTATCGGTATTTTTATTTGTATGGCGCACCGTTCGTTGGAAAAAGATCCAGGACATTATGTTTCTGTCCAAAAAGTGAAAGCAACGGAATCGAAATTGCGAGGTAGTCAATCATGAAAATCGATCAATCACTTCCTTTAGAATATAGTACACAGCAAAATCAATTGAATATTTTAGGCTTTTGGGTTTTTATTGGTGCTGAAATCATGCTTTTTGGGACGCTGTTCGCAGCTTATTTTGTTTTAGTGGATCGCACTGGAAATGGCCCTACAGGAGCTGATATTTTTGAAATTACACCTGTTTTATTTGAAACTTTTATTCTCTTAACAAGTAGCTTTACCATTGGCTTAGGCATACATGCCATGCGCAAGGGTTATACGAAAGCGATGATAACGTTCTATGTTTTGACGCTACTACTTGGTGTAGCATTTATTGGTTTTGAAGTGTATGAGTTCATTCACTATGTGCATGTTGGTGCAGGATTACAAACAAGTGCCTTTACAGCTACCCTTTTGACAACATTAGGGACGCATGGTGCGCACGTCACTTTTGGGGTGTTCTGGGGTATGTTTATTGTCTACCAACTAATTCAGCGTGGGTTGACGCCTGAGACAGCCAATAAATCTTTCATCTTCTCCTTATACTGGCACTTTTTAGATGTGGTATGGATCTTTATCTTCAGTTTCATTTACTTGAAAGGAATGGTTTGAAATGAGTGATTTATTCCCACTAAAACAAGTTATGGGATTTGCCCTGTCAATTATCCTTACCATCATTGCAGCATGTGTGTATTTTTTTGATATATCATCGCCCATTACCATGACAATACTTTTAGTCACAGCATTTATTCAGGCTGGCTTACAGGTAGTCGTCTTTATGCATGCTGGTGAAACAGAGGATAAACCTGCGATCTTTACCAATATTTATTATGCGTTGATCATTGCGCTCGTTACCATTTTTGGGACGTTATTATGTATGATTTGGGGATATCTCTAGACGAGAGTATGAAAAAAGTCGTCCTTTACTTGATGAGTAAGGACGATTTTTTTATGACAAACTATCGAGTTGTGTAGCTTAACGAGAGCATCAAATGTACTTTTTCGTTGGAACGATTAATGTATGTGTGAAGCTCTTCGCCATTAAATTTAATGATATCCCATTGATTTAATTGATGAATTTTTTCTCCTACCTTCATCTCCAATTGCCCGTTTAATACAAGGACAATTTCTTCTGATCCTGCTAAGTGACATTCACTGTACGCACTATTTGGTTCGATGCAACCTCTATACCATTCCGTTCCATGTGTATTAAATAATGGCTCGACAAACCAATCATTATTATTTCCTGAAAATTGGTAATTTGATCCAAATCTATGCACTTCTATATTTTCCTTAAATGATAGTAAAGAGACGAGTGGAATATTAAGCCCTCTACATATTTTCCAAAGAATATTGACGGTTGGATTCGTTTCCCCTCTTTCAATTTTTCCTAACGTCAATTTACTAACATTACTTACATTTGCTAAATCATCAAGACTCATCCTTTTGCTTTTTCGAATTTCTCTTAGATTAAGCCCAACTTGACTAGATAAGTCAATATTTTCCTCATTCAACGTGTCGCACCCCTTCTGTTGACTTCACACATTTAGTATATTATAGTATACAAGTCGGTTAATTATAGTTTATTTATTTGTTTAGAAAGTTAACTATAGTATATCAAACAATCATTCATATTTACAAAAAGAGGTGTTTTCAGTTATGACTAAATCAAAAAATCTTACAATTATTTGGAGTGTTTTTTCATTGTTTATACTCTCTATGAATCTACGAGCTTCCATTACATCCATCTCACCAGTATTGAAAAATATTCAAATGGATTTACAGATGTCTAGTGTAGTAGTAAGTTTACTAACTGCCCTACCTGTTTTTTGCATGGGGATTTTTGCTCCATTGGCTGGGAAGTTAAGTGAAAGATGGGGTATTGAATTGACGATTGCTTTATCCGTTTTATTAATTGGTGTTTCTACGGCATTGCGTTTTGTAGCGACTTTTCCATTGATTTTATTACTAACAGCTATTTTTAGTGGGATAGGTATCGCCATTACAGGCCCACTGATCTCTGGCTATATTAAAAAGGAATTTCCTAAATATTCTTCTACTATGATTGGTGTATATTCAGCAGGGATGGGAATTGGAGCCTCTTTAAGTGCTGGTTTAGTCGTGCCTGTTATGCATGCTTTTCATCAATCGTGGAATGCAGCTTTAGCAATATGGTCAGTATTCGCACTTATGGGAATCATTGTTTGGATGCCTATTATCAAAAAATCAAAGCAAGCTGAAGTAACAATCGAGAAATCTGGCAGTCAAAAAAGCCGATTACCTTGGGGAAATCGATATGTTTGGCTCCTTATGATAATGTTTGGTTTACAATCAGGTGTTTATTACGCCCTGGCGACCTGGCTCGCTCCAAAAGTGCAGGACGTTGGTTATAGTGATGCCTACGCCGCAACAACGGTAACTATTTTTTCCGTTATGCAAATGATTTGTAGCTTTATTATTCCGATTTTAATTAATAATAGTGTAAAGAGAAAACCTTGGATGCTACTTTGTGCGTTAAGCTCCTTTATCGGCATTCTGTTATTAATAACTGGCGGGATGTCACCCATTTTCTGTGCCACATTAATGGGCATTGGTGCTGGAGGCCTATTCCCATTAGCTATGATTCTACCATTAGATGCAACTGCTACGCCAAAAGAAGCAAGTGAATGGACTGCCATGGTTCAATTTGGTGGTTATATTATTAGTGGCATTATTCCGATGCTTGTTGGTGTTATAAAGGATGTAACAAACACTTTTGACTTTGCATTTTTCGCATTATTATTTATTTTAGTTGTATTAGTGCTGATGACGTTTAAAGTTAGAGCAAAAAATGATTCAAATACTTACTTCCTTCAATAGAGAAAAAAGGTCGAAGCTACCATTAGCACGAATCATAAGTGATTTGTGCTTTTTTTTGCTAATTAGCAATGGGTGAAGGAGTACTAAATAAAGACTGCTATTTTAGGCTATACATTTAGCGATGCCTATTAGAAGATGTACAAAATAAGTATAGAACGCCCTTCAAAAGTCAATTCTATAAACTAAGTTAGTAATGAAGGGAGCCTATAATTCTGCATGCAATTTAAACTACCTTTCAATAAAAAACAACCACCATCTGTCGAAGAGGCGCCTAAAGAAAAAGAAAATCTTGTGAGGGTCGCTATTGCAACAGATCATTTTATTCAGTCGATTAAAAATGCTACAAATAATCCAGCTGATTTAATCATTAAGACGATTCCACCGAACCTTACGCTTTTTTATATCGATAAATTAGTTGACAATCAGACTTTGAATAATGATATTATCGCCAATTTACAAAACAAACCACATGATACGCCAAATTCTATTGAGGCTGCACTTTCTGTTCCTGAAGTCGTTATATCCAGTCTACTAAAGGAAGCAATAGATGGTATCGTCAATGGTTCTGTTGTTATTCATGTCGGGGGCTTCCCACAAGTACTTTTAGTCAATATCGCTAATAGAGAATCTAGAGCTTTAGCAGCGCCTGAAAATGAATCACAAGTAATTGGCACACAGGTTGGTTTTAATGAGAGTCTTTCCACAAATATTTCCGTAATCCGCCGTTACATAGTGTGTCCCGATCTTTGTAATGAAAAACTAAAAATTGGCACGCGCACCAATACTTCTGTTGCACTCTTATATATGAATGGGATTGCTAATAATCAAATGGTGAATACCTTGCGCCAACGAATCACAGATCTTCATCTCGATGAACTACTCGATAGTGCAGTGCTCTCTGAAATGATTGATGATAACTCTTTATCTGTCTTCCCACAGATGTTGTTAACTGAAAGACCAGATAGGTTTTGTGATGCGATTTTAGATGGCAAAATAGGCATTATTGTAGATGGTAGCTCCTTGGCCATTATTTGTCCGCAATCATTTACTGAATTTTTTCAAAGTCAGGAGGATCAAAACTTAAGATGGCAAATTGCCACGTTTGTTCGATTATTACGACTTGCTGCCTTCTTTTTATCCGTCTATTTAACACCTTTTTACGTAGCAGCTTTAACCTTTCACTATGAAGTCATTCCTCAAGCCTTTTTGGTGCCATTAAGTGAATCTAGAGCCTTGGTTCCTTTCCCACCTATATTCGAGGCATTACTATTGGAGTTTATCATTGAATTACTACGAGAAGCTGGGGCAAGGCTACCAACTAAAATTGGTCAAACCATTGGTATCGTAGGCGGTATTGTTATTGGGACAGCAGCTGTGCAGGCAGGTATTACAAGTAATATTTTACTGATAATTATTGCTTTAAGTGCACTAGCATCATTCACGTCACCAAGTTACATGATGGGCAATGTGATTCGACTAATTCGCTTCCCGATTATTATACTAGCAGGATTTTGGGGCTTTTATGGCATCATGCTGGCTTTTTGTTTCATTCTTATTCATCTTTTACGTCAAACAAGTCTGGGTGCCCCGTATCTGTCTCCTTTCTATCCACCTAGGATGAAAGAAATGCGGGATAGTATTATCAGGATGCCTATTCCGTTAACAGCGAAAAGACCTGCTTTAACTAGAGCAAAGGATAAAAATAAATTCGAACCTGAGCCTGTAAAACCGGAAAAAAGTTGAACTGAAGGTGAAATAAATGAAAAATCCTATACAGCTTAGCCCTAAAGAGATGATCAACGCTTATATGCTTTTTTTTGTCGTGCATGGCGCTCAAGTTGGGGTTGGTATACAGGGATTTCAACGCATTATCTACCAAGAGGCAAGACAGGATGCATGGATTTCAGTTCTTCTAGCTTGTATTGCCACACATATCGTCGCCTTTTGTATGATTAAAACATTAGAGATCTATGGCTCCAATGATCTATACGGAATACAGCAAGATATCTACGGAAAATGGATGGGCAATTTTTTAAATGCTATGTATGTCTTTTATTGCTTTGTCGCGTTTTTTTCTGTTTTACGAAATTATATTGAAGTTATCCAGGCATGGATTTTCCCCAGTATAGGGACGTGGTTTCTTTCAGCTACTTTACTAATCATCATTATTTATGCCTTTACTGGCGGGCTTCGAGTAATAGTGGGTGTGTCTTTTTTCAGTGTTATTCTCTCTCTTTGGATAATTCCGATGTTAGCCTTTCCACTGAAGTATTCCAGCGTAGACAGTCTTTTTCCTATTTTAGAAAACGACATTCGTTCCATCTTAAAAGGTGCACACTCGATGACATTTACCATTATTGGCTTTGAAATTTTAAACGTTTTTTATCCCTTTGTAAAAGATAAAAAAAATATTCGAAAACCTGTGCATTTAGGGTTATTGTTTTCAACTTTTATTTATTTATCAGTCATGCTAGTGTCGATTACCTATTACAGTGAAGGAAAGCTAGTGAAAACAATATGGGCAACATTGACTTTATTTAGTTTTATCAGCTTCCCTTTTATAGAGCGTTTTGAATTTGTAGCTGTTTGTTTTTGGATGCTGATTATTATACCGAATCTATGTCTGTATTTATGGGCTGCTTACCGTGGAGTAATTCGATTAGTCAATATTCGAGGTACAACATTTGTTTGGATATTCTCTTGCTTTGTGTTTATCGCCACATTAATTATCCAAACACGCACACAGATTAATACGATTAACACAATATTTGGACATACAGCCTTTTATGTTGTCTTTGTCTACCCTATTTTACTATGGCTTTTGGCTATACTAAAAAAGAACTTCCGATTGAAGAAGGTGCAAAAAAATGAACAAACTTAGATGCTGTTTTATTGTACTTCTCTCCCTAATTTTTTTATATGGTTGTGTACAGACAAATATTTTGGATAAAGTGGGATTAACAACATTAATCGGCTACGATGTAGGGACAGAGAAAAAAATTTCTACAACAGCGGTAATTCGTGAAGTCAATCCAGAATTCCAAAGTAAAGTGGAGGTCTTGACGACAGAAAACGATACAAGTAAAGGCAATCGTATGGAAGCCAATCGAAAGCTTTCTAAAAAAATTATGGTCGGTCAAATGCGGGTTGTTTTGTTTGGCGAAGAATTGGCGAAAGATGACCTCCACTATTATATTAATACCAATTTAGAAAATGCTAATGTCAGCAATAGTATCTATATGGCAGTGGTAGAAGGTAAAGCAGCACCATTTCTGAAATATGAATATAAAGATATTGAGGATATCGGCCAACATATATTCAGGCTTATTGAACAAAATATTGAACAAGAATATATGATTTCGGCAACGCTCCATCAAATAGCTCATGATTATTATTCAATTGATAAGGATTTAGCGATGCCGATTGTCAAAAGAGATGGTGAATTTGTGAAGTTAAGTGGCGTAGCTCTGTTTAAAGGTGGAAAAATGGTTAGTTCACTCCCTGCAAGAGATAGTTTTTATGTAAAGATTGTTAGGGATACATTTAAAGTTGGCTTATATGAGGCAATTTTGGAAAAAGAGGATATTCCACCTAAATTAAAACATAAATCTTCAGACAAAATCACTGTAGCTTTTGATGCGATTCATTCGAAAAGAGATATGGTATTGGTGGATGCATCGAAGCCAGAGTTTGATTTAAACATTCAAATTCGATCAAGGGTATTAGAAGTTTATCCTGACATCAATCAAGGCCATCGAGAAAGTGTGGCTGCACTTGAAAAAGCGATCGAAAAAAAACTGGCGAAGGAAATTACAAGAGTGATTGCCCATAGTCAAAAAGTCGAATCTGATATTTTTGGTTTTGGAGAGAAGTATCGAAGCGCTGTAAGACATTCCAATCTAACCAAAGATAAATGGCATAAGATGTATAAAGACATGAAAATAAATGTAAAAGTCAAATTTGTGATCTTAAGAGACGGCGTTTTTGAATAAGTTATTTATGACCTGTCATAATGGACATAAAATTATGAAAGAACATATCATAATAGATATCGAACGCAATGCGGTGTCTTTTTTTTCCATCATTTAAATTCTCATAGGGTCGTGTTTCGGCTATACTTTGCCCTCTAGCAGGTCCCTCTAATTTATCGACAACTGTTACAGGGTACGACTCATAAATGAACATATTAGGATAAATCGTTGCCATAAGTGTTAACGCATCATGTACGGGGCTCCCAAGAAGTGAAGGGTCCCGTTCTTGATAAAATCGGGTATAATATTGCATTAAGGGTTTGAGGATTTTCGTTTTTCCAAAAGAATCGATATAATCAACCATTCCCGGTGTGACAATGGCCTTTTGTGTGGCATTCAAAGGAATGATCGTTACATTCGTAGCGTAAGTGAGTACAATATTAACTGCAAATGGATCTCCATGAAAATTTGCTTCCGCCACTGTTGTGACATTGCCAGGCACCCAAAATGCCCCACCCATCATATAAATTTCCTTCACATTCTTCATTAGTTTATTATAGAAAATAAACATCGTCGCAAGTGAGGTAAGACGACCGATATTGACGATTATTAGCTCATCTTTATATTTTTCAATAATTTTGATGATCTCCCAAAAGTTTTCGATTTTTATTTCGGCATCTTCATTCGGTATAATGGGACCAAGCCCTCGTTCCCCATGAATTTCTGGATAATATGTCGGCTGTTCTCCCGTTAACGGAATCTCTGCCCCCAAAATAACAGGTATTCCCTTAGGAAAGTCAAATAATTTCATTACATAATAGATATTGGATACGGCATCCTCTCTCGATACATTTCCGTAATCGGCAACTAGCCCTACGATTTCTATTTCTTGGTTTAATCTTGCATAGATTAAAGCAACGGTATCATCAATTCCAATATCACCAAATAACAATACTTTTTTTACCAAAGAATATCTCCCCTTTTAATACCGATCCATTAACTTATAATACGGTTGAGGTATCAAAGACGACACTGTTTGAATTTCTTTGGAAATTGTTCAACAAAAAACCCATTTGCAATGGATGACTGCAAATGAGTTTTTTGGTTTTATTAATTATTCAGCTCAAGGTATTGATAAATCGCCATCATCTCTTGTTTATTCAGCTCTCTAATGCGATTGAAAATAGGAATATCGGCAACAGCCTCAAGATGTGTGCCTTCTGAAACAACATCTTTTACTGTGCCAGTTAACCAAGTTTGTACGTCAATGCCATCGACGATTTCCTTTCGTCCTTCTTCATTGATTCCACTTGCTTTACAACTCACACAAGGAACAGATAATTTAAATACCCCATCATGAAGATTATCTTCTGAAATGACTTTCTTCCCTTTACAGAATGGGCATGGATGACTTGTTTTCACCTTGTTAAGTTGCGTAACGATTTTTTTGTAGCCAAATGCCTCATAGACATACGTTAGTTTTTTGAATTTTCCATTGGTGAAATATTTATCGATAATGGCTTCTCGAGTTTCGTTAATAGTAGCAAAATCACAGATGGTAATTAGATTTTTATTGCTTATTGCTTTCATGTTGTCCTTAATACTATCCCAGAATGGCAGCGCGTTTTGTAAAACGATTTCATAACCGACAAATCTTGCAAGCTCTAATTCAAGCATTTTCAACGATACCTTTGTTTCCCTAGGTAGTAAGGAAACATCGGTTGTAAGCGACATATCTCCCCCAACGATGGCTTTGATTTTTTCTAGCTCCGGTAATTCCCCAACTGTTTTTATGACCTCATCAATCGGTTGATGAATAATTTCACGTATATCGAAATCACCGAATTGTAATCTCTTTTGGTGATTGAGGACCGAACCATGACATATTGGGCAAGGTATCATCACTCTAGTTTCTTTCATTTGCTCTTTAATGATTGATTTGGAAATGACAATATAGCGACCAATAATAAAATTAAAGCCTTCCCATTTTTTTGAGGATTTCGTTGCTTTATCATAAAATGATTTTTCCCAATAACCATATAAAAATGTATGCTTTTCATCTTCGGTCATGTCATTATAGCTTTTACTAATATCTTGCCCAAGTTCATTTTTTATCTCTTCAAAGAGGAACTCCAGTTTGGAATGTTGATAGTATTTTAAGACCTCCATCACATCTGGATGTAGTAATCCATCCCAAAATGGAACGTTTTTGTCTTGAATGACAAGCTCAAAATCAAATTTTTCAATTTCTAATCTTCCTGAACAGCTTGGACAATGGTTTTCTTGACTAAAGAAATCGAAGCTTCTTGTATCCTTATTCGTTGGATGTGCAGCGATAATATGATTTATGAGTCCAGCTATTTCATATAAAAAACTATATTGACTATACAGATGTCTTTCAAGATCAATAGCTATGACGGGGGCTATCTTGTTTGATTCATATTCACCATAAATGAGACGGGCCATTGAGGATAGGCTTTTTAAGATGCCACCTTTATAAACATTTTCTGCATTTTTAAAATAACTGATAGGATGGTCTTCTAAGTATTGAATACCATTTCTCGATTCCAGCGTGGATGCGATTTGTAATGGAGCTGTATCTTTTGAATAGTTATCCTGATTAAAATAGTGTTCATGGCTCACCACCTCAAGATGTGTCACTGGCTCCTGTTGTCTTTTACCAAAGTCAACAATAAAATCTGAGCTTTCTAACATATAGGCATTGTGCTCAATCATCATGATGGAGATGGATTCATCTTGTAAAATGTCTCTGATACTATCAATAAATTGATTTAAAATGTTTTGAGATAGCCCTTTGGAAGGCTCATCAAAGATAAAGAGTGTATGTGGATTTCGAGAATTTGCAAACAACTCTGACACTAAATGCACACATTGGAATTCACCAGTTGATAGGGATTGTGTTTTTCTTTCCAGCGTCAAATAACCAAGTCCAAGCTTAATAAGCAAGCTTAAACGCTTATGGGCAATATCTTCATTCGGAAGTTCGTCAATAATATCCTCAATCGAGCGTAGAAAAATATCATCAATATCCTTACTATATTTGGTTAATTTCTTTTTAATATCGAGGAATGTTGCGACAGTGGATCGGCTAGTAATCGATTGGTTGCGATCTTGTCCTACCATCACTAGTTTATCTTTTGGATAGCGCTTTACAAAATCCTTTGCAATACACTCATTGACAAGTGTTGATTTCCCGCAGCCTGACTCTCCTGTAAAGGTTACCAGTCGGTTTTGAGGAATTTCTATTTCGTCCATTTGAATATTTCGGCAATGTAATTCATGGAATTGATAGAAGGTAGTTGGTTTTTTCTGATTTCGTTCCCAAAAGATTGGCTGTGGTCGAGGAGATGCATCGACGATTTGTCCACCATATTTGCCACTACCTGGCCCAAAGAATATAGGCTGATTAGCCGTGTCTAGCACTGTATCGGAATGATCGATAAGCCAAATTTGATTTTTAGAGCCTAATTGCTGTATTTGTTCTAAAATTTTTACTAGGGTGTTATGATCAAGACCAACAGAGATTTCATCAATAATAATGACCGTATTTTCGCTTGTTGCCATAAATTCTGCTAAGTAAAGTCTAGTTAACTCCCCTCCTGACAAGGTGCCCATAATACGATTTAATGTTAAATAACCAATATTCATTTGGATAATATTTTGAAGAATATGTTGTTTCTCTTCACTAATTTTTAATTCCTTCGACAGGGAAAAGATTGTTTCGATACTTAAATTGTGGATGTCAGAAATACTAAATTGTTCATTCCATAAAGTTATTTTATGTTGTTCAACCTCCTGACTATAGCGCTTACCCCCACATTTTTTACATTCTATATTTTTTGTTGTACCGCGTCCTTTACAAGCAGTGCACCAGCCCAATGCATTGTTAAAGGAAAAAACCTCAGGTGACAGATGGAATTCGTCCGCCAGTCGATCACGAATCTCTTTAAAAACACCCGTATGTGTGCCAATTGTTGAACGTGGATTTGTAGAAATGGATGATTTCCCTAAAAAAAGAACTAAGGGCATGTCCTCCATTTTGATGGCACTGAAATTTGTTTCCATAATATTTGGAAATAAATATTGATATTCAGCCTTTGGCAATAAAGAAACAAGGCGTTTTTTTGATTCTTCCCCAATTGTTTGACAAAATGTAGTTTTTCCTGATCCTGACAAACCTGCAATTCCTAGTGATTGATCCTCTGGTAAGACAACATCTAACCGATTAATATTGTTGGCAATTAGTTGATTGATCTTCATTATATTATCCTTCCATTTACAAATTAAGTAGGTGCTTAAGGTTTTTCAAAGATCCCCTTGCTTTCTTAGAAGAGCTTCCTTCAGAAAATGAAAGAACACAATTCTTACTAAGGAATTGCGCTCTCATTTGTCTCAATATTGTTTGAACTAAGCTAATACTTTTTCAAGCTGCGAACTCATATTCGTCCAAGCGTATTTTGCCCCTTCGATAGCTCCTTGACGAGCTTTTGTTTCTTCACTAAATCCACCTTGATCAAGATGTAGCTGTGTTGTACCGTCTGCTGTTTGTGTTAATGTCCAAGTAACGGTCGTAGTTTCTCCAGCACTTGTCCAAGTATATGATAATTTATGTGGCTCTTCTATTTCAAGCACCTCACAATCGACAATGCCATCCCACCATTCGTTTGGCTCAGCTCGGAACTGAAATCTATGGCCTACAATCGGCTGAAAATCATTGCTCCAAATCCATTTTGCAAGTGTATCCGAATCTGTCAGGGCATGCCATACCTGCTCAATCGAACTTGTAAATTTAAAATCTAATGATACATCTGGTTTCATTTTTTCTCCTCCAATAGTAAATGTAATTTTGAAATTCTTTCTTTCCAGAAACCTTCATAAATTGATACCCAATCTTGTATTTCTTTCAATGGAGCCGCATTCAGCCTATATCTCGTTTCTCTACCCTCTTTTCGAGCAATAACAAGACCAGCATCTTTTAGGATGGTCAAATGTTTAGATACAGCTGTACGCCCCATTTCAAATTGAGCCGTTAATTCATGAAGCGGTAACTCATCTGCCTTTGCTAACAAATTGAGCAATTGACGCCTAGTTGGATCAGCAATGGCTACATAAACGTCACGCTCTTGATGCTTGCTACTCAAAACCACCACCCTTTCTAATAGGACACTAAATGGTGTCTTAATTATATGCCACCATTTAGTGTCCAGTCAATTATTATTTTAGTCAAAATGATATTGGTTTTATACCTTTGAAAAACATATGTTCAAAATGCAATAAAGTTACAGAAGTTAAACCCTTCGAACTCCCTATCTGAACAACATTAAGACAGTTTTACTTGTCTTGGAGAATCTACCGGCACCATTTTTTTAGAATTAAAACGCACACATCCTCCTAAGTACATTGCTCAAAATAATTTTTTGTAACCCTTTGGACGCTTATCAAAGCAAATAAAACTACATCATACTGTCTTTACATTGACCTTATAGGTTAACATATATATAATGAAATTAACCTAATAGGTAAAACCTCATTTCTTATAAAGGAGTGACCGATGTTGACAAAGTTATTAGATTTAAACCCTCAAAGGAGGGACGCTATTCTAAATGCAGCATTAAAAGAATTTTCATCAAAGGGGTATGACAATGCTTCAACAAATGTAATCGCAAAAGAAGCCGGAATTTCTAAGGCTCTTATGTTCCACTATGTAAGTAGCAAGCAGGAGCTATTTCTTGTTGTGTATGATTACTTCTCTAACCTAATTAAAAATGAATATTTTGAATTGATGAATTATGATGAAAAAGATATTTTTGACAGATTACGTCAATCGTATCAATTGCAAATTAAATTATGGGCAAGGTACCCCTGGATTTTTGAGTTTCATAAACTTTTACAGCCCACTAAATCCAAAGAGATTAGTAAGGAACTCGAAAACAGAGTACACAAAGAACATTTAAGCTGTTCTCCTAAATTATTTGATGGAATAGATGAAGCTAAATTTAGAGTAGGGTTGGATATTGAAAAGTGCAAACAATTTATACTCTGGGTTAATGTTGGATTTACCAATGAAATATTAGAGGATATTAGAGATTCAGATTCTCAGGCTATAAACTATGAACTCGTTATTGAAAAACTTGATGGATATTTTGATGAACTGAGAAAAGTATACTATACGTCAAGTAAAGAATAAGGGGTTGGGAAATGTGCTTTCAACACGAAAACGTATGTACTTATCAGTATTGTATTGCCACTTCCCCTTGTGGCATTAGTCATTTTTAATAATGTAGGTAAAGAATGACAGAGGAGGAATAATGATGATTGATGCGCGTGAGCCGATAATTATAGGGTTTCCTTTGAGGGGGGAATGGCACTCTCCTAATACTCCAGGGACAAAAATTCCGAGTCATGGTACAAACAAATTAGGATCAAGATATGCTTATGATTTTATACAAGTGAATTGGGAAAGAAAGGGTTGGCCGGCTTATCGCGTTAGCTTGGCGCAATATCTACTTTTTGGGGTTCCCTTAGATGAATATTATTGTTGGGGGCAAGACGTATACGCTCCTTGTGATGGGATCATTGTCAAAGCAGAGGATGGTTATAAAGAACGAACACGAACAAGAGTACTTTCAGATATGACTAACGCTTATAAAAATGCTCATTATTTCGATCCGAAGAAAGACAACATACAATCAGTTGCAGGCAACTATATCATTATAGAATGTGGCGACAATGTATATGCTGCATTAGTCCATCTTCAAACAGGCTCCATTCAGGCTTCAGTTGGGCAGAGTGTAAAAAAAGGTGAAGTTATTGGTAGAGTGGGACATTCAGGTAACTCCTTTGCGCCGCATTTGCATTTTCAGCTTATGGATAGTAGTGACATCGCTACTGCAAAAGGATTGCCTTGTGCTTTTGAACAATACGAATTATTTAAAAATGGAACATGGGAAAAAGTAAATAATAGTATTCCAACAAATAAGGATAGAATAAGATTTTAAAAATCCAATAAATAGGCATGAATTGAAACTGCATAAAGGGGTACCGTCAGGAAAATGGACTTGTAAATCCGCATTTTCCTGACGGTACCCTAGCAACAAGCAGGAACGTTACAATGGCTTTATTAACATTTCTTTTAAAGGCTAAGGCAAAATATACTTTCAATAATTTAAAGGCCAATCCACAGAATGGAGATTTTATTCATTTCACGCAAATGAACTGAAAGCAAAAAGATGAAAACCATGATTATCAATGTTTTGTAATAAATCTAACTTTGGGCTCATTTTTCCCTCCTTTTTTTAGTTTCTTTTTT
>Ga0213821_1000962_pt1 | contig 14836 bp, 10 predicted proteins | sample MC6MC0909MG_FD_179894 | JGI IMG/M metagenome (GOLD analysis project Ga0213821, IMG submission 179894) | Enriched soil aggregate microbial communities from Iowa State University, Ames, United States - MC6-MC0909-MG | ecosystem: Environmental > Terrestrial > Soil > Unclassified | place: USA: Iowa...
GAAGGTGCAAAAAATGCCGTGCTGCCTGTTATCGCTGCAACATTATTAGCAAGTGATGGAAAAAGTGTAATTCGTGATGTACCTACACTCTCCGATGTATACACAATAAATGAAGTTTTACGTAACTTAAATGCTCAAGTGGTATTTGAAGATAATACAGTTGTTGTCGATGCATCCAGAGAGTTAAAAGATGAAGCGCCGTTCGAATATGTTCGAAAAATGCGCGCGTCTGTTCTTGTCATGGGATCATTGTTGGCACGCAATGGCCGTGCACGTGTCGCTCTACCTGGCGGCTGTGCGATTGGATCCCGTCCTATTGACCAGCACTTAAAGGGCTTTGAGGCCATGGGTGCGAAGGTGAAGGTAGGAAATGGCTTTATTGAGGCGGAGGTAGACGGCCGCTTAAAGGGAGCAAAGATTTACTTGGATTTCCCAAGTGTTGGTGCAACAGAAAACATTATGATGGCGGCGACCCTTGCACAGGGTACGACCATTATTGAAAACGTCGCAAAAGAACCAGAGATTGTAGATTTGGCGAATTTCTTGAATAAAATGGGCGCTCGAGTGAAAGGTGCCGGCACGGGTACTTTGAGGATTGAGGGCGTTGATGTATTATTTGGCGCAGATCATGCGATTATTCCTGACCGCATCGAGGCAGGTACCTTTATGACTGCTGCGGCGATTACCGGTGGAAATGTATTGGTACAGGGCGCGGTTCCGGAACACTTATCTTCTTTGATTGCGAAAATGGAAGAGATGGGTGTGATGATTGTTGAGGAAGAGGATGGCGTTCGTGTCATCGGTCCTGAGCGGTTGAAGGCGGTCGACATCAAAACGATGCCGCATCCAGGCTTCCCAACAGATATGCAGTCGCAAATGATGGCGTTATTGCTTCGTGCAGATGGGACTTCGATGATTACAGAAACGGTGTTTGAGAATCGTTTTATGCACGTCGAGGAATTCCGCCGCATGAATGCGGATATTAAAATTGAAGGCCGTTCGGTTATTTTAAATGGCCCTTCGAATTTGCAAGGCGCTGAAGTGTCAGCAACGGATTTGCGGGCAGCGGCAGCGTTGATTTTGACTGGCTTGGTTTCTGAAGGTGTGACACGCGTGACGGAGTTGAAACACTTAGACCGCGGTTACGTGAACTTCCACGGCAAACTGGCAGGATTAGGCGCTGACATCGAACGTGTGAAAGAAGCAGAGGAAATCTTTTCAGAATCTCAAAATTATGTTTCCGATATGAACGCATAAAAGAAGTTATAAGGAATCCCGAAGTGTGTAGGGTGGTCTGATATCAGACCATCCCCAACCTTCGGGATTTTTTGTTGTGGTGCGGTGTGGGGCGGTGGTGTCAGGCGCCGTTTCCTGCTTTAGCATCATATATATTGTGAAATGGGTGTCAGGCACCGTTTACCATATTACCACGTTGCTTATTGCGTGTTGGTAAAACATTTGCCCTGTTTTTACTATGCATATTGCGTTTACGGTGCCTGACACCTTTTTTACCTTTGCTACCATGTTTACAAAGATTTAGGTGCCTGACACTAGTCGCATAGTTAGAAAAAAATCTGTAATAAATGCTTGTCCGCTTCCATATGTATGAATGGAGACGCATCTCGGCTTGTTAGTGCCGACTGCGAATTTTACAAACTGGAGGCACAATCATGAAAAAAATCAAACCACTCATCGTACTAGCATCATTCCTTATTGCCCTGACCCTCATTATTCCCGCTGTGCTCGTTTTACCGTTTTCAGGCGAGCATCAGGCGAGCGGTAAATTAGGGGAGGATTTAACGAAAGCCTCGGCAAAAGAAACGAAATCGACCTCTACCGCTGATTCAGATACGGCGGTAGACATAACAGTGTTTCGCTCCTCAAAGAATATAATTGAAAAAGTCTCATTTGAAGATTATCTTGTTGGTGTTGTGGCAGCGGAAATGCCGGCAGAGTTTAAAGAGGAAGCATTAAAAGCTCAGGCGTTAGCGGCAAGGACCTATATTGTAAACAGATTAGTAAGTAAGGATACGATGGGCGTACCGAAGGGAGCCCAGGTCACTGACACCCAAATCCATCAGGTTTACATGAATGATGAAGAAATGAGGAGAAATTGGGGTAAGGATTATAGCTGGAAAAAGGAAAAAGTTCTTGAGGCAATCCGGGCGACGGGCGGACAAATTTTGACTTACGATGGAAAGCCGATCGATGCCCTGTTCTTCTCTACTGGAAATGGCTATACGGAAAACTCGGAAGACTACTGGTCGGGTAATTTTCCTTATTTAAGAAGTGTATCAAGTCCATGGGATAAAAAGTCACCGAAATTTTCAAACCAAAAGGTGTTGTCGGTTAGAGAGTTTGAAGCAAAGCTGGGTGTTAAGATTGGCTCGGGGTCCACGATTGGAAAAATTGTTGAGCGCACCACCGGAAAGCGTGTTGGAAAAGTCGATTTTAACGGGAAGGTTCTGTCTGGAAAGGATATTCGTGAAAAACTTGACTTGAAATCGTCTGACTTTGCCTGGGAGCGTAAGGGTGAAAATATTGTGATCACGACAAAAGGCTTCGGCCACGGCGTCGGCATGAGCCAATATGGTGCGAACGGCATGGCCGAGGAAGGATCGAATTATAAGGAGATTGTGAAGCACTATTACCAGGGAGTTGAGATTACTTCGGCGGAGCCGATGATGGCGACGATTACGGCGCAAAAATAAACTGGAGCCATTAAAGAAAGTGTTAAGAGAAGATAAAAGAGCTGGTATTAACAAACAATTTAACCAATGAACTTATTAAACAGCAGATTGAATCGATTGCGACGATGTATCACTTTGAACTGCAATACGCCTTACAAACACCAAGCGGCTGGTCAAATCGTGAAACGATTAATGCATTTGTTCATTATGCAAAAATAACAATCGGTGGCAATTTAGAGTAAAAAGAAGAGGCTGACGAAAAAGATCGTTGAATAACGACTCTTTAGCGTCAGTTTTTTATTTTCTAGTATTTTTGATCATAAATGGAACAAGTCCTAGTGGCCCTGGATGGTTTTATTGCAAAAGCAATCGTTTTAAAAAATAATGAATTTGTTCCATGTTCGGTCCGCTTCCATAAACTCTTTCTAAATGGATACCCTTATATAAAGAAAGAATGGACTTAATAATGGCCTCCTTATTCAAATCTTCTGGAAGTTGTTTTAATTCAATTGCTCTTGTAAGGGCCGTATCAAACAATTTAATCCATCCATCATGCACATTAGCAAGCTGCGTTCGAATTATTTCGTCAGTAACTGACAGCCGAATGAGATCATTATAAACTAATGTCCATTCTTTCCGGTCTTCTAAATGCAGTCCAATTTGAAAGAATCCTGTAAAAAACTCCAATATTTCAAAATTATCTTGGCGGATAAAGGGGTGGACTACCTCTTGAATAAAGCTAGAATTTCGATACACCTGCTGGTCAACAATATTCAACATAATATCTTCTTTTCTTTTAAAATGGGCATAAAATGTTGCTTTTGATTTACCTACTCTTTCCATAATTAAACTTACAGGAGTCTGTTCATACCCAAGTTTGGCAAATAGTTCATAAGCCACATCTAATATAAGTTTTTTTGTTCCTTTTTCTAATTCTTTAGCCATGTAAAATGCCCCCGTGCATTATTTATTAAATGGGAAAAAAGCCCATTGAGTTATCAGAAAAGTACAAATAAAATAAAATAGGAAACTAACCGTCCGGTCGGTCGTAAAAAGAGCCTAACTAATTACAAATGAAAATCCTATAAACACCAAACTTAGGCGTTAGTCATTGGAGAACATGTTTTCTTCATTGTATAGGAACTATTGTATTTTTGGGACGCTAATGCTCTCTAAACGAAACAAAATACAGAAAGATTAATGGTATGTAAATGGGACACACCGAATTTTAGTATTTTACTTGCAGAAAATTGTTTCCAATGACTTTGTTCTTAGAAATGCAAGTTGTGTAAATATAAGGAGGAGACTGAAAATGTATTTAATTAGCTTTTTGAAAAATCTCAAAAAGAGGAGCAATTGGGGAATCATTGTTTATATGTTACTAAACTCTCTGCTTTTTCTACCATTATTCCAATCAGGGACAAATCCTAGAGAAACTTTGTCCCTCATCTTCTTCTGCGTTTTATTTTATATGATATCCCTTGCTGTCATGCTGTCGCCTATAGGTGAATATATCTTGAGGCTCAGAACGGGATCGAGGCCAATTAAGCGGCGGGATTTAGAGAGAAAACTAAAACCATTATTTGATAATGTTTATCAAAAAGCAAAAAGCAAAGATCCTGCTTTACCAGACAATATAAAGTTATTTATCCACAAGAGTCCTATTCCCAATGCTTTTGCAATAGGTAGAAAAACTGTATGTGTAACCCAAGGGCTGCTGGATATTCCTGAGGATGAAATTGAAGCTATTCTAGCTCATGAATTCGGACATCTTTCACATAAAGATACAGATTTTTTATTACTTATTACAGTCGGAAATATATTTATTAATATAGCACTTTGGTTCATTAGACTTATATGGATTATTCTTACCATTCCTTTAGGATTTGTACTTAGGATGCTATCAGAAAATGTGGGTGAAAAGTTGCATGGGGTTATTATTCAATTTCCTGTTTGGGCATGGACGAGGTTAGGAATGCTGTTTATTCAAGCATCTTCCCGAAAAAACGAATTTGAAGCAGATCGTTTTGCAGCAGATTTAGGCTATGGTTCAGAGTTAGCATCAGCATTAGACCGTGTAGCTAATCAAAGCCCGGATATTGGAATATTAAGAGCAATATATTCTACTCACCCTGATACAGATGAAAGAATTGGAAGACTACAAGATTTAGGAGCCGAATATGTTGCTTATTAAGGTAGGTGTTCAAGTTACTGATATTCTCGAATATTAGTAACTTTTTTATTCAATGAATAAGGGAGGAGGGATAAATTGAGCTTTTTGAGGATAATAGAAGCTGCTATTGCTTATTGCATGGCCATTATAGATTTAGCATCCAAAGAATTTGAAAAGTTATCTCAACCAAAAGGGAAAGCGAAGAGGGAGCAATCGAATGGAAATAAGCCACAAACCTTACGTACAAAGCAAGTAAATGCAGCTAATCAAAAAATGAATAGGGATAAAGGAGTACGTAAGAAAAGGAAATCACATAAATTGCCGTCTAAACATAACCGACTTAGACCGAAATTCAAAGACAAAACAAAAAGGCTGCAGTCAAAACGACGAGATGGCTCTCCTAAAAGGCAAAAAGATCAATCGAATACATATGACTCAAAAAATAAGAAACAGCTACGAAATAGAGGTCAAAAAGTTCGTCAGAATATCGGAGCAAAAAGCCAGAAACGTAACAGGAATAGCAGGAACAGAAATATTGCTGCTAATAAACATATTGGTAGACAAAAACAGGAGTTATGGAAGAACAGACCATCTAAAAAGAAACAATTAAGGTCTCAATCCAATGAGAAAAGACAAATACCCGTAAAGCGGAAAAACACGGGATATTCTAAAAAGGCGATTAAACAGAATCCAAGAAAGAACTCCTATAATCGCCAACACGGAACACGCTCACAAATAAAAAGCGAGTGGGAAAAGACAGCCAGGAATTTTTCGAAAGAAGTTAAAGATTTTGCAAAAGCAACTCCAAAAATTCCTAAACGCATAGCAGAAGATTATAACAAGGTGAAATCCACTTTTAAGGATCTAAAACAAAAATTAGACAAGATTGCTGAAAAATATAAGGAAAAAAAGCAAGAGAAAGAGAAGCAAAATGAAAGAAAAAAGGAGGAAAACTCCAAATTTAATCAACAGGATAAGAAGCAAAAAGAACCAGAGAAAGAGCCTAAGTTAGAGAAAGAGAAGTCAGAAGGACAGAAGAAAGAGCAGAAGTTAGTGGAAAAGAAGTCAACCAAGAGCACAAGGAGGAGAAAAAGAGGTAAAAGGGGCAGAACTAAGAGCAGAAGTCAGAGAAAAAGAGGCCAAAGGAGCAGAACCAAGGGCAGAAGTCAGAGAAAAAGAGGCCAAAGGAGCAGAACCAAGGGCAGAAGTCAGAGGAAAAGAGGTCAAAGGAGCAGAACCAAGAGCAGAAGTCAGAGGAAAATAAGACAAAGGAGCAGAACCAAGAGCCCAAGACAGAGGAAAAGAAGGCAAAGGGGCAGAACCAAGAGCCCAAGGCAGAGGAAAATAAGACAAAGGGGCACAACCAAGAGCCCAAGTCAGAGGAAAAGAAGTCAGAGGGACAGAATACAAGAGCACAAGGCAGAGGAAAAGAAGACAAAGGGACAGAACCAAGAACAAAAGTTAGAGGAAAAGAAGACAAAGGGACAGAACCAAGGACACACGCCAGAGGATAATAAGACAAAGGGACAGAACCAAGGGCGCACGCCAGAGGAAAAGAAGACAAAGGGACAGAACCAAGGGCACACGTCGGTGGAAAATAAGACAAAGGGACAGAACCAAGGACACAAGTTAGAGGAAAAGAAGATAAAGGGACAGAACCAAGGGCACACGTCAGAGGAAAAGAAGACAAAGGGACAGAACCAAGATCCCAAACCAGGGGATAAGAACAAAGAGCGCCAACCTCAAGGAAAGAACCCTAAAGTTAGGGGCAATAAAAACGAAAAGGACATAGCCAAGCAGGTAAATAAAAAAGCAAAGACTCGAGGTACTTCAAAAAATCAAAAGAACAGCAATGATATAGCCAAGAAGGTAAATACAAAAGCAACGAAACGAGGTGCTTCAAAAAATCAAAAGAACAGCAATGATATAGCCAAGAGGGTAAATACAAAAACAAAGACTCGAGGTACTTCAAAAAATCAAAAGAACAGCAATGACATAGCTAAGCAGGTAAATAAAAAAGCAAAGACTCAAGGTACTTCAAAAAATCAAAAGAACAGCAATGATATGGCCAAGAAGGTAAAGAAAAGAGCAACGAATCGAGGTGCTTCAAAACAACAAAATAACAGCAATGACATGGCCAAGAAGGTAAAGAAAAGAGCAAAGACTCGAGGTGCTTCAAAAAAACACGAGAAAAACAAAGATTATGCCAAAGGGGTAAACAATAAAAGATCTACAGGAAAAAAAGCAAATGGGATTCAGCAAAGAAAGACTCCTTCAAGAGCAGTTAACAGGAGCACTGTGTCCAATCAATCTCGAAATGTAAGTAGAGATACGGGGCCATCTCAATCTAGATAGAGAAAAAGGAGGAATAAAATGTTTATTAGAAATGAAAGCGAAATTTTAGAAGGAATGAAATTAGAAAATCAATACAGGTTAAACACTCCTCCTGAAAAAATACAATTCATTGGGGGGAATCAGAAGATACCGCTTCCTAAAAACATTTTGGAAAAACATCTATTATTTATCGGCGGGATTGGAACAGGAAAGACAAATGCCATGTTTCAATTGGTCGACCAATTAGTAGATCATCTAAATGACGAAGATGTCATGGTTATTTTTGATACGAAAGGAGACTTTTATAACGAGTTTTATCGGGAAGAAGTGGATGTAGTAATCAGCAATGATTCAACCTCTACACACTATTGGAACATGCTTCAAGAGGCGCTTATAGACGGGGATGAAGATATTGAAACTTCTATAAGGGAAATGGCAACTGCTTTATTTGATACGAAGATCAAAAATAGCGGAGGAAATTCTTTTTTCCCAGCTGCAGCACGCGATGTCCTAATTGGGATTATGAAGTTTTTAGTGAGAGTCCATGAAAATAGCGATTCAATAGATATTCACGAGGAGGAATACTTCAATATCATTAGTAATGAATGTCTCAGTGGATATATTCAGTCGGTTCAGATTCAAGATTTAAATGAGGTATTCGAAGAACATTACGACTTAAAAGCATTAAATGATGTCATTTCGAAAAAAAGTATGGGGCAGGCTTTAGGGGTAATGTCCGATTTAAGGCAAGTTTGCAGTGAAGTCTTTATTGGGAATTTTAAAAAAGACGGCGATTTTTCCATTAGAGAATTTATCAGAAATAAGGGCGGCAAAATCTTATTTATTGAGTACGATATCTCCATTGGAAGTGTGTTAGGACCCATTTATAAGTTGCTTTTTGACTTAGCCATTAAAGAGGCATTGTCGCGAAAAAAAAGCGAAGGAAATGTCTATTTTATTATTGATGAGTTTAAGCTTCTGCCCAACCTTTATCATATCGAAAGCGGCATAAACTTTGGCCGAAGCCTTGGAGCTAAATTTATCATTGCCATGCAAAACGTTGAACAAATCCGAGACCCAAAGAATTATGGATATGAGTTAGCCAATAGCATACTATCTGGAATTAGTACGACCGTATCTTTTCGGGTAACCGATCCGGCTACTAGAGATTTTATAAAAGGATTGTTCGGTACCCAAACAAGAAAACTATTACATCAAAACACATTATCCCAAAATGCGGAGCATATTGTTACGGGGAATGTAGTTGAGGATTGGGACATTATGAATTTAAACATTGGAGAAGGAATTGTAGCCTTACCAGGACAAAACCCTATTAAATTTCAATTTAATGAATTTATAAAGGAGAAGACACATGAGTAATTTACGATTATTTAATGGTGAGCAGAATCCATTAATGCAATTTATCGGTGGTTATTTAACTGCTGCTCAATCAATAGAGAATTCGAATAAACTGATTGGAAATGTTTTAATGTCAGGGGCACCGAACGAAGGTCAAGCCGTTTTTATTAAAACCCTGCTGCTTCAATCATTAATGGAAAAAAAATCAATAGTTATCTTTACAAATAAAGATTCTCCTTTAAATAATAGTTTAACTGCCTTCCAACAGGAAATGACGGGACAAAAAAAAATTTGGAATCTTGATTTTTCTAATTTTTCGAAATCGGATGCTATTAATCCATTTTCACAATTAGCTGTTACGGAAGTAAAAGACTTGATTATGGATATCCTTAAACAGCATCGCCCTATGAATGAAACGGAGTCCATCAATATTGGGCGGTATGTAAATATGATTATAAAAGCACTTTTGTCAGCAAATCAATCAATTAAGATGAATGAGTTAATTAACTACGGTGATCCAATGGCTGCCGCAAAACTAATCATGGAATCGGAGCTGCCAGAGGGAGAGATGCAGCGGATTCAAAGATTTATTAAGTCTTTTGAGTATGTGGTTCTCTATGAGACTTATTTCGACTTAATCAATGAGAATGGCTTAGGGGATATCTTTTCAGGTGAAGAAAACATGGATGATATTCTCGATGCTGGAAACATCCTGGTGATAACGGTGGAACAGTCCATTAATAAAGAGTCAAGCGAAGCCACTATCCAACTATTATTAAAACTATTACTTAAGAATTTCAGTCATAAGAAATTAGATGAAGGAACTTTATTCGTTTTTGATGGCATTCGTATTCATAATATGGATTTGTTCAATAACATCCTTCAGCTAAACCAAAATAAGAATGTAAGCAGTGTGTTTACAGTTGAAGATGTTTCGGAACAAATTAAACTAAGTGGGAATCAATTTATTGACAAATGTACAACTTTTGCCATTTTTGCTCAAAGTTCAAATGCAAATTGCCAGTATTGGTCTGATTTTTGCGGATACCATGAAAGCAACCAAGTATCTTGGGGCTACAGTCCAAACGAAACAGGGAAAATAAATGGAGGGTTTGGATCACAAGGGTTAGTGGAGCGACAAGAATATAGAGTTACGAATATGGGAACTAGTAAACAAGTAAAGCCAATATATAAACCAGAAGTTTTTCGCGCTTTAAAAGAAAAAGAATTGATTCTCTTCTCAAAAACAGTAAATAAGAAAAGAAAGCTCAGCTTATAACAAAGGAGTCAAGGCATGTAGAAGGCCTTGACTCCTTTTGTGTATCGTTTTTTTAAAATAAAAAGACTGCCCGCAAAAGTCATTTTTCAATGATCTTTTGGGACAGCTTTACCGGTGTTACTACTGGAAAAGCCAAGTCAAAAGACTGTCTAGCCCTAATACATGCAAGAGCCAAGTCCCTAGACTGCCTAATCCCAACGCTTGTAGAAGGAAGGAAACTACCTGATTAAAGAGTCGCGTGTAACGGTCGATATTGAAGTCTTTTCGTAGACGGTTATGGTCTTCACGAAGTTCAGCGTTATCGCGTCGCTGCTTAGAATCAGAGGTGACGGTATCAAGAAAATGATCATTCGTCATTTTTGTTTGATACTTGACACATACTTTATCCAGCTTTGCTAGGCACTTAAGCTTCAAGTGGTCATTGGAAGAATAGTTTCTTCGTATTTCCTGTTTTATAAGGTTATACGATTGATCTATCCGGATCCTATTAAAAACCGCATTACCATAATGTCTTGCCTCAACACAACTACGTATCGCAATTCTCTCGAATTCAGCTACTTCCGGAAATTGATACAAGGTGTTATCCCCCTTAACATTTTGAACCTTAAACTACAGCAATATTTGTAGTTTGAAATCATTCCCTCCCTCGTGAATACATTAAAAGTTAATGTACTCACGAAGGGCAACGATTCCGCCCTACAATTATTGATGGTCTAAGCATTCATAAAAAAGGGGGAGTGCAACACCGGTAATCATATTATAATAAATAATCTGATAAAAAAGAATATTAAAATTATATTTGAGGCTTTAGTCCGTGGGCATGAGGAAATAGCAATTTGGAAAAATCGGCAGGTGTTTGGTTGGAGGGATAAAGTTTAATTTAAAAAAAATAAACCACTGTTTATTACAGTGGCATAACCCTAGAACGATTCCCCTATCGCCCGTACCCGGCCTAGTACCTTCTTAAGCCCCGCAAATGTCCCTTTAAACAGCGCTCCTCTTATAAAATAAAAGCAAATCAAGATTCCCGTGAAATCTTTTACAAGATCAAACCAAGAAGCAGAGCGGTATGAATAGAACGATTGGTGGATTTCATCACTCACACCGTATAGGGCAGCAATCACAGCACAGGCCAAATTCAGCGTTGGAGTGAACGGACGGCGGCGAGTCAAAAACGCGAGCACGAGCAGGACGTACAAAATCGCGAACTCTATTAAATGTAGGGATTCTTTAATGTAGTGGTCGATTGTTGAATTGGGCAGCTCGACAAATTGATTTGCTGGCAGGCTCGACATAATCCAAATTGCTGCCATATATAAAACAGGTAGCACCCTCAACACCCATTTACCGATTTTCATAACAAGTTCCTCCTATGTGATGAATATATGCACTTTAAAAACAAGAAAAACCATTTACAGCTACAAAAGCACGATTAAAATAGGAAAAACCCATAGGCTGTATCCATTTTAACACGCGAAAAAATTTTTCCACCTATGATGCATAAAATCATTACCACTGTCGAAAAATAAGTTTTAAAAAATTTTTTTACTAGTGTATATAATTCTACTTATCTGTTCAGAATGATTGCTGAGGTGATGAAAATGAGAGAGGAAGAAAACAAACGATCTTCTCAAAGTTCCAGCGTTAAACGCTTTTTCAAAAAGCGTTGGGTATTTCCAGCCATCTATATCGCAAGTGCAGCAATCATTTTAACCGGGGTCCTATGGTATCAAGCGAGCAGCAGCAACACTGATAAGTACGATTACAAGTCCACTGACCTTGCCGGTAAAAAGAACCAAGCACCTGCAGTTGAAGTCAATAAAGGATTCGAAAACTTCAAAATGCCGGTAGCCAAAGCCGATGAGGCTGTCGTGAAAATGAAATTCTATGATTTCCATGGCAAAGCAGAAGACCAGGAAGCGGCATTAGTATTCTATAACAATAGATACGAGCCGAACCAAGGGATCGACATCACGATGAAAACGGGCGAAACGTTTGATGTTACAGCATCACTCAGCGGTACCGTTACACGTGTTGAAGAAGATGCAACCCTTGGAAATGTCATCGAAATCGAACACGACAAAGGTATTGTAACACAATATCAATCTGTAAAAGACATAAAAGTGAAGGTTGGCGAACAAGTAAAACAGGGACACGTCCTTGCCAAGGCTGGGCTAAGCTTGTTCAATGAAAAAGCTGGAACACATGTACATTTTGAAATCCGCAAAGACGGAGTAGCTGTAAACCCAACAAGCTACTTTGAAAAACCGTTGAGCACATTACAAGAAGAAAAAGTTTCTGACGAAAAAAAATCAATCGAGGCTCCAAGCCAAAAACAACAAGAAAATCTTGAAGACCTTGAAAAGTCTACAGATGACGAACAGTCAACTGACGAACAGGACGGATCTTCGAAGTCCAAAGAAAACAAAAATTCTTAATATCGTAACAAAGGGGAAGGGGAATACTTCTCCTCTTTTTTTTGTTTTGGGGAAATTTACGCAAAAAAAACATCCGGCGAAAATGCCGGATGCGTCAAATGGGGGTTGAAGTGTGAATATGTACATATAATACCCCGCAGATATGAACAAAATATGACGAAACATTTAATGTTTCTAAAACAAATCACCAGGAACCATTTGGTATAAAAATTTGAAAAAAAATTTCCGCGTTTGTGCGTTTGTGCTGCTTCTAAGTGCCCATTTTGGGGGGGATTTGCGTGTTCAGCTACCTAAATCCACTGATAAGGCTTGTACTTTGTGGATTCTTTTATATATAAAGAGACTTAAATCCAGTGAATTCGCTGGATTTTTTTTCTCTTTCTAGCATATAAGTTTTATAATGGGAATAAAAGGAGGGGATTTATTTGAAAAAATTAGTTGTAATTCTGTTCCTGCTAGTAGTTTTCGCACTTGTTGGCTGCAGTAAGGAACCGACGCCGGAGGAACGATTTTCTGACTACATAGCACTTTGGAACAAGCAAAAGTTTGATAAGATGTATGATTACCTTTCAAAAGATGCAAAACAGAACATCACAAAAGAAGAATTTACAAACCGTTATCAAAAAATATACGAAGACCTGCAGATTACCGACCTCAAGATTGACTTCAAAAAACCAAAAAAGGATAAGGAAGCAAATGAGCAAGTCCACTATTCCTTTACCGCAAAAATGAGCAGCATCGCAGGAGCTATTCAATTTACCCAAAAAGCAAAGTTGCAAGAGGAAAAAAGAGACGATAAGAAGAACTGGTATGTAGACTGGAATACGGAGTATATTTTTCCAAAATTAAAGGAAGGCGACACGATTGGCTTGAGTACGGTTGCGCCGAAACGGGGAGAGATTCTTGACCGAGATGGCGACGGGCTGGCGGTGAATGGCCAGGTGTATGAGGTAGGCGTGGTTGCCGGGAAGGCGGATGAGGCGGTTTTGGAGCCGCTTTCTGCACTGTTGAAGATGTCGAAGGAGCAGATTAATAAGGTGCTCGGCGCTAGCTGGGTAAAGCCGGGGATGTTTGTGCCGTTGAAGAAGGTTTCGATGGACGATAAAGAGCGGATTGCCCAGCTGGTGGCTCTTGAGCCTGTACAGACGCGCAAGGTGGAGGCGAGGATTTACCCTTACGGTCAAGCTGCGGCACAGCTTGTGGGCTATGTCGGTGCGATTACGGAGGACGAGCTTGCGAAGCGAAAGGACAAGGGCTACACGAGCCGGGATGTGATTGGAAAGCGAGGGCTTGAGCAGGTGCTAGATGAGCAGCTGAAGGGCACGAGCGGAGTGAAAATTGTCATCAAGAAGAAGGCGGGAGCTGGTAGCGCGGCTTCGGAGGATGTGGTGCTTGCGGAAAAACCGGTGGTCGATGGGAAGAACGTAAAGCTGACGATTGATGCCGATGTGCAGGCAGCGGTGTTTGAGGAGCTTGCTGGTGAGGCCGGGACAGCGGCAGCGATGAATCCTGTGACCGGTGAGACACTGGCGCTTGTCAGTAGCCCGTCGTTTGACCCGAATCAGGCGTCGCTTGGGTTTTCTGGAGAAGAGTGGAAGGCCTTGCAGGAGGATAAGCAGCAGCCTTTGACGACACGGTTTAAACAGGCCTATGCGCCGGGATCGGTGTTAAAGCCGTTAACTGCTGCGGTGGGACTGGCTAATGGCGCGATTAAGCCTAGTGAGGCGGTGCCAATCCTCGGGGCGCAATGGCAAAAGGATAAGTCGTGGGGCGGTTACTTTGTGACCAGGGTGCATGCGGGGACCGACTCGGTGGATTTAGAGAAAGCCCTCGTGCTTTCTGATAATATTTATTTTGCCCAGGCCGCGTTGAAAATAGGGAAAGATGCATTTGTAGATGGGCTGAAAAAGTTTGGCTTTGAGGAGGAGCTAGGGTATACGTATCCGCTTGAGAAATCGGTGACGGGTTCCCTCGGCAATGACATAGCACTCGCGGATTCGGGTTACGGGCAAGGACAGATCCAAATGAGTATTGTTCACTTGCTCTCGACCTATACGCCGTTTGTGAGTGTCAATGGCGGGAATATGATCAAGCCGGTTCTATTGACGGACGAAAAGCAGGGGCAGGTGCTGAAGGAAGCGGTGGTCTCGGCTGAACATGCCGGATTGATTGCAGCGGATTTACGGAAGGTTGTAGGCGACGCGAGCGGTACGGCCCATGCCGCTGAAATGGCCGATTATCCTTTGGCAGGAAAGACGGGCACTGCGGAGATCAAACAGAAGCAGGGCGAAACTGGGGTCGAAAATGGCTGGTTCATCGCCTACAACACGAATGAGCCGAGCCTGATGGTCGCCATGATGGTCGAAGACGTCCAAGGCCGCGGCGGCTCAGGAATCCCAGTAAAACTAGTCAAAAACATCTTCACAAAAATAAAATAGCATTGGGTTAGGTGTTGGAGTTGGGTGTCAGGCACCAATAATACTATGCTGGCGGTAGTAATGGTGTCAGGCACCAATAATACTGTGTTGGGAGTAGTAATGGTGTCAGGCACCAATAATACTAT
>Ga0213821_1000963_pt1 | contig 14824 bp, 15 predicted proteins | sample MC6MC0909MG_FD_179894 | JGI IMG/M metagenome (GOLD analysis project Ga0213821, IMG submission 179894) | Enriched soil aggregate microbial communities from Iowa State University, Ames, United States - MC6-MC0909-MG | ecosystem: Environmental > Terrestrial > Soil > Unclassified | place: USA: Iowa...
ACGTCGAAACCCTTCTTTACCCCCATATTCAGGCTCCCATCCTAGTAATATCTTTGCCTTTTGATTTTCTGCCCAAAGACGTTCGACTTCACTTTTTTCTGGACGAAAACGTTGCTCATCGGTTTCAATTATTAAATCTACACCCATAATATCGGCTATTAATTCTGCAGTTTCACCTATTGAAACCTCATAATTAGAGCCAATATTTATGACTTCACCAATTGACTTTGGTGACTTCATCACTGAAATAAAACCTTGTACCGTATCTTTTACATAATTAAAATCTCGAGTTGGGCTAATAGCACCGAGCTTTATTTTATTTTTTCCACTCGCTAACTGACTTATGATAGTTGGAATAACGGCACGCGCTGATTGTCGAGGACCATAAGTATTAAAAGGACGAATAATTGATACAGGTGTGTCAAATGAACGATAGAACGATAATGCCATTTGATCAGCGCCAATTTTTGATGCAGAATATGGTGATTGACCTTGTAATGGATGTTCCTCATTAATAGGTACATATAATGCAGTTCCATATACTTCACTCGTCGAAGTATGAACTACTTTTTCAACACCAAGTTCACGTGCTGCTTGTACGATGTTAAGTGTGCCATTCACATTTGTATCAACATACGTTGCTGGCGAATGATACGAGTATGGAATTGCAATCAAAGAAGCTAAATGTAATACATGTGTACATCCCTTCATTGCTTCTTTTACTCCATATGAATCACGTATATCTCCTAAAAAAACATCAAGTTCTGATTTAATCTCATTTGGTGATTGCTCTAACCATCCCCATGAATTAAATGAATTATAATAAGCGAATGCACGGACCTCATAACCTTCACGTACAAGTTGCTCTGTTAAATGGGAGCCAATAAAACCATCAGCACCAGTAACTAGGATTTTTTTCGTCATATAATTCATCCTTTTTTTATAATGTGTTTATATATTTTTCTAAAAATGATAAATCCTTTTGCGGTACCTTACTAAAGTGAAATTCAAATAGTTGTTGAGAAATATAGGGGATATTTTTTATTTTAGCGCCCATATAAGATGTATTATAAATTTTCATATTAGTAGTTATAGCTTTTTGTTCAAACCAGTATTTAAAGGTAATAAAATCGCTCCGGGTATTTATCATCTCTCCATTATTTGCAATTAAATGTTTTTGGTTAATAGAATTAATTAAACTAGTGTTTGAGGCTGAGTGCGTAGCATGTGTGCGATTATGTTCAAACCCTAAATCTTGTCCAAATAAATAAACTTCATTAAAGTTTAAAAATTCTAGTAACGATAAAGCCAATGTTGCTACTGACCCCCCTGTATCCAATAAAGGGGCAGAGTACATCTCTGCAAATTTCTCAGACAAATTGTAGTTTTGTTGAAAAAGAATTACTTTCAAACCAGCATGATTTTTAACTACTTCATGATTAGCAGTAGATAAATAAAACAGTAATCCTTTATATTCTTTATAATTAAACTGATTAGTAAGTCTGGAGGTAGCATCAGAAATTATAACAGCATCTGGTATAATGTTATTTTTAAGAAGTGTTTGCAACGCTGAACCTACAGAAAGAATAAATGCTTTATTATTATATTGTTTTATAAGTTTTATAGTTAAGTCAAGAGAGGGTCCAGCTGAAACTAAAAATGCTCTCCCATTAGCAACATTAGTCTTACTAATTGTACTATCCCCCAACTTAACGTTAGATTCAAAATTTTCCTTCATCAAAAACCCTTGTTCTTTAAAGGACAATTGATTTGTTTTAATTACTTCTAATAATACATACAAAGGATGTTCCATCCCTATAGCTTTTACCCATGCCAATGGTACAATTAACTGCATTTTACTTATATCTTCTTGAAGCATATTAAAATTTTTATTTAGTATTATTAGCCTTTTATCATCCAATACTTCTTTCATTCCATGCTGTTCACATATATTAATTTCGTCTGTAGATATTAATATAATAAATATTTTCGAATTTTTAAATTTATCCAAAATGTATTTAGCATGATATCCCAATCCTAATCCTAGTAATAAAAATTTATTATTTTCATTTTTTATTTCTTTTGATAAGAATTTTGCAACATCCGATTCAGGATCATATCTACTGTATAAATATCTACCATTTAGCAAAAGAGTATTTTTTTTAGTTTTCGATTTCTCAATTTTCCACATCATAGCTCTTAACACACAGTTTGTATTTCAGCTACATCTTTGAAAAAAGTTGCTATTTCATATTCAAAAATATCCGCAACTAAAATAAAATCTTGAATTTCTAGACCTTCATTTATTTCAATTAAAAAGTCATGTATTGATTCGAGTTCTAATTCGACCTCTACACCACTTTTACCCAATGCCTCTTTCACATCGGTTAACCAAATTACACCTTCAGTAAAATCCTTTATAGATTGTAAGGCTAAAGGGAGATTTTCCTCTCTTAGAAATTTAGATATTTCTAGCGTACCGCCAGGAATTATTTTTACATATTCATTAAAACTGTTAATCGTATCATTAATTAATTGATTCAATTTTAACACTCCTCATTTAGCAATATTTATCCATAGCTTCTTTAATAAAGGCTTCGCTTTGCTCAGTAACATTCATTAAACCTTCATAAATAGCTTTATTTTGTTGATAAACTCTATTAAAGCTTTCGTTAATACTTTCATTTAGTTTGGGCTCATATTTTTTCATAATATCGAGCACAATAGGGTCAGCAATTTTTTGTAAAATAACATTATTTATAAATTTTTTTATCCTAGAATCAATATCTTCCAGTTTTGATAAGTTATTTACTGAAAATTCTTTTTTCAGTTTTACAATTTCTAATATATTTAGGGCTAATTTATATTCTTTTTTTAATTTTTGATATTCATTTAGCTCGGATTTTAATAAATCATAATATTTTTTTCTATTTCTTAATATATTATTATTATTGTATTCAGTTCCTATAAGAGTCTCACTTTTTTTGACATAATTCTCATAAAAATGACTAAAGGATATTTGTAACATTCCATTAATTTTTGCTCCGCCTTCGGTGCAATTAAAAATTCTACTATTTTCTCTCAATAAAGGCAGTATATTTTCAAAACTCTCTTTCATTGGCAAATACTCATAAGTAGATTTTACTTTCCCACCATAATAACCATCTATTTCAACTAATATTGAACTTTCAATTGAATTATAATCTATTTTTTTTGATTCTTTATTATTATTTGCATGTGTAAAATCACCTGAATAGGCTAAATCTTGACCAATAATAGCAATTGGCCCAGTAGTAATTTCAGAAGCAATTGTAAGCGCAAAACTCGATACACTTGCACCACCTAATATCAAAGGTAACTCCTTATTATAATGTCCTTTAATATATTGTTGAGTACGCTTATTAAAGATATCTAAAAATACAAATCTTTTATTAGGAAAAACTTCTTGAATCTTATAATAGCTTTCAAGCATATAAATTAATTTTGTCTTATTAATTTCTATATTCTCAAAATGTTTATAATTTAATTCGCTCCCATCAATAGTAACAACATAATCCGGTTCGATTCCTTCTCTCAATAATGAGTTAATTGTTGATCCAGCAGCTAAAATAATTACTCTATTCGCTATTTTTTTCAACAATGGAAGTTGCTTGGTAAGAGAAGGACCACCTGAAGCTATGACTACCGGTGCCTTATACTTATTTTTTAAAGCGTTAACTGTTTCATCCTCACAGACAAACGCTAAGTTTTTTATAATATTTTCCTGCCAGTTTGTAGCGAATATTCTTACTGTATTTTCATTTACAAAACTAGAATTTTGTAAATCCTTTATAAGATTCAATACTTTTACGTAATCTTCCGGCAAGAGATTATTATAATTAGGTGAGCATATCACTTTAATCTTTCTATCAAAATTAGATAGCTTTGCCGATATATTTTTCTTAATCTCTGCCAAATTAATTTCTTTAATAATTAGACAATCTAATTTTAAAATATCCTGCTTCATTAACTGATCATATAGAGGATCAATTACAATTATTTTCTCATTACTGCCTAACTTTTCTATTAATTCACTAATGATATAGCCTGCTCCATATCCAAAAATAATATGTAAGTGATTAGACTCTATTTCTTTTTCTACAATACGCTTTGCTTCTTTAATTGGATCATATTTACTATGTAATAAATATCCTTTTAATTCAAGCGTTATCACCCCTGTCTTAGCTTGAATAGCTTTAATCCCAACATTATCCAAAAAAGACTCCTCCTAACATTTCACTAAAAAATAAAATTAATCGTTTTTTTCCTCAAGTATTAGAGTTTAAAACAATTATTTATCTTTTTAACGTTTTTCGTATCAAGTATTAATTTATCTTTATTATTTAATAATGAATAATCAAAAGTTGAATGATCTGTAGTTATCAATACTAAATCACAGTTGCTAATTAGTTCCTCAGATAAATTCATTGTAGTAAATGTTTGCCCATTCATTTCGAATTCATTTACATAAGGATCGGAAACTATCCAATCCGCACCAAAAATATTTAATTTTTTCAAAATATCTAAAACTGGCGAAGAACGATAATCATCTATATCTTTCTTATAAGCTATACCTAAAATCAATAATTTAGAGCCATTTAAAGCTTTGTTTTGAGTATTTAATATCTCTATGATTCTTTGAACTACATAATCTGCCATACTATCATTAATTTCACCTGCTGCTTCAATTAATTTTGTATGATAATTATACTCCCGTGCTTTCCAAGTTAAATACCAAGGATCAATTGGGATACAATGTCCCCCTACCCCTGGTCCAGGATAAAAAGGCATAAATCCATATGGCTTTGTCGATGCGGCATCAATCACTTCCCACACATCAATCCCCATTTTATTACACAATATCGCCATTTCATTTGCTAAAGCTATGTTAATATTTCTATAAGTATTTTCTAAAATTTTTTCCATCTCAGCTACTGCTGGGCTAGATACTTCATGTACATCACTCTCTAAAACAGCCCTATACAAAGCAGCTGCTACTTTTGTGGAAATTTCATTTACTCCTCCAACCACTTTAGGTGTGTTTTTAGTATTGTAATGCTTGTTACCTGGATCTACTCTCTCTGGAGAATAGGCTAAGAAAATATTTTCTCCTACCACGAAACCATGTTCCTCTATAATAGGTTTAACTAATTCCTCAGTTGTCCCAGGATAAGTCGTACTTTCAAGTACCACTAGGGTTCCTTTTTCTATATTTTTAGATATTGACTCAATTGAAGATTTTATATATTCCATGTTCGGTTGCTTATATATGTCAAGCGGTGTAGGTACACAAATTGCTATAGCATCAACACTTTGAATAAACTTATAATCATCTGTTGCTCTCAAATTCCCATTGGACACTAAACTCTCTAAATCTTCCTGAACAACATCACCAATATAATTAATTCCTTGATTAACCTTATCTACTCGATCTTTAGTTATATCAAAACCAATTACATTAAATCCTGCTTTAGCTTTCTCTACAGCTAAAGGTAAGCCAACATATCCTAATCCTATTACTCCAATTGTTGCTTCCTTTTTATTAAATTTATTAATTAAATTCTTAGCTAAATAATTTTCAATTTCCATATATATATCCTCAATTATCTATGAATGTTTTATTCTTAAGTTAAAAATTCTAGATATAAAAGAATTTAATTCTTTATTACTTTCCTAATTAATAGTATTTTGAGAAAACCATTCTATCGTTTTTTCTATTCCTTCATCTAAACTATACGCAATATTAAAGCCTAATTCTGATTTGATTTTCTCTATACTAACTGCTCTACGATTTATGCAATCAATTGCTCTTTTTTCACCTTGTACTTTCTTGGATGAAGAGTTAGTGGAAAGTAAAATTTTGTCGGCTAACTCGTTAACGGAAGTTTCAACTCCTGTGCCAATATTAAAAACCTTCCCATCAGTTTGAGGCATTTCTGAAACTAAGATTGTTGCTCTACACGCATCTTCTATAAAAGTAAAGTCCCTTGTTTGCTCCCCATCTCCTATTATTATTAAAGGTTCGTTTTTTATTGCATTACCAATAAACTTACCAATAACACCACTGTATGGATTATTGGGATGTTGATTAAATCCATAGACATTCGAATACCTTACAATTGAAACAGGAAGGTCATAAATTTTATTGAATAATTCAGCGTATTTTTCTCCCGTGTATTTACTCAATGAGTAAAAACTTAAAAAATCCAATTCACTCTCTTCTTTAGCAGGAATAACTGTAGGATTACCATAAACAGATGAGGTTGATGTATAAATTAATTTCTTTACTTTTTTATCTCTTGCAATTTCAAGAATATTATATGTACCTTTAATATTAGATTCCATATCAAGTCGTGGATTTTCAGAGCTCGCAACTATATTCCTAGCAGCCAAATGGAATACTATTAAATCTTTTTCAATATATTTATTTAGTAATTCGACATCTGTAACATCACCCTTCACAAAATTCACATTTAACCCATCTAGATTCTTTTCATTACCTGAAAATAAGTTATCAATTACTGTGATTTCAACATTTTCTTGTTTTAACAGATTTCTCGCTAAATTTGAACCGATAAATCCGGCTCCACCAGTTATTAATATTTTTTGTTTTGTCACTATAGACCGCCTCTATTCTTGTGGATATACACTATAAAAAATTTCAATGATTTCTTTTGCTCTCTCATTCCAGGTATGTTGACTTATTATAGCTCGCATTGCATTGTATGATATTTTATTCATTTCTTCATTAGATGAAAGTAATTCATTAATTTTAGCAGGAACACTACTAATATCAGAAAAATTATAAAATATCACTTCTACAGAGTCCTCAAATAATTCTTTTAGATATGGTGTTTCATTCGTCAAAACTATAGATTGATTGCTCATTCCTGCAAAAACTCTTTCGTGTGTACCATCATTAGCTATGCCTGCAATATTTAATATAATTTTTGCTTTTTTCATAATATCTTGTAATGCCCAGTATGAAACACTTTGATGTAATGTTATATTAGGATAATTTACAAAAGATGAATTTTCCCATCCGTTACCATATATTTCGACATTTATACCGGAATCTAAAATTTCCTTTAAGACTAACTCTCTTCGTTTTGAGTAAATATATCTCCCTATCATTTGGACTAAAACGACAAAACTTCCGTCTTCTTTGAAGTCTAGAAAATTCCCTTTTTCTTTCATTACTTTTTCAAATTCTGAAATATAATAATTTTGTGGTTCGAATAAGCATCTATTGACTACCTCATCGAATATGCTTAACAAAATAGGGTGAACTAACCATTTCCCCCTTATTTCTTCAGGATCTAAATATGAACCTGAAAATAGTACATCAATCATTTTTTCATCAAATCTTTGTTCATAATTAACCTCTTGCGCAGCGTGAGGTAATAAGAAAACATTTTTTGGCATATTGCAAAATTTATCAATTGTATAAATATCATTACGATCTATTATCGTTAATATATCTTTATCGGTAAGGTGGTTAATTCTATCAATATGGTCTATTGGATGATCAATAAGTATAAAAATATAAGGACATTTAATATTTTTAAAATTAAACTGATTAATTAACCAGCCGTTAAAACCAATAATAGCATCATAATTATTATGAGCTATTAAATTTTCTAAATACAATAAATCAACATATTTAAAATCTATAATATCTACTTCTATATTTTGTTTTTCAAAGCCAATCGCTAAACTATCAACCCAAAAACGCATTAAATTATACTGCGATAATCCTTTAATGAATAAAACTTTATCCAATACCAATTCCTCCATTTTTCTAAGATAGAAAATTATTAATCTCAAAACTAATAATCATTAAATCACTCATTCAATTTATTATGTATTATGTAACTCTCAATAGTTTAAAAAGCTCCTATAATTATATATCGGCCAAAAAAAAAAAAATTAAAGAAGAGCTACCTTAATTGGTAACCCTTCTTTAGAGAAATAAATAATTTCAAATCAAATTATTAATTATTGTAATAATTGTAATACGCCTTGTGGCTGTTGATTAGCTTGCGCTAACATAGATTGTGCAGCCTGCATTAAAATGTTGTTTTTAGTGAAGCCCATCATTTCTTTAGCCATATCTGTATCACGGATACGTGATTCAGCAGCTGTTAAGTTTTCTGATGTTGCACCTAAGTTGTTGATAGTGTGCTCTAAACGGTTTTGAACAGCACCAAGTTTTGAACGTGTATCAGATACAGTTGTTAACGCAGTGTTAATTGTAGTGATAGCTGCATCAGCTGCAGTTTGTGTAGAAATAGATACACCAGATACACCAATTCCACTTGATGCCATGCTTGCAATTGATAATGTGATAGCTTGACCAGAGTTAGCACCGATATGGAATGTTTTAGCATCAAATGAACCAGTTAATAATTTTTGAGTATTGAACTCTGTATCAGTTGAAATACGGTTAATTTCTGATACTAGTGCATCAACTTCTTTTTGTAAATCTCCACGGTCTGAAGATACGTTTGTGTCATTCGCAGATTGAACCGCTAATTCACGCATACGTTGTAGGATTGCATGAGTCTCGTTAAGAGCACCCTCAGCAGTTTGGATTAAAGAGATTGAGTCTTGAGCGTTTTTAGTTGCCATATCAAGACCACGGATTTGTCCGCGCATTTTTTCAGAGATTGCTAAACCAGCAGCGTCATCACCAGCACGGTTGATTTTGTAACCAGAAGATAACTTCTCAAGGTTTTTTGAAGCTTGAGTGTTGTTGAAAGCTAGGTTACGGTGTGTGTTTAAAGCAGAAATGTTGTGTTGAATTCTCATTTGGAATTCCTCCTTGAATGTTTGTTTTTTATTCCACGTCCGTGTGGAATATAGTCGGTTTAGGTTGTATGTATTTACTTCCCTTACCCTACAACCTATATATCGTTAGTAGTTGGAAAAGTTTAATAGTTTTTTAAAAGTTTTTTTATTTTTTTATGTAATTGGTTCATAGTACTAATTTATTTTTTCTTTAGCTGTTCTAAAAAGTTTGAGGATGAAGCAAGTGCTTCTTTATTTTGGGCTTGAATTGCTTCAAAAACTTCGGAACGATGTACTTTGACTGTTTTGGGGGCAACTATACCAAGTTTAATTTGCTCACCTTCGACTGCTAGTATTTTTATTTCGATTTGATCACCAATCATAATAGATTCATCTTTTTTACGTGAAAGTACTAGCATTATTTCACACTTCCTTCTAATGGTTGCATTGGATAGCGTAGAGGAAAGGCTTTATTGTCTTGGAGAACGATTTGCTTGCCTCGTTTTTTAGCCATATTTAATATAACGGGAGCTAATAAGTTAATCGTAGAGTCTTGGAAAGTTTCCTTCATTGTGACAATGGAGTATGGAAGTACATCTTCTTCCTTTTCAATCTGTAATTGTTCGCGATCCTCTTCGCTAATATCAAAGCTATAATCTTTTTTGAATGCAAAAGGATAGGCAACAACAAAGCCAATTTCCATATGTAGAACAGATTGTAATAGTGCAAGTGGCAGATCTGCATCGATTGGTAGCAATACAAATTCTTTTTCTTCCTCTAATCCTAGTAAGCCCTGTTCAAATGTCAGGATATCTTGTTCGGCAATATCGACTTCTCCTAAAAATTTAGTAGCAATTTTCATATTTTCCGTGCACTCCTTTAAATGATGACATCAATATCAACATCTGGTCTTTGTATCATTGTACCAGTTACTTTCCCTGGTGTGTATTCATGGATTGGTTTGTTCACTTGCGCGTCAATAATTGGTTCTCTACGTTGAATATTGACGTCGGTTGTGCCAGGCGTATAGTCGATTTTTACAGAACCTATTGATGGGACAAATTTAATATTGAACGAAGTACGATGTGGGCCATGATTTTGTTTTGCAATATTTCGAATTATAGAACCACCTTGATCTTTACCAGCACTATCCATCATTTGTCTACCCTCTCTTGCTCTACGTGCCATACCTTTTAATGCCTCTTTTTTACCCTTTTCAGCATAATTCTTACTGGATTCCAAAGGACCAATCATCCCTATATCTCTTCTTGCCTGTGAAGAGTCAATCCTCAAAACACTTCTTGTTGTATTTATATCTAAAATAGCAGAAGGCTGTTTGATATGCTGTGTAGCTTTAGGCTGCTCAATATGCTGTTGTGGTTTTGCAATGAGCAGATCTATTTTTGCATCTGTTGTCCGTATTTGGATTTGAGGGAGTCTCATTAACATTTCTCCTTTAAGAAAAGCGTCTGAACAAAATGTTCAAACGCCTTAATTATATTAGCGAATAAAGTCCACTAGTGTTTGTTGAATAATTTTAGAACCTACTGAAAGTGCAGCCTGATGAATTGATTCATGTGTCACCATTTCGGTAATAGCTTTTGAATAATCGACAGACTCATTATCTCTTAGTTGTTTTGTAACATTAACTTCACGGATACCTAGACGATTTTCCATCATCTCAACACGATTTTGACGGGCACCTATATCAGCTTGTGCCTCTAGAACTTTATTGTGCATTGTTAAGATATCATCATTTGTACTGGAAGACGATACGCCCCCAAGCAAATCTCCAATTTCCGCACCTGTTTTTGTTGGGTCACCTAATAAGTCAGAAATTTTCCCCATCATATCATCTATATTCTTAAACAAATCTTTTCCAGGTGTATTAACTGGGATTTGAATACCATCATATATCTCAATATTCACAGTGTTATTGTTTATAGTAGGATCAATTACTTTACCACTTCCTCCAGGTATAAACAGTGGCTGGTTTGTATTGGTTCCACTAAATATGTAACTACCACCAATATTCGTATTGCCTACATCCTGAAGTTGCTGACGAATTTGGTCAATCTCCATTTTCATTTTTTCACGTTCTTCAGGTGTGTTTGTATCATTAGCTGCTTGTATAACAAGTTCACGAACTCGTTTCATTTGCTCACCAACTTGGTTAAGTGATTCATCCGTTGAATCTAACCAGCTACTTGCTGTAATCATATTACGAGTATATTGTTCTACTTTAGCTAAATCTCGGCGATACCCCATTCCTTTTACTGCTATTACTGGGTCATCTGATGGACGAGTAATTTTTGAACCAGAGTTTATCTGATCTTGGAGCTTTGACATTTTACCGTAGCTGTTATTTAAATTGCGTAGCATGTTATTTGAAAGCATAGATTGTGTTACACGCATTCTGAAAAAACCCTCCTTCTTGATAGTCTAAGAGAAATGTCTCTAAATATTATTGTTATAGACCAACTCGGCCCATACCATTAATGATCTTATCCAATGTTTCATCGACAACCGTAATCATACGTGCATTTGCATTATATGCCTGTTGGAACGTAATCATATTTGTCATTTCTTCATCTAAAGAAACAGCACTTACAGCATCGCGACTATTAGATACCATTAGGCGTTGGGATTCAGACGTAGCGGCTAAACGTAAAGCTTCTTCACCGTCTACACCAACTTTTCCAACCATTGCTTGATAAAAAGATTGTAAACTTGCGTTATCTATATCTGCATATAATTTATGTTGCATATTTGCAAGTTCGTAAGCATTCTTACCATTTCCTTCTTCTGTTGGATCAGATGATGCGGCTAAAAGGTTTGGATTTTTAGAGATATTTTCATTAACTTTGATTCCACCAGCACCAGTTCCTTCAAAGAATACGCCACCTGCAACAGAAGCATTAATGATGTTTCCATTTGCATCTTTCTCTTCAAGAGTATAACCTTTTGCGTGCTGCGCGTTGAATTCTTTAATAAATGCATTGGCTAATTGATCTAATTTTTCTAATGTCTCTGGATAATATCCTTTAATATCGCCACCTGCACTTTGATAACCATATGAATTAATTAATGATAGTAATTTTCCTTTTGATGCTTCAAAGTCTTGCTGTTTAATAGCTGCTTGTGTACTAGTGACAGCACCTGCTTCATGCGCATCTAAAGATTCCAATCCTGTTAATCGTAATTCAGAGAACGAATTTGTAATATCGTCGCCTGTCACTTTAGTACCCGTGGTACCCATTGCTGTAAATTGAGCAAAGTCTTTGCCATTTACTAGATCTCTGACAACACCATCTGTCCCTTTAAATGTAATTTTTAAGCTTCCCTCTGCAACCTCTGATGCTAAACCACCTGAAGGAATACGTTCAATCGATACTGGGATATACTCATTTAATTTATCCACTAAAGTATCACGAACATCATATAAATCATTTGGTACATGTCCACTAGGTTCAACCTCTTGAATCTGTTTATTAACAGCTGCAATCTGTTTTAGGATGGTATTAATTTGAGTGGTCGAAACATTAAGTTCATTTCCAAGATTGCCCTGAATCATTTTTAATTGTTTATCAAGATAATTAAAAGATTCGGCTAAGTGCTCAGCACGTCTAATAGCTACTTGACGTGAAGCTGCGTCTGCTGGTTTTGTCCCAACATCTTCGAGTCCCTTCCAAAACTGTTCAAAAGCTTTATCTAAGCCAAATTCCGAAGGTTCATTCATGACATCTTCCATTTGTGCTATAGCATTTGTTCTAGATTCCCAATAACCTAACTTATTCGTCTCTTGACGATATTGGCGATCAATAAATTCACTGCGAATACGCTGGATCGAACTTGCTTCAACCCCTGTACCAAGGTGCCCTGGATAAGTAGGTTGATTTAACCCAGCCGTTGGAAAGCCTGGTGTTGCTTGCATGTTTACTCGTTGGCGAGAATAGCCTAGAGTATTTGCATTAGAAATATTATGTCCTGTTGTATATAACGCTGTTTGTTGTACAAAGAGGCCACGTTTACTAGCTTCTAAGCCCATAAATGTTGAGCGCATGTATCTTCCTCCCTTGTTATGCTTGTGAATCGAAATATGATTTTTTAGCTATATTGTTTGTGCCAAGGACCTCGTTGCTAGAGTAGTTCATTTGCTCTGTGCGAGGTCTTACGGCGTCTAGTGTTAAGTTAACAATTTGTAGTGATTGGAAAACGAGTTTTTGATTTAGATCATTTTGTTTTCGTAGGTCATTGATAATTTGCATTAAACGTTCGCGAACTGCTGATAGTGCGGCTTTGTCAGCTTGTTGTTCAGCAGCCTCGATGACATCCGCGACAGTTGTTTTGTCAGCTGAAGCAAGTCCCTTTGCTTCAAAGTAGTCCGTTACCTGTTTCTGACGCTGTTGCTCGAGCTTATCGATGGCTGCTACGTGCGCCTGCTCATCCTTGAGCAATTGGTCTAGCGCTTCGATATCGCCAGCTTTAATAATTTCTGTTTTTTTAAAGGCTAGTTCGAGTAAGCTTTTATGCATTCTCTCTAGCATTGTTAGTGTAGAACTAATCGCTTCTACAGACATATCGCTATACACCCTTTCTGCTATTCCCTAGAAACGATAATATTTCAGCATATCCTCTGCCACTTTACGCGCATCTACTTTGTAATCGCCAGAAGCGATATCCTTTTTCAACTGTTGAACATGTTCTGCTCGCTCTGTACTATATGTTGAAACACCCTGCATTTCCTGTGCAGCCTTGGAAATTTCAATTTTATCAGCAAAAGATGCTTTGTTTGCGTCTGATTTCACATTGCGCACTTGGTTTTTATAGGCGTTAACTGCATTAATACCATAAGATGTAATTTTCATTTCAATACCCCCCATCTCTAAATCCTATCTTACTATTATTTCGGATTGTCTCACATAATGTTAAGTTTTCACATAGAAAAAAGTGTGCTAATTTTGTTTAAAATTAACACACTTGGAGTAATTAACGTTTACGCTCTGAGTGATAGGTTACACGATCACGCTGCTCTACACTGTCGCGGAATTCCTTAGCTGCTTCAAATGTACGTAAGTCTGCCTTTAATTCATCTTGGCATTTTGCACAAAGTTTACCGGTTGTTGTCAGATGACCACAGTTATCACATGGATAGCCAAGGTTAGGGAACATAGCTGGCTGCAGGCGGCCTTTACGAACCCATTTATACAATAGCTCCTCGGCTGCTCCCGTTGCTTCTACAATACGTTCTACTGTTGCCGCGCGGTTTTCACGTTTACGTAAGAAACGATAAACGATTTGATAAAGCTCCTCCTCTGATTGTGCACACTTATGACACACTTCTCGGACTCCTGTATAATTAAAAAATTCATTACATTTCGGACAATTACGAACCTCTGCCATTGGCCTTTCCTCCTCTTTCTAGAAAACTTATCTACGAATACTGTTCATTAACTATTATACATAATGTATTGGTATTTTCATCCTTCAATTAATGTGAAGTATTGGACATTTTTAGCACCTGCCTGCATTAAAACATTTTCAGCATGCTGTAGAGTTGTCCCTGTAGTTTTTATATCGTCAAAAAGAAGATAATTTTTATGTTCAACTTGTGCTCCCTCCTTTAAGCAAAAAAGTGGAGCTGCCTGCATTCGCTGCTCTCTATTTTTGGAGCTTTGCGTTTCTGTCGTTGTCTTTTCTAATAATTGAATAAAGGGAATATGAGCCGCTTTTAATAGTTCATCAGTATGCGAGAAAGTACGCTCCTGTTGCTTGAGAGGATGCATCGGAATGGGGAGAATAATTGCTTTTTCTTTATTGAGACGATCATAGAGCTCCTGTCGAAATACCTTGGCAAGAGCCACATCTTGAAGAAACTTTAACTGGTGTAAGTAATCCTTCATCGCCTCATTATATTGATAAAGGGATGTAGCAGATTGTGAAGGTACAAAACGAGCGGCACATCTTTCACATATTGTCGGTGAGAATTGTTTGG
>Ga0213821_1000965_pt1 | contig 14775 bp, 11 predicted proteins | sample MC6MC0909MG_FD_179894 | JGI IMG/M metagenome (GOLD analysis project Ga0213821, IMG submission 179894) | Enriched soil aggregate microbial communities from Iowa State University, Ames, United States - MC6-MC0909-MG | ecosystem: Environmental > Terrestrial > Soil > Unclassified | place: USA: Iowa...
TAAAAATATCAATTGCAGCACTGTAGCTTGGACGTTCAAATAAAACGACGTCTCCTGGCTTAATAAAAGTTTGCGCAATTAAGTGTATCGCTTGCTGTGAGCCTGAGGTGATTAACAGATTATCTGCATGGATGTGAGTTTTATATTGATTGATAAAATATTGAGCAAGTGTTTCACGTAACTCCAAATCACCTTGCACCGTAGAGTAGGTTGCAAGTACTTTTGGATAAAGGTCAAACACGTTCTTCACATATTCTGAAAAATAATGATTCGGCAAAAGATTGGGATCAATTAATGCCTGAGAAAACTGATAGGAAACAGGAGTTTGATGGATTTCAGATAAATGATTTTTTTGTACATAGGCAGAAACAATTGGATTGTCTAGGTTTAGGTACTCAAGATTTTTCTTCCCATTTGATTGTACAAAATAGCCTGATTTATCTTTTACATAAACTTTGTCATGTTGTTTCAGTAATTGATATGCCTTTAAGATGGTTAATCGATGAACATTCATTTCACATGCTAATTGCCGTACGGAGGGAATCTTTTCATGCTCTTTCCATTCTTTTCGTTCTATTCTTTGAAGTACATAATCGTATACTTTCTTAAAAAGATAGTCCTCATTTCTAATTGCTTTCCTCACATCGATTCCTCCTTTTCAAATCGATTGTACCACGTCCCAAGCTAATCTGTTCTATCTTTTTCAATCTGTTCTATCCGCTGTCTTTTATGATAGAAAAAGAGGAGGAGTTTTATATGGTTATTATTAATTATTTCTTTATGTGTTTGATTTTTGGAACGACATTTTTAGCGATAAAAATTGGTGTTGATGCAGGCGTGCCTCCATTTTTATCAGCTGGACTTCGTTTTTTCATTGCTGGTTTGCTGCTATTTAGTTTTATGGTGTGGAGAAAGAAAACGACAATAAGGTTATTATTTCGGAAAGAGATGTTTTTTACAGGAGTAGGTTTAACCTTCGGGACGTTTGCCACATTATACTGGGCAGAACAGTATGTAACATCAGGGATTGCAGCGGTCTTATCTGCTACAGGTCCAATGATGATCATCATTATTCAGACATTCATCTTGAAGCAAAAAGGAAATAGGAATTCATTCATTGGTTGTATCGTGGGAGTCATTGGTGTCACGCTCTTGATCTTACCTAGCTTTTCAATTGAGATTAGCCCCTTCTGGATGATTGGTTGTTTCGCTATTATACTGGGTGAAGCTTTTTATGCATCTGGAACGATTTATACGAAGCATGTCATCCGAAAATTTGAAGCGACATCACCGATAGCTTTAAATGCAGCCCAAATGATGCATGGTGGGATTCTATTAATCATTTTGTCATTTTTTACCGAGAACATTCAGCTTGATTATCTTTTAAGTCCAGCTTCCATTGGCTCTTTTCTTTATTTAACGATTGTTGGTTCAATGATCGGCCATAGTATTTATTATTGGCTCGTCTCACGGACAAATCCTGTTTTTCCTTCTACATGGCTGTATATTTCACCTTTAATTGCCGTTATGCTAGGTGTTACGTTCTATCATGAATATATTTCTTGGCTAACTGGTATAGGAACTTTGACGATTATTGTAGGAACGGTTTTAGTCAATTACGAAACATTACGGAAGCTACATTGGAGGAAGGGTACTGTTCTTCAGGATGTCAAAAATTAACCTGCTAGATTTTCATAAACTTTAATCAAATTATCGTGTTCTAATGGTGGATAAATCCATAAAAAGTTATCTTTCAGCATTGTCGTATCCTTCAGATCAACCTCTTTTTTTCGATCGGGTAATCCAGTTGCTCTTATCTTTTCACATTTAATGAACATTTAGGAAATCTTGAATCTACTGTCAAATGACATAGATATAACAAAAGGGAATTTATTTACCCCCATCCACAACAGGATGGGGGTATTCGTTTTGGTGGTATTTATCGATATTGCGGATAGTGTTAATTTCGCTGGTATCCCTTGATTTAACTATATAATAGTATATCTTGTTGAATGACCAAAGCCATATTAATCTGATTATTTTTACATTTGTTGATATAAAATTGTTTGAGCAATCCCAATAAAATACTCTGATTCAACAATTATATGATTTAAAACAACTTTAGCTGTTGAATTGGTACTAATCGGCTTACTTTCATCTATAAGAGAACGACAGAAATTAATAAATTGTTCACTCTGTTGAAGGCAAAAAGAAGTAAGCTGCAAAATATTCTGGAAAAGAGTTTGAGAAACTTGCCCCTGAGAACGATTAACGGTCTCAATATATCTAACTACTTGCTGATGTGTCTGAGCAAATGCTTTTTCCCACTCCTTTAATGCCTCGACATATTCTTGCTCTAGATCTTTTACAAGTTCTCTGATAACAACAGTATGTTCTTCTTCTTGGTGTTTCCAAAATTCGGCTTCATCAAGAACACGTAATGGCATCTGATTTCCATAATAAAACTGCATGAATAGTCCTCCATTCTACTAATCTTTTATATGTATACACAATAGAGGCAGAAATAGAACTTTGGAATGGATTTTCCCCCCATGAATGAGACTTCCCAATATACAGATTAAAGCTCAAACCCCTTTTTAATTTCTTCTACATCTCTTTTTGAGTAGGCTTCTCCCCCTGACCACTTCTCAAAAATAATTGTAAAGATATATGAAACTTATAGATTCAAAGTTGGAGAAAATATAAAAAATAAGACATATATCCCTGCATATCTAATTATTTCATATATTATTAGTAAATTCACCCATGTTTGTTGCAGATATTTTACACAGATAAAATTAAGGTTTCAATTTTACTGAGAAGAAGTAATTAGTAATATTAATGAAAAATCACGCTTATATTTTTCATGCTATTCTTACTCTAGTCAAAGGCGAAAGCTATTTGAAAGGAGTAAGTTTAATTGAAGAAAAAATGGTTACTACCAATTTTTGCATCCTTTGTACTCTTCACAGGAATGGGTATAAATGATGCTAAAGCAGCGACAATAACAGATTTATCAAATACAGCAAAATCATATATTGGCATCCCGTATAAATATGGAGGTACAGATATTAAGACAGGCGTTGACTGCTCGGCATATACACAATTAGTTTTTGCTAAGTTAGGAATTTCATTAGAGCGTACTTCAAAAGCTCAGTATCAACAAGGTTCTTCTATATCTAAAGACCATTTACAGACGGGAGATCTTGTATTTTTTAATACATCAGGAGACGGTGTTTCACATGTTGGAATATACATAGGTGATAGCAATTTTATTTCTGCTACTACTAGCTCTGGGGTTAAAATAGATAAAATTAATGACCCATACTACTGGGGATCTCGTTACATAGGGGCAAAACGTATTGCAAACTTCTCTGAAAATGAAATTGGCGAAGTAAAAAACGCAGAAATAGATTTTAGCATTTATGCGTCACGTGGAGAGGTTGCTCTTCGACTTGCTGAGATATTACATTTAGATACAAGTGATACAAACTCAAGTTTCCCTGATGTTAAACCATCATCTAAATATGCAGGTGCTGCTGGGGCATTAAAGAAAATTGGTGTCTTTACTGGTGATGAAAATGGAAAATTCAATCCAGGTTCCTCTATTACACGCGGTCAATTGTCAAAAGTTTTAGTGGAAGCATTTAAATTAAAACAACAAGGAAATGCACAGGAATTCGCAGATGTTCTCAGTACACATTGGGCATCTAATTATGTAGCCATTCTCTCCTCTAATAAAATTACGGTAGGTAAGGGAGACGGGACATTTGGAGTAAACGATAATGTAACATTGGTTCAATTAGATACCTTTATCGAGCGACTAACTAAATAACTTTTTAAAATGGCGACTCCTGTATGATGGAGACGCCATTTTCTTTAGTACTCGATTCAGGAAAATTTCTTTTAAAGGTTTTATCTCTTTATGATATATAAGTTGATCTATTAAATGGTAAATTTAGGTTATTTAATATTCAACGAATCCCACTAAGAGTGAAAAAATGGAGATTTCATTATTCAACATCTTACATATTTACGTTTGAAACCTAACCTCCCTTTTTCTACTTCTTTCTGGATACTTTCGTATGCGTGTAAAATAGTGCTCTTTTTCTTGTCTCGTTTGAGCTCGACTGGCCCTACTTCTTTCGCAATTTCGAGTGCCATACCATGTAGTGGCACATATGAAATCCCAACAGTGTATAGAAAATTATTCATAGCTGATTTCGTTCGCTCCGGAGCTTGGTGAATCGTATTTTTTACCATTTCAAGCATGTTGGCAATTTTACTTTCTGAAAATTCAACATCAGCTCGATTTCCTAAAAGCCAACAGTAGCAGCTCCAACCAGCCGACATTTTTAACTCTTCCCCACTAGTAATCCATAGATCTGCAACTTCTTGTGCAATATCTGCTTCCGCTAAAGTAACGGCTACCACGTAATCCGATAGCATATAAAAATATGCAGCATCTATCCAACGATTATAATCTGTCAGAGTCATAGCATTTGAATCTGCAATAATACCCGCGAGGTACATGGCATCGTAGTTGCCTGTCGCATAAAGTTCTTCTGCTAATGCTTGATCAATTTTTATTTTCTTTGCAATCGGCTTCATAGCGCCTGTTGCTACGCCAAAAAGTGGTTCATGTGCCCCATTGGACATGTATATTTTTTTAGTTCGTTCCTTACCTAAGGCTTCAAGCTCCTGCATAATCATTGCTACATTCATCTTTTAGCACTTCCTTTTTTATGATTATCCTTAGCGCCTTATTCTTATTTTAATAAGGGTGAGGATAAACTTATTCCTTGTCCCCAATATTCCTTGCCAATCCAATGGCTAACTTCTGGATGACCAAACTGCTCAAAACAAGGAATATGCCAACTACCTTATTTTTGACAATAATCGTTTGCTTAATAATAACCTTATCGTTAAGTATTTTGTTCCAGTGTGTAGAGAAGCCAAGCCAGTCATTAGGATCTTTACTCGCAAATGCAGCCATATCAACCCAAAACATATTTCGAATCCTTCACCTTTGTCTTTTTCTATTTTAACGAACATGCATTCTGATTTCAATGGATTTGTAAAATACTAAATTTGTTTTCTTATCAAACCCTATAAATTTGCTGCATAATGGCTAGATTGACTAATCGCATTGAACAATTGGCTACTTGGCATTTCGATCTCAGTAGAATAATAATTACACCATATTGATATTTACTGTTTCATCTTTTTTAGATGGAACGAATAGTGTTAAAACAAATGCGATAATCGCTAAGATGGTCATGAAATAATAGGCATCACTTGAACCTAAAATGGAGACGATTGTTCGAATAGCTTCAACCGTAGCATTTGGTGTTTCTACTAGCAATGTTTTCGCATGAATGTATGTGGTGGCCCAAAGATGGAATTCATTTTAGTTCGGAGTATATTGCTGATCAAATTATTGAGTTATATATATAATCATTCATCTACTCAAAAAAACGTTCATCATTTTTAGATGAACGTTTTTTACATATGTCTTACGTTATACTATTGTGTATTAAAGAACTCGAATACATTATTTGGGGGAAATCCATTCATATTGAATATCAGGTAAATTCTCTTCATTTTCATGTCCTTTACCTATGACTTTAAAACCATGTTTTTCATAAAATCGTTGAGCATTTTCATTTACCTCAAATGTATATAAGGTTAATCTACCGCATGATTGTGTCTTTACTTTATCTAATAATATTTGACCTATACCGATTCCTTGATAATCTATATGAATATACAGTTGGTTTATTTCCCTTCTATTATAAACAATTACGCCGACTACCTTTTCATCCATTAACGCTAAATCTATTTGAAACTGTTCAGGTAATAGATGATTTAAAAAGTAAACGTGATTTTCAAAACTGTGAATTTCTTTTTGTCCAATAGCCTGTTCCTTACTATTTCGCCACATAGCTACCGTTTGTTCAGCGTATTTAGGTTTATATGGAGTAATGCGGATTTGATGGTTTACTACAATCTCCCCTTTGTGGATTGACAAATTATCTATTTCCCCTGAACATCCCTCTGAATCTCCATATCTATCACTTGATTAGGTTTGACTCTTTTAATAAAGAAAGCGAGAATAAGAGCAATCACCGTAATCAATGTTGAAATAAAGAAGGTGAAATTAATACCATGTAGCATGGCTTCATTCATAATTTGTTGTTGTACTTCAGCTGTAGCCTGTGCGGATGATTGAGCAGCATTGGCACTCATATTGTTCATTGCTTTAGCAGCTAATTCCTCTGCTTTTACAGTAGTTATATTGTTCATAACGGTAATTAATACTGCAGAACCTATAGCACCAGATACCTGCTGCAATGTATTGTTCATCGCTGTTCCATGTGGATTATTATGGGCTGGTAACTGATTTAAACCGTTTGTCATTACTGGCATCATAACCATTGACATCCCAAACATACGTAAAGTGTAGAGCACTACAAGAGTAGAATAAGCAGTATGCAAACCGATTTTGCTAAAGTAATAAGTTGTGACAATGGTAATGATCAATCCAATGACAGCCAAAGTTCTTGCACCGTATTTATCAAAGAGTTTACCTGTAATTGGCGACATAATCCCCATGACAATAGCGCCAGGAAGCATTAACAGGCCAGAATCCATTGGTGAAATCCCACGAATAGTTTGCACATAAATCGGCATTAGGATCATGGCTGAGAACATTGCAACCGAAATTACGATTGAAATGGTTGTGGATAAGGCGAACATCGGATATTTGAAAATACGAAACTCAAGCATAGGCTCATCCATTCGTAGCTGACGAAGGATAAAGGTAATTAAAGCAAGTGTACCAATAATAATCGTACCGTAGACAAGTACATTATCCCATCCTTTTTCCCCTGCAGAGCTAAAGCCATAAAGCAAGCCACCAAACCCGATACTGGATAAAATAAGAGATAGTACATCCAGCTTAATAGCACGTTGTGGTGTAACATTCTTTAATTTAAAGGCTGCAAAAATTAAGGTTAAAATGGCAATTGGCAATACCAAATCAAATAACATTCTCCAGCTATAATGCTCGATTAACCATCCAGAAAGTGTCGGTCCAATCGCAGGAGCTGTAATCATTACCAGCCCAAACATCCCCATTGCTGCCCCTCGTTTTTCGACTGGAAATGCAGTTAACATAACATTCATTAATAATGGCATCATAATTGCAGATCCGGCAGCTTGAATCATACGAGCCCCTAATAATACGCCAAATGCAGGTGCAATACTAGCTAAAAATGTTCCCAAAGTAAACAAGGCCATTGCAATTATAAATAACCTTTTATCCGTGAAGCGTTGAATGAAGAACGCACTTGCGGGTATTAAAATCCCGTTAATTAGCATATAGCCTGTTGAAAGCCATTGTACCGCAGTGGCATTGACCTCAAATTCTTCCATAATAGCTGGAAGAGCAATATTTAGTAGTGTTTCATTCAAAATGGCAACAAATGCCCCAATAAATAAAATGGCAATCATGCCGTATGGCGGTTTTGTCTGAACAGATATTGTTTTCTCTGACATGTAGTATCAGTCCTACTTTCTTTCTCTTTTTCATTTACAAACTCTCATCTTAATGAAGCTTCTTAAGAGTCTTATTTCTTCGTCAATGAGTTTAGTAGTTTTTTCCTCCAATCCATTGTAGTGCCCCTTCTGATTTCATAGCTACCACCCCTTTAAAAACCAATCATAAAATTGTTGACGAAAGAATAGAATGTATTGTATAATTAAAATAGGGATAATGCGCGTTCCATAAATTATACAATGTCTAGCCATATAAATTTATCATAAGACATCATTTATTTCAATGTTTTCTACATAATTTTTTTGCAAAAAAAGTCGATTCCTTCACTACAGGAATTCGACTTTTTCTTTGCTTATCCTATTTTTTCGTTAAACCTTCACTAGTTAATTCATAAATGGTTGATGCTACTTCTTTTAAATAACGCCGATCATGTGAAACACTAATAATGGCTCCACCATATTGCGCTAATGCCTGACACAAAACAGGCGTTGTCAAAGGACTAAAATTTCTCGTTGGTTCATCTAATATCAATACTTCGCAACCATCCATGATCATTTTTACTAACAGTAGCTTTGCTTTTTGACCCCCACTCAGATGTCTTATTGTCTGCTGCATTTCATCGCTAGTAAATTTCATACTGCCTAAATGTGTGAAGGCCTTTGTCATGGCTTCTTTTTCACCAGTTGTCACTAGAAAACGAATAGGTGATAGAGTTGGGTCCAATAGATCCTCATAGTTTTGTGGCATGTATCCTATTTTTAATGAAGAATGTTCCTTTATCTGATCCATAATAATTTTTAATAATGTTGATTTTCCTACTCCATTTTCCCCAATAATCGCCACTTTTTCTGCTCCAGTAATGGATAACTTTATATTTTGGGAAAGTTGTTTATTTGCTATTTCAAGTGTTTCTAATGATAGCTCTAGAATTTTTTTATGGCGATGTACATGTATAGTCGAATCAAAGTGAAATTCACTAGCCTCTTCTACTCCTGGTATCTCTAAAAAATCCTCTGTAGCTTTGTCCATACGTTTTTTTTGATTTTTTAATGACTTTATTTTCTTTTGTAATCTGGGGTCTGAGCGTGACACATTCTGATGCTGATGCTCAGCCTTATTCCATACATCATGCCACTTATTCACTTGTTTTTTATAATCAGATACTTGTTTTTTAGCGATCTGTTCTTGCTTTTGCAAATTGTTTTCTCGATGAAAAAGGTACGATTCATAAGGCTCTCTTGTAAAGGTATATTTAGGTGTTTGCTTGCGATTGGTAAGCTCAATGTGAATAATTGCGTTTGCCGTATTACTGATAAATGTTTCATCATGTGATACAAAAATAACAGGTATCGATGTTTGCTGAATAAATCTTTCTAGCCATTCGATTGTGCCTATATCCAAATCATTTGTCGGTTCATCTAATAAAAGAACATCAGGATTTAAGGAGAGTAGCTTTAAAAAGCGATACTTAAATCGCTCCCCTCCCGATAAATCACCTATCCTTTTATCTGAAGCAAATGAGTCAATCCTAAAATCATCCATCGCCTTCAACAATTCTTTAGTCCAATTATTTTCTGAAAATAACTCAGTGATGGTTAACTTTTTTTCTTGAGCTGATAGTTCCTGTGATAGATAACCCAGTGAATAATCATTTTTAAGAACTTTTCCTTCATAAGTGCAATAATCAGCAATTAATTGGTCATTATAAATACATTTTAATAGTGTACTTTTACCATTGCCCTCTTCCCCTATTATGACAATCTTATCTCCTTTTTGGGTACTCAGTTGAAGATGATCTATTAACGTTCGATTATCTTTTATCGTTTTGATGGTAAGGTTGTGTATTTCTATCATGTAAATTCCCCTTTCCTTTTTCATGATGTTACTGTTTAATGTTAGTTGTTCATATGCATCACCCTTAAATTTGATAAATACAAAAAAAGATGCCTCTGTTTATAAACAGAAGCATCTTGCGCAACGAAAAAGTTTTCACCCTATGTGTAAAAAATCATAGGGCGGTAGATTTAAAATTATGATAGGTGAAAATTAGCTTCTTGTTTATTTATTATGAGATTAGCTTTTTTAATAAATAAACAATTGCTCAAATTTTTCACCCTCCGTTCGTTCAAATTTAGTATTTTCAATTTAACATAAAATTCTATTTATTGTCAATTGTATTTTCGTAACTTCAAAATTGTTATTCAAAATAAGGATTCAAAAAATTCCCCTTTAGTATTCTTGTCTAGCTGGTGTTTGCATGTAAATGCTTTCATCCGGTTCTATTGTTTGATAGCTACATTGTAACGGAATTGTATCATTGCCAAAAACGGGACATATAAACTACCGTTATTGTCACCATCGATCTTTGTAGGTAGTTGTTGATGTCAACAGCCCTTGAACAACAAATCAAGCTTGTTCGTCCAACGTATAAATCCGTCCATGTTTTGATACCTTGTAAATAATTCAACATCTTCCACTGTAAACTTAATTTTTTTACCTATTTGTAAATCCATCCCCTTGCAAACACTAGTATAATCAGAGCTTATCAACTTAATACGCAGCTATTAAATTGTGTACAAAACCAGCCACCTAGTGCCGATTGAAAATCGAAACTAGGTGGCTCGATGGTGTTTTTGACTAAGGTTAATAGTGTATATAAGGAGTGCCTATTACCTTATACACAGTTGTGGGAAATTTAAAATATAATAAGTAGTGACTGCCTTGATTTTTTTCATCAGCAGTAAAAGCTAAAAAATTGAGACTGTTAGAACAGGTAAAACACAGAGACAAAATTAACGATACGTGTTGTGAATGTTATAACCTCTTTTAAAAAAAGTGGGTTTTTTATTTGTAGCTTTTTAATAACCCCATTAACATTTAAATCACACTGAATTAGATAACTACCTCTTACCTAACAAATTTACATGGCAACAAAGGGGTTTATCCTATCACCTTCCCAATAACTTACAGATTTCATTACCTGTGTGAATAATTGTGAATCGGTCCACACTTCAATGATAGTAGATAGCCTTTATGGATTTTTTTCTGATCCATGTCTATATCATAAATAGTTTACGAATATTTTTAACCATCCACTTTGCCACTATTTTAGTCATCCACTTGTATATAATTTACAAAAATTCATCTTCTTACTATAAGCTATTAAGAGCTTGTGCAAACCTTTTAATTCCTTCATCGATTGAATCCATATCTTCTCTAGCATACGTAAAACGGACAAAGCCATTCTGGGATCCCATGGTTGAACCAGGAACATAAATGACTCCTTGTTTAATCGATTCTTCCAGTAATTTTGTTTCACTATAATTCTTCAACACTTTACACCATATGTGGATACCGCCTTGAGGAATAGAAAACGCCACCTGGTTTTTTAAATAAGTATCGAGACTTTGAACAATTGTATTTCGTCTTTTTTCTAATTCTCTAATTAAACTTTTGATATGCAAATTAAAGTTTATTGATTCTAAAAAATCATTGGCTATCCACTGTGTAAAGCTAGAATGACCAAAGTCAATTTGTTGCTTTGCATCAGATAACCTTTCAATAACGGATGTGGGACCAACAATCCATCCAATCCGTAATCCTGAGGCAACAACCTTAGACAAAGAGCTAATGTATAAAATATTGCCATTTTTATCTAATGATTTTAGGGTAGGAATTTTATCCCCAGAAAATGCTGTCAAGCTATAGGGATCATCCTCTACAACTGGAATACCAAGCTTTGAGGATATATCTAAAATAGCCTCTCTTCGCTTAATATCTAAAGAAGTGCCTGTTGGATTGTGAAAATCAGGATTTAAAAAAATCATTTTAATACGATGTTTTTTATATAATGTTTGCAAATCGTCTGGATTGATACCATCTTTATCAACAGATAAATAGTGTATTTGTAAGCCTGCAGATTTAAAGATAGGCAGATTATAATTGTACGAAGGATCTTCGATTGCAATTGCATCTCCAGGCTTTAATAAGCATTGAACAATCAAATGTAATGCTTGCTGCGCCCCTGATGTAATCAGTATGGAAGAAGGTTTTGTGTCAATTCCTCGGCTATTTTTAATATGTTTCATGAGGGTAGTTCGAAGTATTTCACTCCCCTGTGGATGATCATATCCAAGGCTACCAATAAAAGAGCGTGTTGCTGTAATTTCTCTTAATGAGCTTTTAGGGAAAAGATCTTCTGATAATTCTCCTGTCGCTAAATTTATTAGTTTGTGTTCCACTGCTTCCTTTCTTATTTTTTGTGTGACAGGTAGATTTGGTAAAAAGGAGCCTGCCTCAATATATCGATTCCAGCTAGGAATTCTTTTCCTTGTGATCCCCCATATATCCTTACTAATGGTTGTGCCACTTCCTCTATTCCGTTCAATAAGTCCCAATGCTTCCAATTCGTCATATGCACTAACGACTGTACTTCTATTTACGTTCAAAACGTTTGCTAAGTATCGCTCTGATGGTAAAGGTTTATCGGGAGGAAATGTCCCATCTGCAATACCTTTTTCAATATATTCTGCGAGTTGTTTATAGATAGCTTTTTTAGCATTTCGATCAGGTTTCCAATCCATATATACTCACCTCTATAGAGCATGATAATTTTTTTAGCAGTATCAGATTAGCTAAAAAGTCAATCATAATATAACATCTTCTGTCACTAACCATCCACTTTATTATTACTTTCACCATCCACTTTAAAATTCAATCCCTATCATCTTATAAAAACCCTTACTAGACGTGTATTTTTCTCGATAAAGCTATACTGAAATTATTTTTTTCGTTTTAGAACATTCTGTGTTATCTTGCAAAACGCCTTGTCTTTCAAAGTATGTGCCACTATGATAAAAATCAATTGTGAATCAAAATCCATACAAAACCTATAGTAACCGATAGCACTTCAAAGAATTAGTTAAAGGGGTTTGTATATGAAAAAAAGTTGGCTTAAATTAGTCAGTCTTTTCACTATTGTCACTATGTTAACCGGCTGTGACCCGTTATTAGTATTAGATCCAAAAGGTCCTCAGGCTCAAGTACAAGCCAAAGATATTATGCTTTCTATAGGGATTATGTCTTTTATCGTACTAATCGTTTTCGTGATTTTAGCTTATATGTTAATGAAATATCGTGCTTCTAAGCAAAGTCCCGACTATAAGCCTCCCCATATTAAAGGGAGTACAATGGTTGAAATCATTTGTGTAGGCATACCTGTTTTAATAGTTGCTTACATGTCTATTATTTCCGTTCAAAGTAATTATAAGGTGGAATCGACGCCAGAAAAATACAAAGATGAGAAGCCATTGGTCATTTATGCTTCAACCTCTAACTGGAAATGGCATTTTAGTTATCCAGAAGAAGATATTGAAACCGTAAATTATTTGTATATTCCTGCAGAGCGACCAATTGAATTCAAACTTTATTCGTATGGACCGATTACTAGCTTCTGGATTCCCCAGCTTGGTGGTCAAAAATATGCAATGGCCGATATGGTGAATACATTGCATTTGGCTGCAGATAAGCCAGGAGAGTTTATGGGAAGAAATGCAAACTTTAATGGAAAAGGGTTCGCTGAAAACACGTTTAACGTTACAGCAGTGACTCAGGATGATTTTGAAGACTGGGTAATGGAAGTAAAAGCAACAGCAGATCTATTAACGGAGGAAAAATTTAATACGTTACTAGAACCAGGGCATGTGGGACAGTCCACTTATACAGGAACGCATTTAACGTTTTTGCCAGCACCTGAGGGTGAAAATGGTGGACATCAGCATGGTTCTTCACACGTAAAAGATCATGCATCTCAATAAAACAATCTTGAAATTCTCGAAATGAACTAGTTTACGATAAGGTTGATGTCGAAAGGAGACATAGTCAGATGGATTACTTTGAACGATTTGCGATACCCCATCCAAGCCCGGCTATTTATGCCTCAATGGTCGCTATTGGTCTTACGGTGATAGCGATGATTGGAGGATTAACCTATTTTAAAAAATGGGGCTACCTTTGGCGTGAATGGTTAACAACAGTTGACCATAAACGAATTGGTATTATGTATTTAATTTCAGCCCTTCTTATGCTTTTCCGTGGTGGAGCGGATGCTATTATGATGCGAGCACAAATGGCAGTACCTGACAATAAGTTACTAGATGCCCAGCATTATAATGAAATATTTACAACACACGGAACTGTAATGATTATATTTATGGCCATGCCGTTTATTATGGCCTTTATGAACTACATTGTGCCACTTCAAATTGGCGCAAGGGACGTGGCCTTCCCACGTTTGAATGCTCTAAGTTTTTGGCTATTTTTCATGGGGGCCATGCTATTAAATATTTCCTTTGTCATTGGCGGCTCTCCTGATGCTGGCTGGACGAATTATTTCCCTCTTGCTAGTAATGAATTTAGTCAATCAGTAGGGACGAACTATTACTTGTTTGCTCTACAAATTTCTGGTCTCGGTACATTAATTACCGGTATTAACATGATTGTTACGATTCTTAAAATGCGAGCACCAGGTATGACATTAATGAAAATGCCAATGTTTACATGGTCTTCTTTCGTCGCAAATGTAATTATCGTTTTTGCCTTTCCAGTATTAACGGTTGCACTTGTCATGGGAACTTTTGACCGCCTATTTGCTACGAATTTCTTCACATCTTCCAACGGGGGTATGGATATGCTGTGGGCGAATTTCTTCTGGGTATGGGGACATCCGGAGGTTTATATCCTGATTTTACCGGCCTTTGGACTTTACAGTGAGATTATTTCTACATTCTCTGGCCGCAATCTCTATGGCTATAAATCGATGGTCGGTTCAATGGTTATTATCTCCTTCCTATCGTTTTTAGTATGGACCCATCATTTCTTTACGATGGGACAAGGTGCTTTAACAAATAGTATTTTTTCAATAACAACGATGGCCATTGCTGTCCCTACTGGAGTTAAAATCTTTAACTGGTTATTCACCCTATGGAAAGGAAAAATTGTCTTTACAACGCCGATGTTATATTCCATGTTGTTTATCCCTACGTTTACAATAGGTGGCGTAACAGGCGTGATGCTTGGTATGTCTGCGGCTGACTACCAATACCATAATACAATGTTTTTAGTAGCACACTTCCATATGGTGATTATTCCAGGTGTTGTATTTGCGATGTTAGCAGGCTTACATTACTATTGGCCAAAAATGTTTGGCTTTATGT
>Ga0213821_1000970_pt1 | contig 14729 bp, 15 predicted proteins | sample MC6MC0909MG_FD_179894 | JGI IMG/M metagenome (GOLD analysis project Ga0213821, IMG submission 179894) | Enriched soil aggregate microbial communities from Iowa State University, Ames, United States - MC6-MC0909-MG | ecosystem: Environmental > Terrestrial > Soil > Unclassified | place: USA: Iowa...
CACGACCGACAAGAACAAGAAGAACACCCCCGGGAAGATGGAATTCTCGAAGTACGATCCGGTCGTGCGCAAGCACGTCCCGTACAAGGAAGGCAAGATCAAGTAATCCTCACCGGATTGCTCGATGCCCACGAAAAACCCGCCTCCACGGCGGGTTTTTTGTTGGCAGAATGGGGGACACCCCCAAACGGGCGAACCGATGCTGTTCGAATGGCTGCTGGGTTCCTGGTTGTTGCTGCTGGACTGGCTGATCCGGTTGGCCGCGCTGTTGTGGATTCCCAGCCGCACCACCCCGGGCGCGGCGCGCAGCTGGCTGCTGCTGGTGGGCTTCGTACCCTTGTTGGGGCTGCCGCTGTACCTGCTGTTCGGCCACCCCTGGCTGTCGCGCCAGCGCGTGCAGCGCCAGGCCGAGGCGTCGCAGGTGATCCGCGAAGAACAGGCCCTGCAGCCCCCGCTGCGCTGGACGCCGCGGGCCGACACCGCCACCGCCGAAATGGTCCCGCTGGTCGAACGCCAGGGCGATTTCATGCCGGTGCACGGCAATGCGGTGGAGCTGCTGACCGACTACGACGCCTCGCTGCAGGCATTGCTGGATGACATCGACCAGGCCCGCGACCGCGTGCACCTGCTCTATTACCTGATGTTCGACGACGCCGTGGGCGACGCCATCGTCGACGCCCTGCAACGTGCCGCCGCACGGGGTGTGCAGTGCCGCCTGCTGCTGGATGCGGTGGGTGCCAAACGCGGCCTGCGCCGCTATCGCCACCGCCTGCTGGCACTGGGCGTGGACGTACGCGCCATGTTGCCGGGCGGGCTGCGCTGGCGGCGCAGCGGGCGCATGGACCTGCGCAACCACCGCAAGATCGCGGTGATCGACAACCGGGTGGGCTACATTGGTTCGCAGAACCTGGCCCAGCCCGGCTTCGTGCCCGGGTTTCCGAACCGCGAACTGGTGGCGCGCGTGCGCGGTCCGGCGGTGGCGCACCTGGAGGCGGTGTTCGCCAGCGACTGGTACATGGAGACCGGCCAACGCCTGGAGGTGATGATGGTGGAGCCGGTCTGCGCCGATGACGTGCCGACCCAGCTGCTGCCCAGCGGCCCGGCATATCCCTTCAGCAACGCGCGCGATGCGGTGAATGCGCTGATCCACCTGGCGCGCCGCCGCATCGTACTGGTCACGCCGTATTTCGTGCCCGACGAAGCCACGCTCAGCGCACTGCGCATCGCCGCGTTGTCCGGCGTGCAGGTGCAGTTGATCCTCTCGGCCAGCAACAACCAGCGCCTCACCGCGTGGGCGCAGGAAGCGTACTACGACGAACTGCTGCGCGCCGGCGTGCGCATCGCGCTGTACGAACCGCACTTCCTGCACGCCAAGCACCTGACCGTGGACGAGGACATCGCGCTGGTCGGCTCGATCAACCTGGACATCCGCTCGTTCGCGCTGAATGCCGAGATCGGCATGCTCTGCTACGACGCGGGGCTGGTGCGACAGTTGATCGAAATCGAGAACGAGTATCTGCGCCAGTCCCGCACGGTCGAGCTGGCCACCTGGCGCCAGCGCCCTGCATGGAAGCGCAGCCGCGAGGGCATCGCGCGGCTGGCCGATGCGCTGATGTAGCGCAACGGATGGTCCACGCGCATGACCTACAATGCAGCGCATGACCGCACCTGATTCCACCCGCCAGGCAGACCTGGCCATCGTCGGCGGCGGCGCGGCCGGCGCCCTGGTCGCGCTCAACGCGCTGCGCAGCGCCAGCGCCGCACTCCACGTGGTGCTGTTCGAACCGGCCTCCACGCCGGGCCAGGGCATCGCCTATGCCACGCCCTGGCCGGAGCACCTGCTCAACGTGCCGGCCGGCAAAATGACCGGCCTGCCGGACCAGCCGGGCGACTTCCTCGACTTCCTGCTGCAGGCCGACGCGGTGCCGGGCGTGTCGCGCGCGGAACTGGCCGACACCTTCGTTGCGCGCCGCCACTACGCCGCATACCTGCAGCAGCGCCTCGAGCAGGCCCAGGCGCAGAGCCCGGCGCGTCTGCAGGTGGTGCATGAGGCGGTGGTCGCATTGCACCCGAAGGCGTCGCTTAACGTGCTGGCGCTGGCCGACGGCAGCAGCTGGCAGGCCCGGGGTGTGGTGCTGGCCTGTGGCAACAGCATGCGCCCGCTCCCGGTGCCCGGTGCCGACGCGCTGCCACCCGGGCGGGTCGTGGATGCCTGGGATTACGACGGCGTGCGCATGCTGGCCGGCGCCGGCGACCTGGCGATCATCGGGTCCGGCCTGAGCATGGCCGACAGCGTGGTGGCACTCGCTGCCGCGGGGCATCGTGGCCGCATCCACGTGCTGTCGCGGCACGCGTTGCTGCCGTTGCCACACGCGCATGGCGGCATTGCCCGTTTCGATCCGCAGCCGCTGCTGGCCATGCCGCTGCGTGCCCGGCTGCGGGCGCTGCGCGCCCATGCGCGAGAGGCGGCGGCGCAGGGCGTGCCCTGGCAGGGCGTGATGGACCGCATCCGCCCGTTGGGCCAGGCCCTGTGGCAGAGCCTGGATGGCGCCGACCAGCGCCGTTTCCTGCGCCACGTGGTGCGCTACTGGGATGTGCATCGCCATCGCATCGCCGAATCCGTGCACGCGCAGGTGGATGCGCTGGAACGGAGCGGGCAGCTGCAACGCCATCGGGCGCGGCTGGGCACGCTGCTGGTGCAGGGCAGTACCCTGCAGGTGCACGCGCACGGCGCGGCCGGCGCGCTGGCGCCACTGAACGTCGGCGCGGTGATCAACGCCACCGGCGTGGAGACGCGCGCGCTGGCGATGCGCAACCCGCTGCTGCAGCAGCTGCAGGCCGACGGCCATGCGCGCCCCGGACCGCACGGGCTGGGCTTGGACAGCGACGCGGACGGCGCCCTGCGCGATGCGCAGGGGCAGGCGCAGCCGGGCGTGCAGGTGGTGGGCAGCCTGCGCATCGGTACGCTGTGGGAAAGCCTGGCCATTCCGGAGCTTCGGAGTCAGGCGCTACAGGCCGCCAAAGCTGCGTTGACGCGTCACGACCCACGGTCGTGACCTACCGTGAACGGGTTGCCCGGGCCGCCCCCCCCCGGGCGGGCCGGCGGGGTAAAATGACCGCATGGATGTCTCCCACTTGCTCGACGGGCTCAACCCCGCCCAGCGCGAAGCTGTGTCCGCCCCGCCCGGCCACCATCTGGTGCTTGCCGGTGCCGGTTCCGGCAAGACCCGCGTACTGATCCACCGCATCGCCTGGCTCAACGAAGTCTGCGGCGTGCCCATGCATGGCATTTTCGCGGTGACCTTCACCAACAAGGCGGCCGGCGAAATGCGCCACCGCATCGATGCACAGTTGCCGCAGGGCAGCCGCGGCGCGTGGATCGGCACCTTCCACGGCCTGGCCCACCGCCTGCTGCGCCTGCACCACACCGAAGCCAAGCTGCCCGACAGCTTCCAGGTGCTCGATTCGGACGACCAGCTGCGCATGGTCAAGCGCGTGGTGCAGCAGCTGGAGATCGACGACAGCAAGCATCCGCCCAAGCAGATCGCGTGGTGGATCAACGAGCAGAAGGACGAAGGCCGGCGTCCGCAGCACATCCAGCCCGAGCCCAACGATGCGTGGCTGGAGACGATGCGGCAGGCCTATGCGGCCTACCAGGAGCGCTGCGACCGCGCCGGGCTGGTCGATTTCGCCGAGCTGCTGCTGCGCGCGCACGAACTGCTGCGCGACAACCCGGCGCTGCTGGCGCATTACCGCTCGCGCTTCCGCGAGATCCTGGTCGACGAGTTCCAGGACACCAACGCCATCCAGTACGCCTTCGTGCGCGTGCTGGCCGGCGACAGCGGGCACGTGTTCGTGGTCGGCGACGACGACCAGGCCATCTATGGCTGGCGCGGCGCCAAGGTCGAAAACGTGCAGCGCTTCCTGAAGGACTTCCCGGGCGCGCAGACCGTGCGGCTGGAGCAGAACTACCGCTCCAGCGCCAACATCCTGGGCGCGGCCAACGCAGTGATCGCGCACAACCCGGACCGGATCGGCAAGGAGCTGTGGACCGACAGCGGCGACGGCGAGCCGATCGACCTGTACGCGGCCTACAACGAAATGGACGAGGCGCGCTACGTGGTCGAGCGCGCGCGCCAGTGGGTGCGCGACGGCGGCAGCTATGGCGACGCCGCCGTGCTCTACCGCAGCAACGCCCAGTCGCGTGCGTTCGAAGAAGCGCTGCTCTCCGAGCAGGTGCCGTACCGCGTGTACGGCGGCATGCGCTTCTTTGAACGTGCCGAAATCAAGGACGCGCTGGCCTACCTGCGCCTGATGACCAACCGCAACGATGACGCCGCCTTCGAGCGCGCGGTCAACACGCCCACCCGTGGCATTGGCGACCGCACCCTGGACGAGGTCCGTCGACTGGCCCGCAGCCAGGCGATTTCGCTGTGGGAAGCCACCATGCTCACCACCCAGGGCAACGAACTTGCCGCCCGCGCGCGCAACGCGCTGGCCGGGTTCCTCACCCTGGTCAACCAGCTGGAGCACGAAGCCGGCGAGATGACCCTGGCCGAGCGCATCGACCACGTGCTGATCCGTTCCGGCCTGCGCGAGCACTGGTCGAAGGAAAGCCGCAACGCGCTGGATTCGGAATCGCGCGCGGACAACCTGGACGAACTGGTGTCGGTGGCCTCGCGCTTCACCCGGCGCGAGGATGATGTCGAGGAAGGCGCCGAGAACATGAGCGAGCTGGTCGCGTTCCTGTCCTACGCCTCGCTGGAGGCGGGCGAAGGCCAGGCCCAGGCCGGCGAGGAGGGCGTGCAGCTGATGACCCTGCACTCGGCCAAGGGCCTGGAATTCCCGCTGGTGTTCCTGGCCGGCATGGAAGACGGCCTGTTCCCGAGCGCGCGGTCGCTGGAAGAAAGCGGCCGGCTGGAGGAAGAGCGCCGGCTGGCCTACGTGGGCATCACCCGTGCGCGCCACAAACTGGTGCTCAGCTACGCCGAATCGCGCCGCATCCACGGCCAGGAAAACTACAACGTGCCGTCGCGCTTCCTGCGCGAGATCCCGCGTGAGCTGCTCAACGAAGTTCGGCCCAAGGTGCAGGTCTCGCGCGGTGCCTCGCTCGGTGCCAGCCGCCCGGCCAGCCACGCCGCGCTGGAGGCACCCCCGCTCAAGCTCGGCGCCCTGGTCACGCACGCGAAGTTCGGCGAAGGCATGGTCACCGACTACGAAGGAAGCGGCGCGCATGCGCGCGTGCAGGTGGAGTTCGCCGAGGCCGGCAGCAAGTGGCTGGTGATGGCGTACGCCAACCTCACCGTGATCTGACCGGGCGTGTCACGGATGACCCGCCATGTGCTCTTCCTCTGCAGCCAGAACCGCCTGCGCAGCCCCACGGCCGAGCAGGTGTTCGCGAACTGGCCGGGCGTGGAGACGGCCTCGGCCGGCGTGCTCGCCGATGCCGATGTGCCGGTCAGCCCCGAGCTGTTGCAGTGGGCGGACGTCATCTTCGTGATGGAGCAGGCGCACCGCACGCGGCTGGCCAGCCGGCACCGGCAGTGGTTGAACGGGAAGCGGGTGGTCTGCCTTGATATCCCCGACGACTACGACTTCATGCAGTCGGAGCTGGTGGAGCTGTTGAAGAAGAAGGTCATCCCCCACCTGCCGTAGCGCCACGCCCTGCGTGGCTGCGCGATCCACGGGCACCTCAGCCACGCAGGGCGTGGCTCTACATTCCCCCTCCCTTTTCAGGTAATCCCATGTCTGCCACCCCTGTCGCCATCAACGTAAAGCTCAATGCCCGCCTGCAGCCCGAACATCGCCTGCAGCTGTTCGAAGACCCGCTCGACGCGATGCTGGAAGGTGCCGGGATCGGCGAGATCATGGGCGGTGGCACCGCGCTGTCGGAGGAAGGCGAGGTTGAATACGGCGACCTGGAGATCCAGCTGCACGATGCCGCCGCGCTGCCCAACCTGATCGAAGCCCTCGAACAGCTTGGCGCCCCCAAGGGCTCGCTGATCCAGCGCGAAGGTGAGCCCGACCTGGCGTTCGGCATCACCGAAGGCCTGGGCCTGTACCTCAATGGCACCGACCTGCCCGATGAGGTTTACGAGCAGTGCGACTCGAACTACGTGTTCGACCAGATCGTCGAGCGCATCGACGGCCACGGCGAAGTCTGCAGCTGGTGGCAGGGCCCGAGCGAAACCGCGCTGTACCTGTATGGCGCGTCGTTCGACACCATGGCCGAGCGCATCGCCGACCTGCTGGCCAGCTACCCGCTGTGCCAGGGCGCACGGGTGGTTCAGATCGCCTGACCCCGGTAGCGCCGACCGTTGGTCGGCAACGCGGCACCCCAGCACCCCAGCCGCCGCGCATCCGACGGGGGAGCAGCCGACTGACAGTCGGCTCTACCGCCGCTCAAACGCGACTCATCCCCGTTTTCACCCGCTTCGTCGCGTGCCGCTTGTCGGTCCCCGGTCGTGCGCCCAGAGTCTGGCGCTGTCTGCTGGGAGCATGCACATGAACAAGGGAATTCCGTACCTGATGGCGACCCTGGTCGCGCTGACACTGTCGGCGGGCTGGGCGGCACCGGTGCTGGCCCTGTTCGAGCAGGTGACTGCGTGCCTGGACAGCGGCGGCCGCCTGGACCTGGTTCACCTGCGCTGCGCGCCGCCAGCCGCAGTGCCCGGCCTGGTCCTGGAGGGCTGGGTGTTCTGGCTGACCGCAACGGGCGTGGCGGTGGTGGGCCTGCTGGCGACACGTCGGCGACCGGCGTCATCCATGCAGCGCGCTGGAGGGGTGGACGCCGCCGATTGATCCCGCTCAAGGCATCGTCTCCACGCCGGGTGTGCAATGGTGTCCCCACTGCCTTCGCCAAGGAGCGTTCCATGTACAAGCGGATCCTGATTGCCACCGATGGCTCCGAGCTGTCCGAAAAGGGCCTGCTCAAGGGCCTGGAACTGGCCCGCGACCTCAACGCCGAGGTCGACATCGTCACCGTGTCCGAGCCGTGGGCGGTGGGCATGTATGACGCGATGGGCTGGAGCGTGGGCTACACCAACAGCCCCGAGTACAAGGCCGACCGCGAAGAAGCCGCGCAGAAGGTCCTGGCCCCGGCCAAGGCCGCCTGCGAAGCGCAGGGCCTGCGGGCCACCACCGTGCACGTGCTGGACCGCTACGCCGCCGACGGCATCATCGACACCGCCACCGAGCGCAGCAGCGACCTGATCGTGATGACCTCGCATGGCCGCCGCGGCGTGACCCGGGTGCTGCTGGGCAGCCAGACCGCCGAAGTGCTGGCGCGCAGCAGCGTGCCGGTCCTGGTCATCCGGTAGCGCCGGGCTCTGCCCTGCAAGCATCTCGTAGAGCCGGGCTCTGCCCGGCTGCTCGCAGAGCCCCGCGCTACGGCCGTATCTTCAGCGTCTGCGATTCGTCCAGGCTGCCGTCCGGCTGCAGCACCACGTAGCGCTCGCCGCTTCGGTCGAACAGGACCGGGACCGGGTCGCGGAACAGCGGGCGGCGCACGAAGCGCAGTGCCCAGCCGAAGTGCTCCAGGGTCTCCACGGCCTGGCGCTGCTCGGCAGTCAGCCCGTCGCGCAGGGCGGCGGAATCAATGGGCTTGCGGCGTTCGGGAGTCGTCATCAGGTACGGCGGGCAGGCATTCCAGGGCGGCAGGCAGACCGGGCACAGGGCCGGCTTACCAGCTGTAGAGCTTCCAGTACACCGGCGACACCCCGTCCTTGCTGCGGTCGCCCCCGGTCTGGCCACCTTCGTACATGTAGTACGGGGCGCCGCGCGACGGGGTCACCTTGACCATGCGCAGCTGGCCGGCCACCCGGTATTCCTCGATGGTGTCGCCGTTGTCCATGACGCGCCTGGCGACATCGGCGCCGGTGACATCGACCGGCGGTGCGCCGGCGCTGCCCCCAGTGGTCGCACAACCAGCCAACACAAGCAGACCTGCCAGCATCAGAGTCTTCATGGACCACGGTTCCTGGAGCGGGGGAGCCTCGATTATGCCCCATGCCCCGTGACGCCGGTGCCGTAACCGGCCATGGCGGGGCGCGTAGAATCGTCGCATGAGCCGATTAGTCCTGATTGACGGGTCCAGTTACCTGTATCGCGCGTTCCACGCGCTTCCGCCGCTGACCAACGCCGCCGGTGAACCCACCGGCGCGCTGTTCGGCGTGGTCAACATGCTGCGCGCCACGCTGAAGGAGCGCCCCGAGTACGTCGCCTTCGTGGTTGACGCGCCCGGCAAGACCTTCCGTGACGACCTGTACGCCGACTACAAGGCCAACCGCCCGCCGATGCCCGACGACCTGCGCCCGCAGATCGAGCCGATGTGCCAGATCGTCGAGGCGCTGGGCCTGACCATCCTGCGCATCCCCGGCGTGGAGGCCGACGATGTGATCGGCACGCTGGCACTGCAGGGCCACCGCGACGGCATGACCGTCACCATCTCCACCGGCGACAAGGACTTCGCCCAGCTGGTGCGCCCGGGCATCGAACTGGTCAACACCATGACCGGCAGCCGCATGGATTCGGACGCCACGGTGATGGACAAGTTCGGCGTGCGCGCCGACCAGATCGTCGACCTGCTGGCCTTGATGGGCGATGCCGTGGACAACGTGCCCGGCGTGGAGAAGTGCGGGCCCAAGACCGCCGCCAAATGGCTGGCCGAGTACCAGACCCTGGACGGGGTGATGGCCGCCGCCCCCGGCATGAAGGGCAAGATCGGCGAGAACCTGCGCGCGGCGCTGGATCGGCTGCCGCTCAACCGCGAACTGGTCACCATCCGCACCGACGTGGCGCTGGAGGCCAGCCCGCAGACCCTGGCGCTGCGCGACCCGGACGTGCCCGCACTGGGCGAGCTGTACCTGCGCTATGGCTTCACCCAGGCGCTGAAGGAACTGGGTGGCCCGGTCCCGGCGCCCGCCGCGGCCAGCGAGGCCCCGGTGAGCCTGCGCGGCACCGCCGCCGGCTACGCCCGGGGCGCGGCCGCCGAGCCGGCCCCGGCGCTGGACGCGGCGCTGTCCGCTCCGGGCGAGTACGAGACCGTGCTCACCACCGAGCAGCTGCAGGCCTGGGTGGCCCGCGCCGAGGCGGCCGAGCTGATCGCCTTCGACACCGAGACCGACGCGCTGGATGCCATGCGCGCCAACCTGGTCGGCATCAGCCTGGCCGTGGAACCGGGCAAGGCCGCCTACATCCCGGTCGGGCATGACTACCCGGGCGCCCCGGCGCAGCTGCCGCGCGGCCAGGTGCTGGACGCGCTGCGCCCGCTGCTGGAGAACCCGGACAAGAAGAAGCTCGGCCAGCACGGCAAGTACGACCTGCACGTGCTGCGCCGCCATGGCGTGGACGTGAAGGGCTATCACGACGACACCATGCTCGAGAGCTTCGTGCTCAATTCCACCGCCACCCGCCACGACATGGATTCGCTGGCGATGCGCTACCTGGGCTACACCACGATCAAGTTCGAGGACGTGGCCGGCAAGGGGGCCAAGCAGATCCCGTTCTCGCAGGTGGGGCTGGACGAAGCCAGCCGCTACGCGGCCGAGGACGCCGACATCACCCTGCGCCTGCACCGGGTGCTGCATCCGCAGCTGCTGGAATCGGCGTCGCTGGACAACGTGTACCGCAGCATCGAAATGCCGCTGGTACCGGTGCTGGCCCGGATCGAGGCCAACGGCGTCTATATCGACAGCGCCGAGCTGCGCCGGCAGAGCCAGGACCTGGGCGCGCGCATGCTGGCCGCACAGCAGAAGGCCACCGAGCTGGCCGGGCGCACCTTCAGCCTGGACTCGCCCAAGCAGCTGCAGGCGGTGCTGTTCGACGAGCTGAAGCTGCCGGCGCTGGTGAAGACCCCCAAGGGCCAGCCCAGCACCAACGAAGAGGCGCTGGAGGCGATTGCCGAACAGCACGAGCTGCCGCGGGTGATCCTGGAGTACCGTGGCCTGGCCAAGCTGCGCAGCACCTACACCGACAAGCTGCCCGAGATGGTCAACCCCGACACCGGCCGGGTCCACACCAGCTACCACCAGTCCGGTGCGGCCACCGGCCGCCTGTCCTCGTCCGACCCGAACCTGCAGAACATCCCGATCCGCACCGAGGACGGCCGCCGCATCCGCCGCGCCTTCGTGGCCCCGCCAGGGCACAAGCTGCTGGCCTGCGATTACTCGCAGATCGAACTGCGGATCATGGCCCACCTGTCCGAGGACCCGGGCCTGGTGCGCGCCTTCGAGCAGGGCGTGGACGTGCACCGCGCCACCGCCGCCGAGGTGTTCAGCCGCGCGCTGGACGAGGTCACCCCGAACGAGCGCCGCGCCGCCAAGGCGATCAACTTCGGCCTGATGTATGGCATGAGCGCGTTCGGGCTGGCCCGCAACCTGGGCATCGACCGTGGCCAGGCGCAGGACTACGTGGCCCTGTATTTCAGCCGCTACCCCGGCGTGCGCGACTTCATGGAACGCATGCGCCAGCAGGCGCGTGACCAGGGCTATGTGGAAACGCTGGAAGGACGCCGGCTTTATCTGAATGACATTCACGCCCGCAACCAGGGCCTGCGCGCCGGCGCCGAACGTGCGGCGATCAATGCGCCCATGCAGGGCACCGCCGCGGACATCATCAAGCGCGCCATGGTGAAGGTGGACGACTGGCTGCAGGGCCAGGGCGGGCGCGCGCGGATGATTCTGCAGGTGCACGATGAACTGGTATTCGAAACCGAAAGCGAGTTTCTGGAAACCTTGCGCTCGCAGGTGGTGGAACTAATGTCGTCTTCGGCGCAATTGCGGGTTCCGCTGGTGGTTGACGCGGGTGTCGGCGATAACTGGGATGAGGCACATTGAGACCCAAATCACGTTACAAAAGCTGAATTGGTCCATTCCCGGGCTAGAAACTGACTCTTGGATGAATGTTTCAAGATTCACCCGAGTATTAATTGGCAGCCTTCACGAATCATCAATGTTCAAGGTGCTTTTATAGACCTCGACAGGCGCAACGCCTGTTGTGGATCTCTCCCATCCCCTGGAGCAGATCTCGGAACGGGGGCTCCTCCCCAAGCGCCCGTTCCCCGGCCCCGCTGACCTCCCCCTGGTCGGCGGGGCTTTTTATTTTGGGCTCCCCACACGGCAATGGGGTAGCGCCGGCCGTTGGCCGGCCCAAGCGATGCCGATTGCCTCTGGCACGCCACACGCCCATGCTGCCAGCAGTACCCAAGGGAACCCCCGATGAGCGACCTGTTCGACCTGGCCATGCCCTGGTGGGAATTCATCCTGCGCGCCGTCGTGGTGTACGTGGTCGTACTCGGCATGGTCCGCCTGTCGGGCAAGCGCGCGCTGGGCCAGATCACCCCGTTCGACGTGCTGCTGATCGTGCTGTTGGGCAACGCGGTGCAGAACGCGCTGCTTGGCAAGGACACCTCGCTCGGCGGCGGCCTGCTGCTCGCCGCCACCCTGATCTCACTCAACTACGGCGTGGGTTGGCTCAGCCAGCGCAGCCGCCGTATTGAAGCGCTGGTGGAAGGCGAGCCGGTGCTGATCGCCCGTGACGGCAAACTGCTGGACTCGGTCCTGCGGCGCGAACTGGTCACCCGTGCCGACGTGGAAGCGGCCATGCGCCAGCAGGGCTGCGCGCACATCAGCGAGGTCTCCATGGCGCTGCTGGAAATCAACGGCCACATCACCATCGTGACGCAGAAGCGGTAGCGCCGGCCGTTGGCCGGCCCAGGCGGTCCAATCTCGCCCGGTTACCCTCGGCCACCAAAGATCGAAACCTGGAAGCGCAGCCGGAAGCCTGCTGCTGCAATCGCCGGTATCAGTGGCCGCCGTCCGGCTGGCCCGCGCAAAGGAGATGCCCGCGATGCCGTTTGATATCCCCGCCACTTCCCCCTCGCCCGTCGGCACCCCCCGGCGGTGGGTCGCCGTGTACGAGGAAGGCCGGGCAGCCAACCCGCAGCCGCACGGCTTGCCGCCGGCACGACACGAGGCGATACGGGCATCTTCCCCGCCGCCGACCTACGCCCAGGTGATGGGGCAGGACGCGGATCCCCCTCCTCCCTATGCCGAGGGAATGCGAGACGACGCTGCCTCGAGGCGGCTGCCGCGCTCGCGTGCGCTACCCACCGCGGTGGCCAACGGGCCGCGCTCGTGGCGGCTGCGCATCTTCAGGCGGCTGCATCCGGAAACGCAACGCCGCGAGTTGCAGAAGCAGTTGAAGTACCTGGTGCGAACCCAAGGCAAGCTGGAAGCAGCCCGCAACTACCTGGGCGAGGTGATCCGACGGCACGAAGCCCTGGCGGCGTCGGGCCGCGTGTACTGCGGCGCCGGTCTGTTCGACGACAACGAATGCAGTGCGATCAGCAACGCGCGGCAGGACTACGCCCATTACCTGGACAAAGCGTGCAAGGCACAGGCTGCGTATGCAGCGCAGCTCGATGGCAGCGCGGACCCGCTCAGCCCAGGCTGAGCCAGTCGCGCGGCACCAGGTAATCGCCCAGCCGCGCTTCGGCGCTGCCGGGCTCCGGCTGGAACCCATACTCCCAGCGCACGCGCGGGGGCAGGCTCATCAGGATGCTTTCGCTGCGGCCACCGCTCTGCAGGCCGAACAGGGTGCCGCGGTCGTAGACCAGGTTGAATTCCACGTAGCGGCCACGGCGGTACAGCTGGAACTCGCGCTCGCGCTCGCCGTACGCGGCCTCCTTGCGCCGCTCCACGATCGGCAGGTAGGCCTGCAGGAAGCCGTCGCCGACCGCGCGCAGGTAATCGAAATCGCGTTCGAAGTCGCCGTGCAGGTCGTCGAAGAACAGCCCGCCCACGCCGCGCGTTTCATTGCGGTGGCGCAGGAAGAAGTATTCGTCGCACCAGCGCTTGTGCGCCGCATAGCGTTCTTCACCGAACGGCGCGCACAGGTCGTGGGCGACCTGGTGCCAGTGCTGCACGTCTTCATCGAATGGATAGAACGGGGTCAGGTCGAAGCCGCCGCCGAACCACGATGCCACCTGCTCACCATCGCGTTCGGCACTGAAGTAGCGCACGTTGGCGTGGGTCGTTGGCAGGTACGGATTGCGCGGGTGGAACACCAGCGACACGCCGGTGGCGCGCCACGAGGCACCGGCCAGTTCCGGCCGGTTGGCCGAGGCCGATGGCGGCAGGCGGGTGCCGGAAACGTCGGAGAAGCCGATGCCGGCCTGCTCGAACACCGCGCCATCGCGCAGGATGCGGGTGCGCCCGCCACCGCCCTCGGCACGCTGCCAGACGTCCTCGGCGAAGCGGGCCTGGCCATCGGCGGTTTCAATGGCGGTGCAGATGCGGTCCTGCAGATCGATGAGGTAGGCGCGGACGCGGTCGAAATCGTTCATGGCGGTAATGTACCGCACGCCGCCGCGCCTGATCCGGCGTCAACGCTTGAACCACCGCTGCACGTCCGGGCGCAGCACGCGCACCAGCAGCCAGCCATGCAGGGCGGCGAAGGCCAGCGCGGTCAGCACGGTGATGCCGGTGTAGAGCACGCGGTTGATGCGCAGGTCGTGGCGGAGCTGGCTGGCATCCTCGGCGCCCACGTGCTGCGGCAGGTGCACGATCAGGTAGCGGAAGATGTCGTCGATGACCCAGGCGCCGACGAAGTTGAGCAGCGCGGTCAGCACCAGCAGCACGATGAAGGTCCACAGCGCCCAGCGCTGCCGGCGCAGGAGGCCCCAGCAGGCGATCGCACCGGCCACGCACAGGGCGAACAGCCACAGGTTCACCGCCACGGCATGCCGGCCGAACCAGCGCAGCGACGGCGGCATCCAGGACAGGTCGGCGCCCTGCAGCAGGTCGTGCAGCCACGCCGAGCTGCCCAGCAGTACGGCCAGCACCGCGCAGCCGGCCCAGCACACGGCGGAGACGATGCACACCACCAGTACCGACTTGGCCAGCGGGGCCAGGAAGCGGGGCGCAGCGTCGCCGGTCGGGGCGGCAGTGGCAGCGGCAGCAGTCGGCAACAACGGGGGGTAGGAAGACGACATCCGGTGTCCTGGCAGTGAGCAGTGGGGTCAGCCCGGCACGATCACGCGCCTGGCCGCCGGCAGGATATGGTCTTCGCTCAACGGTGCCAAGCGGCGGCCATGCGGTGGCTGCAGGGGTACCCACGCCAGTTCGGCGATTTCGGCGCGCGCCTGCGGCGTGCCCAGTACCTGTACCCACCAGGCCTGGGCCTGCACCCGGCAGCCGGGTTCATGGACGGCCCAATCGCTGAACGCGCCCAGCGGCACGGCCGTGGCCGGGTCCAGCTGCACGCCCAGCTCTTCGTACAGCTCGCGCGCCAGCGCTGCCAGCGGGGCTTCGCCCGGCTCGGGCTTGCCGCCCGGCTGGATGAACACCGCCGAGCCCTGCTTGCGCACCACCAGCACGCGCTGGTGGGCGTCGCAGATGACCGCGGCGACGATCCGTATCGTCGCCGCGTCGTGGCTCACTTCAGGTTCTCTTCGAACAGCTTGAGGATGCGCTTGTACTGGTCCAGCCACGAATCGGCACGCACGTAGCCATGGCGCTCCAGCGGGTAGGGCGCGATGCTCCAGTTGTCCTTGTGCAGCTCGATCAGCTTCTGGGTGAGGTTGACCGAGTCCTGGAAGAACACGTTGTCGTCCATCATCCCGTGCGCGATCAGCAGGTGGTCCTGCAGGCCTTCGGCGTATTCGATCGGCGAGGAGACGCGGTACGCCTCCGGGTCGATGTCCGGGGTGTTGAGGATGTTGGCGGTGT
>Ga0213821_1000972_pt1 | contig 14669 bp, 18 predicted proteins | sample MC6MC0909MG_FD_179894 | JGI IMG/M metagenome (GOLD analysis project Ga0213821, IMG submission 179894) | Enriched soil aggregate microbial communities from Iowa State University, Ames, United States - MC6-MC0909-MG | ecosystem: Environmental > Terrestrial > Soil > Unclassified | place: USA: Iowa...
GCGGGATACTTTCGACTAAATGGTGGATATGGAAGGCAATATCATTCTTTTGTAACTTCACTTCTAAATCTAAAGGCAAAACTAGTTGATTCATGTTATAATCTTTAAACATAAGGATCCTTCTTTCTGTATAATTTTGTTATGGTGACTTAATTTTATCAGAAGTGGTCCTTATTTTTTTATGAAAAAAATTTAAAACCGGTGAAATTTTACTGATCGTAAAATTTCACCGGCTTTTTAGTTTAGAGGAGGGTTTTGTCCCAGCCTCTTTTTATGTTTAGAATTATAATATGGTGGAATGGTTTGTTAGATACTTCTTCTTTAATGCTATCAAATTGGTTTGAGGTGATTTTCATGGAGTTAGTGCCATTAGCAATAGAACGAGCATACATGACTTTTTTATTTCCATTTGCCTATCAAATGAAAAATCGTTCCCAGCTTAGCAATGTCCTTAAAAATGAGGGATACTCCTTTTTTTCATTAAACAATACTTCTTTAGAAAATGCATTTTATGGTCATTCCATTTCAGTTACACATGAAGAGCTCGCTCAATTTTTCTATCCCTTTCTTGAAGATAAACTATTTCCAAAAAAATTGAATAGTCAAGATTTTCTTCGATTTTCAAAGGCTTACCATACAAAGGGTTTTTTACAGCACAAGGATAGCCATTTCGATTATGAAATCATCAGTTTAGATGTTACATTATGCCCTTTTGGAAACGGAATTGTTACAGTTCGGGTAAGTATGACAGAGCACATACAGGATATTAGTGATGTTATTCATTTTATTCATTATTTTAGAGTACTTGAAGCAAAGCTAAGAGAGGAAAAGGGAGCTAGTCATCATTTTTCTTTTGGTGATTTTTCCTCCACCAGTGAATTATTATTTAAGCATTTTATGCCCTTCTTACAGCCCTTTTTATTACATCATCAAGAAAATACGTATGAAGGATTACCTTTTTTTGAGGATGAGCGCATGTTTTCATCAGGGTATTTACTTTGCAGGGAGGGACAAGCCATTTTAGACGAGCATTTATTTAGACTAGGACAAGTAGATGGAAGAACGCCCGAAGGCACCCCTTTTATCTCTAGTACTAATCCTGAGTACATTGCTGATTATGTAAAGGACCATACCCATCAACGTTGGGCTCCACAAAGCTATATTGTAACCTCTGCACAGGCACAGATAACAATTAGCAATATGTCTTTGGAAAAAAGCAAACATAACTTGGAAGAATTCATGGGTACTCATTACTATAACTTGTTTATTCATTATTTCTATAAAATGATGCTCCTAAAAGTTTCATACGAATATAGTGAAATCAACTGGGGCAAAGATAAATTAGTTGTGAACGAGCTCATTGAATTAATTACAAAGTTTTCTGCGCGCTATTATTTTGAAGAGGTAGTCGTTCGGACCGAAGGCAGAGAAATTTCACAAATGTTGCGGAAATATTTTCGTATTAATGAGCATTATACAGAAACAAAAGCAACGCTCGATAGCTTATACCGTACACAAGAGGATCAATCGGACAATAGAAGTAATAAATTACTATTTATCCTCACAGTTTTTACAGTTATATCAGGTATTTATGGCATGAATTTAGTGATTGAGGAGTGGAGAGACTCAAATGGTTTAGGGAGTATTTGGAGTTATACCATATTTGAATGGGTAGCATTTGTTACAGCACTTAGTGGTATTGGTCTTTCCTTAATACTTGTTTGTATAACTACTATCAAGTCCATTAGAAATCAAATGCGACGCTATCAAAGAAAATAAAAGCTTTGCCTCGTAGCCCTAAGTGGTTACGAGGCATCTAGCTTTCTTACTTTAAATATTTTGTTGATTGTTTGTTTCGCTCTTCTCAGCAAGAATACGTGCTTCAATTTCCTTGGATTTTAGTTCTTGCTTTTTTGAAATTTTACGGAAAATCGTAAATACAGCAATACACAATATTAGCATTACTAAAAATTCAAAAGCAGCAGGAACATAGCCTGATTTATCTTCAGGGAAATATAAAAATTGATACATTACGTTATTCATCTTTACACGTCCTTACAATTATTATTCTAAAACTGTAATTGACTCAATCTTCACATCTTCAAGAGGTTTGTCACGGAAGTCTTTTTCAACTTCTGCAATTTTATCAACAATATCCATTCCTTCAACTACATGACCAAATACTGTATGCTTATGATCCAACCAAGGTGTACCACCATTTTTTGCATAAGCCTCAATAATTTCCTCTGGGAAGCCTGCCCCCTGTAATTGACGAAGCATATCACTTGGAAGGTGCTTCATTTGAACGATAAAGAATTGTGAGCCATTCGTGTTTGGGCCTGCATTTGCCATAGAAAGAGCACCACGAAGATTAAATACTTGATCTGAGAACTCATCCTCAAAAGAGTTACCCCAAATAGATTCGCCACCCATACCAGTACCTGTTGGATCGCCACCTTGAATCATAAAATCTTGAATAACACGGTGAAAAATAATGCCGTTATAATAACCTGATTTTGCATGGCCTAAGAAGTTTTCAACTGTTTTTGGTGCATGCTCTGGGAATAGCTTAATTTTAACTGCACCTAACGTGGTTTTCATTTCTACAAGTACTTCGCCTGCTTGTACTTCTGATGTTAATTGTGGAAACATTGGAGTCTCTCCTTTAAATGTAATTTCAGTTTCGCTGAATATGATAGTAGCCTACCATATCTGACCTCATTTTAGTCTAACACACTTCCTACAGGTTTTCTCCACCAAAGTATTGACGATTTTTGCACTTTTATCACCATTTATAAGCTGATTCTAGTAAGAGAAATTGATAAAGCCTCAAATTTTGATAAGTGCAAATAGGTCCGAACGCGTATTTGGAAACCATCCAAATTATGTTATTCTGTTGAGGGATTCATAATTTAGAGTGGAGGCACACATGAACAAGGCTTTTGGTTTTTTTATCATACTTCTATCCTTACCTGTTCTTTGGTGGGTTAGCACTAATATTAGAACAGAAATTAATACGGCAAAGGCACACGAAGAGCAAATTGCCAGCGCTATTCATTTACCGGAAGTACAGACACAGCTTCCCGTAACACTTGTCGATCGAAACGGAGAAATTTTTAGTGAGGAGTATGTCGAATGGAGACAGCCACTAACCTTACAGGAAATCCCACAAATTGCCCAGGAAATTTTTATAGCAAGTGAGGATGCTCATTTTTATGATCATATTGGTTTTGATTTCAGTGCCATCATTCGAGCTGTTGTAGCGAATTCAAATACAAACTCAGCGTCTCAAGGTGGAAGTACTATCACCCAACAACTTGTTCGAATGCGCTATTTATCGGATGAAAAAACTTATGAACGTAAATTAACAGAGCTTTTTTATGCACATGAACTTGAGAAAGAATTCGATAAGGATACGATTTTAACAATGTATTTAAATGAATCCTATTTTAGTAATCAGGTTTATGGAATTGGCGGAGCAGCTACCTATTATTTTCAAAAGCCGCTCAAGGAACTTTCTATTGCTGAGATGGCATTTATTTCAGCCATACCAAATAATCCGTCACTATATAACCCTTTAAAGAATTTTAGTAACACAAAAGCACGACAGGAGCGACTATTAGATACACTGGCAGCGAGCGGTGCTATAACATTAGAGGATGCTGCTACATTTAAGGCTGAACCCATTACATTGAATGTAAAAAATAAAATTCAACAGTATCCTACATACAGCACATATGTCTTGCAAGAACTTAGATGGTTAGTGGCAGAAAAAGAAGGGTATGCGGAGCGACTTGTCAATGCACAGAATGAAGAAGAAAAGAAAAAAATCAAAGCTCAGCTAGACAATCGACTCAATACATTATTCCAAAATGGGCTAACAATCTATACAGCCCTTAATCCAAGCAAGCAGGCACATGATGAAAAAAAAATGACGACCATTTTAGGCTCTGGCAAGCTGCAGGCAGCAGGAGCAGTCATAGATAATAGTACTCGTGAAATTATTAGCCTTTATGCAGGGAAAAATTACGAAAAATTTGATTTTCACCGTGCCTTTCAAGGTACACGACAGCCAGGCTCAGCCTTTAAACCATTAGCTGTCTATGCGCCGTTCTTTGAAACAACCGCACATACGCCTGATTCCATCGTTAATGGCGGGAGCTACTGTGTTGGATCATTTTGTCCACAAAACTACGGGGGTTATAAGTATGGTGATGTGCCAATTCGGGTAGCATTTCGTCATAGCTATAATACATCTGCCCTACGACTTTTTCAGACAGTTGGCATTGAAACAGCATTTAGTTACCTGGATCGTTTTCATTTTCGCTCTATCATAGCAAAGGATCATAACTATGCTGCAGCATTAGGGGGATTAACTTATGGCGTTACAGCACTTGAGCTAGCAGATGCCTATACTAGCTTTATAGACGGTTCCTATGTACTGACTCACAGTATACGTAAGGTAACAGCCGCTGATGGAACTGAGCTTTATAGCTGGAATACGGAGCGCGATCAAATTTGGTCTCCAAAAACAGTAAAGTATATGCGTGCGTTGCTGGCAGATGTTGTCGCAAACGGCACAGGACAAGGTGTCTATAGTACAAGTAGCTATATTGGAGCAAAAACTGGGACAACAAATGACTATCGTGACTACTGGCTAGCTGGATTAACGCAGGAACATACAGCAGCTGTGTGGCTTGGCTTCGATAAGCCACAGTCTATGGAAAATTTAGAGGCCTATAAAATTCACCATCAGCTGTTTAATGTATTGATGGAATAATCAATTTGCCTGTAGAGATGGACGTCTTTTTCCAAATGAGATAAAAAACAAAGAGCAGTCCAAAAGTAATTCACTAATTGGACTGCTCTTTGTCATTATGTAATTTAACTAGCAAATGGTAAACTTGCCAAAATACCATTATATAATTTTAAAATCACATAAACTAAAAGCGATAATAGTATGGTCCACATAAAAAGCTCAAAAACTAGTAATCCAATCGTTGCACTCATCGGCATAAAATGGCTCATCTTATAAATAAGGTAGATAAAATAGATAAAAATAGTTAGCACAAAAATACCTACCAATACATAGATGAATTGAATAGCAAAGGCTGAACAAATTGCACCGACAAATAAAATAATATAGCCGCCCCGAGCCTGACTAACTGTCGCACCGTCCTGATCTTTAGAGAAAAATAACATTCCTAACTCATGAATAGTTTCTCCCACTAATTTTAAAGCTGAAAATACCATAAAGAAAATCACTGCGAAGACAATTAATAAAAACACACGAAGCTCAAAATCTGATAAAAACTCTCGCATACCTGAATATACGCCAATGGATTGGAAAATTTGCAAAGATTCCCCCACCGCATACATGCCAAATGTTAAACTAAACAATAAAATTGTAATTAATGGTAGATAACCATAAATATAAGGGTTCCTCATAAAAAAATTTTTTCCTCTATTTTTATTGATAACTTCCTATTTATAATATAGCCAATATTCTTCCATTATCGCAAGCTAAAACCTATATGTACATATGCATTCCGACAAAAAGTGCGTTATAATGGACACACTTACCTACATAAAGGAGGATTTTTTTGTTACAAGTACTTTATATTTTCATACCAATGCTTGCTGCGATATTAGTGCCGTTTTTATATAAAAGCATTAAAAATATCCACACGGGCTGGTTTGTTCTTGCAATTCCTGCTACACTCGCGATTATATACATCACTTATATCGCAAAAGTGGCAGACGGTGAAGTATTTCATGCAGAGCTTCCTTGGATTCCATCACTTAATATTTCCGTCGTTTCTTATTTAGATGGACTTAGCTTGCTATTTTCATTACTAATTACCGGAATCGGCTCATTGGTCGTACTTTACTCAATCTTTTACTTAGATAAACATAAAGAAAAATTACATAATTTTTATGTTTACTTATTATTATTTATGTCCGCTATGCTAGGTGTAGTACAATCTGATCATTTAATTACTTTGTACTTCTTCTGGGAATTAACGTCTATTTCATCATTTTTATTAATTGGCTACTGGTTTACTCGTGATGCATCTCGACTTGGTGCACTTAAGTCAATGATGATTACTGTAGGTGGCGGCTTAATGATGTTGGGAGGATTCATTCTTCTTTACCTAATGGGCGGTACTTATTCAATTCGTGAATTAATTGTCCTTGCACCAGATTTAGTGCACCACCCTTTATTCACTTGGTCACTTGTTTTATTACTTTTAGGAGCATTTACGAAATCCGCACAATTCCCATTCTATATTTGGCTACCAGATGCAATGGAAGCGCCAACACCGGTTAGTGCCTACCTCCACTCCGCTACAATGGTCAAAGCAGGTATTTATTTAGTTGCACGCTTTACACCGATTTTTGCTGTTTCTGAACTTTGGGTGTGGCTTGTTACAGGCATAGGTATCTTAACTTTATTCTGGGGTTCTTTCTTTGCAGTCAAGCAAACTGATTTAAAAGGAATTCTTGCTTTCTCAACAGTAAGTCAGCTTGGGCTTATTATGTCATTGCTCGGTGCAAGTGCGGTAGCTTATCACACAAATGGTGCAATAGATAGCATCAAATTTGCAGCCTTTGCAGCTATCTTCCATCTTATAAACCATGCAACCTTTAAAGGTAGCTTATTCATGATAGCAGGTATTATTGATCATGAAACAGGTACACGTGATATTCGTAAACTAGGTGGTTTAATGAGTATTATGCCAATTAGCTTTACAGTTACAGCAATTGGTAGTTTATCAATGGCAGGTCTACCTCCATTTAACGGTTTTTTAAGTAAGGAAATGTTTTTAACTGCTATGCTAGCACTTCAAAATTTTGAATTTTTTGGCTTTGATACATGGGGGGTATTTTTCCCTATTATTGCTTGGATTGCTAGTATATTTACATTTATCTATAGTTTTTATTTTGTCTTTCAAACATTTACTGGCAAATATACACCAGAAAAGTTGCCTCAGAAACCACATGAGGCTCCCATCGGTATGTTAATTTCGCCAATGATTTTAGCAACATTAGTCATCGCAATATTCTTTATTCCGAATTTTGTTGGTGATACTTTTGTAAAGCCAGCTGTCCAAGCTATCCAGCCGTTCCTGTATGACTCACCTCAGGATATTGACATTCATGTAGCTGCTTGGCATGGTAGTTTAACACCCGAATTACTTATGACAATTGGTATCGTCATTGTAGGTTTTTTAATGTTTGTAGCATTACCGAAATGGCAAGGTATGTACTCACGATTCCCACAGGCATTCACGTTAAACAATGCCTACGACAAGTTGATGCTTGGTCTTGATGTTGGCTTGAATCGCGTATCACGACTTTATATGACAGGCTCTATGCGTCACTATTTACTTTATATGTTTAGCAGCATTGCAGCCATTGTCATAGGCTCTTTATTTGTAAAAAATGCCTTTACCTTCTCTTTCCAAAATACGGCACCTATTCGTTCGTATGAGATTATTTTAGTGGTGGTTTTGGTCATCGGTACAGCCATTACAATTTTAGCAAAATCACGTCTAACAGCCATTATAGGACTTGGATCTGTTGGTTATACAGTCGCATTATTCTTTGTTATTTTTAATGCTCCTGATTTAGCATTAACACAACTTGTTATTGAAACGATTTCTGTTGCATTATTTTTATTAGCATTTTACCATCTCCCGAAGCTTGGGAAACGTGAAGAACGAATGAGATTCCAATTAAACCGCGCGATAGTTTCCATAGCAGTTGGAGTAATGGTCACGCTTGTAGCACTATCTGCCCAATCACAGAAATTGATTCCAACTATTTCGAAGTATTATGAGGAAACCGTTTATTCAAAAGCTGGCGGTGGTAACATTGTTAATGTAATTTTAGTAGATTATCGTGGCTTTGATACATTATTTGAAATTACTGTACTAGGTATTGCTGGCATGGCCATTTTAGCAATGATCAAGTTACGTATGAATAGAAAGGAGAAAACTCATGAGAACAAATGATATCATTATACAATTTACAGCAAAAATTGTATTCTTCATTATTTTCTTCTTTTCCATTCATATTTTTCTAGCTGGGCATTATACACCTGGAGGAGGATTTGTCGGTGGACTTCTAACATCAAGTGCCATCGTACTCCTAGTCCTTGCCTTTGATTTAAATACAGTTCGCCATGTTTTACCTATTAATTATACGTATCTAACAGCAATTGGCTTGTTATTAGCCCTTGCAACTGCTGCTTTCCCAATGTTTGTTGGCAAGCCATTTTTCACACATTTTTTTGATTATTTCAATTTACCGCTTCTTGGCAAACAGTCACTTCACACGGCTATGCTTTTTGATAGCGGTGTCTATTTGGTTGTTGTTGGCGTTACGATGACCATTATTCAAACAATTGGGGAGGATGAATAATGGAAATAATTATGGCGTTTGTCATCGGCTTTCTGTTTATGGCAGCGGTTTATTTAATCTTATCCAAAAGCTTATTGCGTATCATCATAGGCACTGGTCTTTTAAGCCACGGTGCGCATCTGCTTATTTTAACAATGGGCGGACTTGGAGGAGAAGCACCTCCTGTATTAAAGGAAGGAGCGAAAACATTTGCAGACCCATTACCTCAAGCACTCATTTTAACAGCGATTGTTATTAGCTTTGGGGTAACAGCATTTTTCCTTGTACTTGCCTATCGTTCCTATCAGGAGCTTGAAACAGATGATATTAGCTTAATGAAAGGAAGTGATGAGGATGAATAACTTCCTTCTACTGCCCATTATCATTCCTTTCTTCTTCGGCATGATTTTAATGTTCGGGCAAAAAAACCTAAAATATCAACGAACATTTTCATTACTTGGTATAGGCATTGCACTTATATCAGCCATTTCACTGCTTATAAAAGTTAAAAATGATGGCATACAAAAGGTAACATTCGGCAACTGGCCAGTACCATTTGGCATTACGATGGTGTCTGATATGGTATCAGTATTACTTGTTACAACTACACTACTAATTGCATTTTTTGTAGTTTGGTATGGCTTTGGCTCCATCACAAAGGAGCGAGAACGGTTCTTCTATTACCCAGGAATCATGTTTATATTAACCGGGGTGAATGGAGCATTTACTACAGGTGATATTTTCAACCTTTTCGTATTCTTTGAGGTATTGTTAATGGCTTCGTACCTACTTATCGTTTTAGGAGGAGAAAAGGGACAACTTAAAGGGTCAATTAAATATATTTTAATCAATGTGATTTCTTCAGCATTATTTGTCATAACAGTTGCCTTCCTCTACTCTGTAGTTGGAACCTTAAATATGGCAGATATCGCGGTAAAAATAGCTGAAGTCAATCAACCTGGGATTGTTACTGTTATAGCTGTTCTGTTTTTAATGGTATTTGGTTTAAAAGCGGCCATTTTCCCACTCTACTTCTGGCTTCCAACCTCTTATGCGTCAGCGCCAATACCAGTGCTAACACTATTTGGGGCATTATTAACAAAGGTCGGTATTTATGCCATTACGCGGACATATACGCTGTTCTTTGTACATGATTTATCCTATACACATGACTTACTAATGGCTCTTGCTATTGCAACTATAATAGCTGGCTGTATTGGAGCACTTGCCTACTTTGATATGAAGCTTATTATCATTTACAACATTGTTATCGCAGTAGGCGTTATTTTATTTGGTGTCTCTCAAATGAACGAAGTTTCCTTAAAAGGAGCCATGTTTTATTTAGTGCATGATATGCTGATTAAGGCAGCCCTCTTTATGCTAATCGGTATTATCATCTATATTACGGGTACATCTGATTTACGAAAAATGGGTGGCCTTATGAAAAAATATCCTGCTCTCGGCTGGTTCTATTTAATTGCGGCATTTGGCTTAGCAGGAATTCCGCCACTTAGTGGATTTGTCGGAAAGCTTCTTATTGCTCAAGGGGGCTTTGAGGCTGGCAGTATGTGGAGTAGTATTTTTATATTAGCTTCATCACTTCTCGTATTATTATCTGTGATTCGTATTTTCCTTTATGCCTTCTGGGGTGAAGAAAAAGCAACCACAGGTAAGGTCGATAAAAAAGTCTACCAAACACTATTTGTGCCTACTGTTCTTTTAGTGCTAATTACTGTAGCCTATGGTGTGGGAGCTGAGTGGATTACACCATTTATGGATGATGCGGCAAAACTATTACATGATCCATCTATCTATATAGATGCTGTTATGAAGGAGGATTAAAGCTATGGCATTTCAAATTATTTTAAATTTTGTACTTGCCTTCGTCTGGATGTTCCTTTCTTCAAATTACACAGTAACGGGCTTTATTGTTGGTTTCCTTCTTGGTATTCTACTGCTTATTATGATGCGGAGATTTTTTACAACACGTCTCTATGTCTACCGTATTTGGGCAATTATTAAACTGACTTTACTGTTTTTAAAGGAATTAGTATTGGCAAATATACAAGTTCTTCAAGTAGTATTAAAGCCTAAATTGGATATGCAACCAGCATTCTTTGCTTATCCTACTGTTCTAAAGCAAGAATGGGAAATTACCCTATTATCAAGTCTTATTACCTTAACACCAGGTACAGTAGTTGTTCATGTATCTGATGATGCGAAAACATTATATGTACATGCAATCGATATTAGTGATGTCGATGAAGCAATTGCAGCAATTCGAGATTCTTTTGAGAAAGCGATATTGGAGGTGAGTAAATCATGACAACGTTTATTATAGCTGCGATTGTAGTGATTTGCTTATCAATGGTAGCCGTTATTTATCGAATGGTTAAAGGTCCTTCTGCATCCGACCGCGTTGTCGCTTTGGATTCATTAGGTGTGTCCCTCATTTCGTTAATTGGGTTATTCTCCATATTAGTGGAGACAAGCTTCTTCCTTGAAATTATATTATTGTTAGCGATTTTATCGTTTATCGGTACAGTAGCTTTCTCTAAATTTATAGAGAAAGGAGATATCATTAAACGTGACAATTCTCGCTAATAGTTTAGTTATCTTTTTTATTTCTGTCGGGGTGCTATTTATTGTCGTGACAGCTATTGGTCTTATTCGCTTACCTGATTTGTACACTCGGGCTCACGCTGCCTCAAAGAGTGCAACATTAGGTGTCATGTGTATACTGATTGGCGTATTCTTTCACTTTTGGCTGATCGAGGACCACTTTAATCCCCGTATTTTGCTCGGCATTTTGTTTCTATTTATCACTGGACCTGTAGGAGGTCATATTATGACTCGCTCCTCGTACATCGCTGGTGTAAAGCCCTGGAAAGGCACTGTCCGCGATGAGCTTGGACCAGAAATTGAACGCATGAAAAAGGAACAAGGCATAAAATAAAAAGACAGGCCAATGAAATTATCTAGACTTCATTGGCCATTTTTTAATTATTTGATAGTATAAAAAACTCTCTCTCCAAGCCAACACCTTCCCAAAATTCGAGTGCTAGTTCATTTTCTAAATCTACATAAACATTAACGACAGAAGTATCATGCTTTTCATTAAACCAATTTACCAATTCATCTACAAGACGTTTAGCAATCTTCTGTCGTCTATAAGCTGGTAAGACATAGATCTCATCAATTTGCCCATAGATCGTATCATACATTAATTCCTTTTTTATGGAAGCCAAACCGAAGCCTATAATTTGATGGTTTTCATTAGTTGCAATATAAATAGCCCCATATTGTGATTGCAAATATTGTTCTAATTGATTTAGAATGGCCTCTCTATCACTCTTCTCTAACTCACAATCTGCCGTTTCTTTCGCATTTTCATTCCATAGCTCCAATATTTCATTTCCTATTTTTTGATTCATACAATCTTTTGTTAGTAACTGAATATGTATGCTCATTCCAAACAACTCCTATACCATTTGATCAATCTATCATCTCACAACAAATGGTATTACTCTAATAAAAACCCATAAAAGAATCTGCCTCCTCTTTGTAAGCAGATTCTTTTAAAAATTAGATATATCCGTTTGAAGTTAAAATTTCTGTAAGTTGGTCAACACATTCCTCAATGGAATAATGCTCTGTATCTAAAATAATCTCGGGATTTTCCGGTTCTTCATAGGGCGCACTAATCCCTGTAAAGTTAGGAATTTCAGCATTGCGCGCTTTTTTATAAAGTCCCTTTGGATCACGCTGTTCACATGTTTCAACAGAGCATCTTACATAAACTTCTATAAATTCTCCCTCTTCTACGAGCGCTCGTACAACTTGACGATCCTCTCGATATGGAGATATAAAAGCTGTTAAAACAATTTGGCCATTTTCCAAAAATAGCTTTGAAACTTCTCCAATGCGCCGAATATTTTCCCTACGTCCTGCTTCATCAAATCCTAAATCCTTATTCAAGCCATGACGAACATTATCACCATCTAGGACAAAGGCTTGATTGCCACGATCAAAAAGGCGACGTGCGAAAGCATTTGCGACAGAAGATTTTCCTGAGGCAGATAAGCCCGTAAACCATAAAATAAAGCTTTGATGCTTGTTTTGTGTACGACGTTCCTCTTTCGTAATGGAAGCCTCATGCCAAACAATATTGGAACTCATTTTAAAACCTCCTTACGCATTCCTTTAATCAGAACATCCACCACCTCTTTACGACTAAACGTGCTTGGTGGAACTTCGCCATTACGTAGCATTTCACGAACTTTTGTACCTGATAAGATCACATGTGCTGTATTATCATGTGGACAGGTTTTAGTTGTTGCCATCCCCTCACATTTGCTGCAATAGAAGCTATGCTCAAACTTTAGTGGGACAATGCCTAATTCATCTTCCGTAAATTGTTCAAATATTTTTTGGGCATCATATGTGCCATAATGATCACCAACACCTGCGTGATCACGCCCAACGATAAAGTGTGTACAGCCATAATTTTTCCTTACAAGTGCATGGAAAATGGCTTCTTTTGGTCCTGCATAGCGCATGGCAGCAGGAAATACACCTAATTGCACACGATTTTCTGGATAATAATTTTGCAGTAAAATCTCGTAACTTTCCATACGGATTACAGCCGACACATCGTCTGATTTTGTTTCCCCAACAAGCGGGTTCAGAAATAGTCCATCAATCGTTTCTAACGCAGCCTTTTGAATATATTCATGTGCTCGGTGCACAGGGTTTCGAGTTTGGAAACCGACAATAGTTTTCCATCCTTTATCAGCAAACAACTGACGTGTCTCAATCGGATCAAAGGAATACGCAGGAAACTTTTGTTCAATACGTTTAGTTAATGTAATTTTACCACCCACATAAATACTTGGGCGTTCATGCAGCTTTTTCACACCTGGATGCTCTAAATCCTCTGTGCCATATACTAATGAAGCCTCTTTTCGCTTATTTGGCTCATAAATATCAGCCACCTCAATCAAACCATAAACTTCATTAGCATAAACAAGCTTTGCCTCATCACCAAGCTGTAAAGTTTTTGCGACTTCCTTTGTTACAGGTAATGTAATTGGAATACTCCATACCACACCAGATGCTAGACGTGTATGTTCCACAACAGATTCATAATCTTCCCTAGTTAAAAATCCCTCAATCGGACTGTAACCGCCTATTGCAATTAGCTCTAAATCACTAAGAGATATGACATCAAGCTCTATTGTTTTAGTTATCCTTGTCACATCTTTCTCCGGATGAAAAGCTTGCACTAATTGTCCACCATGTGGTTGTAAACTCATAAAAATTCCTCCTAATTTTATAAAAATACTAAGTTTTATAGTTTAGTTTAGGTAGTGGTTCAAAAAAGTTACTGTTAATCGGGTCCTAATCTTTTTTGGATCAACTTCTTGTTATTATTGATCAGGTACTGTCCTGTTTTGATCGGCTTCTCGCTATAATTGATCAGGTACTACCCTGTTTTGATCAGCTTCCCCCTTAATTTGATCAGGTACCACCTTGTTTTGATCGGCTTCTCGTTAATATTGATCAGGTACCGCCTTGTTTTGATCGGCTTCTCGTTATAATTGATCAGGTACCGCCACATTTTGATTGGCTTCTCCTTTTAATTGATCAGGTACTGCCATGTTTTGATCGGCTTCTCGCTTTATTTGATCAGGTACCGCCTTGTTTTGATCGGCTTCCACCATTTTTTGATCAGGTACCGCCACATTTTGATCGGCTTCTCCTTTTATTTGATCAGGTACCGCCATATTTTGATCAGCTTCCCCTTTAATTGATCAGGTACCGCTTTGTTTTGATCGGCTTCCACCATTTTTTGATCAGGTACCACCACATTTTGATCGGCTTCTTCTTTTATTTGATCAGGTTCCGACATACTTTGATCAGCTTCCCCTTTTTTTGATCAGGTATCACCACATTTTGATCGGCTTCCACCATTTTTTGATCAGGTACCACCACATTTTGATCGGCTTTCACCATTATCTGATCAGGTACCACCATATTTTGATCAGCTTCCACCATTTTTTGATCAGGTACCACCACATTTTGATCGGCTTTCACCATTATCTGATCAGGTACCACCACATTTTGATCGGCCTCCACCGTTATTTGATCAGGTCTTGCCCTGTTTTTTTTCAGGTCCCTTCCTTTTTAATCAAATCACCCTCTGTTTTAATCCGCTTCCCCACCATTCCAATCAATTCTCCCATCTTTTAGCCACCCATTGA
>Ga0213821_1000973_pt1 | contig 14648 bp, 12 predicted proteins | sample MC6MC0909MG_FD_179894 | JGI IMG/M metagenome (GOLD analysis project Ga0213821, IMG submission 179894) | Enriched soil aggregate microbial communities from Iowa State University, Ames, United States - MC6-MC0909-MG | ecosystem: Environmental > Terrestrial > Soil > Unclassified | place: USA: Iowa...
TGTTCTAGCTCCGGTTGAGGCCCACCTTCTAAAATCTAATTCCGGAATCTTTGATTGGTAGGATACCTCTTCCTCCGCATCACAATGAAGGAACAATTGATAAATATCCTGGTCCATCCAAAACTGAGGTGGAGCAAGTTCAGGCTTCCATGAATCATGCAGATACGCCTCTAATACGAATGGATGGCTTAAATCGGTAACTTTAAAGCTCGTACTACCTAAAAATGTAAGCGGATGATGATAATCATCTGACAAAAGATGTACCTTATTTAATACATGTTTCTCAATTGCGTTCTTGTAAATTTCTTTTCCTTCATGGTAGACATACGCACCATTAAAAAAGACCATAGAGTCTACTCCTGTTTCCTCAATAATAGACCCTGAAAAATAAGGGGCTCTCCCCGTAGCAATGACAACTTTCATATTTTTATCCCTTAACTGTTGGATCGCATGTTTTGTGGCATGACTAATTGATTTTCCATGTGGGAGGATGGTTCCGTCTATATCTAAGATGACAACCTTGTAGTTCATAAAACACTCTCCTAAGATGTTAATCTTGCTTTGTTACGCATGAATATCCATAGCAAGTATAACATTTTTTCATAAAAGTTTGAGGATCAAGGATCATAATTTCAGCGAAGAAAAAGACTAAAAAACTAAAGTGCTATTATGATAAAATGTTAGAAACGTTATCTTTAAGGGGGCACGAAATGGGGAAGCACAAAATATTAGCCGTTTTAGAAAAAGAATTAGTAATCGCCCTTGGTTGTACAGAGCCAGTTGCAATTGTATTGGCGGCAGCAACTGCAAAGAGCTATGCTCATGGACAAATACAGGCAATAAGTGTTAAAGCGAGCGGAAATATTATTAAAAATGCAAAATCAGTGGGGATTCCGGGAATGTCGGCAAAAGGTCTCGAATTCGCAGCTGCCCTTGGAGCGGTCGCTGGAAATCCAAATAAAAAATTAGAAATTTTAGATGGGATCACTAAAGAGGATGAACGGACGGCATTAAAACTCATTGAAGCGGGAAAAGTAACTGCCGGTCAAGCGGATACACCAAAAAGACTTTATATTGAAGTTGTTGTAGAAACAGATCAGAAGACCTCTAGGGTGGTAATTTCTGATAATCATAGCAATATCACCTTAATTGAAGTAGATGGAAATGCTGTGTATCTGGGCGGATGTGAGAATATCGGAATCCAAACCGATGAAGAGGAATTGGAAGCCCTGACAATTGATGAAATATTTGAATGGGTGCTAACGGCGGATATTAACGACTTAGTCCTAGTAAGAAAGAGTATCGAATTAAATAAAATCATTGGATTAGAAGGACTTTCCGGTGATTATGGTTTAAATGTTGGTAAAACGATAAAAGAGAATGTAAAAAAAGGAATTTTATCCGATGATTTGGCCACTGTTGCCATGTCCCTTGCCGCCGCCGGTTCAGATGCCAGAATGGCAGGTTCAACTCTTCCTGTGATGGCGAATACCGGGAGTGGAAATCAGGGTATTGCCGTTACACTTCCTGTTGTTGCAGCAGCCGAAAAGCTGCAAGTATCCGAGGAAAGGATGATTCGAGCTGTTGCCCTTAGCCATCTAATAACCATTCATATCAAATCTAATTTTGGACGCCTTTCTGCCTTATGCGGAGTAACCGCTGCCGGGATGGGTGCGAGTGGAGCGATTGTTTATTTACTAAATGGAAGTCTTCAGCAAATTAAAGCAGCTATTCAAAATACAATTGGTAACGTATCAGGAATGATTTGCGATGGGGCTAAGGCCGGCTGTGCCATGAAGGTTTCAACGTGTTCAAATGTTGCTGTCCAGTCAGCGCTATTGGCACTTAATCATCAAGAAATAAAATCAACTGACGGATTTATTCACGATGATGTAGAAAAAAGTATTGAAAGCTTCTGCAAACTTGGAAACGAAGGTACACATCAAACAGATGAACTCATTTTAAAATTAATGCTGGAAAAATAATAGGATGTTTTTTTTTATCTTGATATAGTGATTAGAACGTAGAATTTCCAAAGGAATATGAAAAAGATTCGAACTATAAATTGAGCTGGCGTTTCATGTTTGTAAAGAATCGACAAAATGGAAAGCCTTTTTTATGCAAAAGAGCACAAAAAAGGCTTTTGTTTACTTTTTTATAGGGGGATTGTTGATATCAACATGAAAAGGAAGAGAATGGTCTTCTTTGTCAGGTCCATAAAACTGCTCCTGGATTTCGAGATTTGCAGTATCTACTTCAGAATCTCCTTTAATGTTCCTGTATCCAGATTCATAAAAAAAATCATCCATTTTTTGATTTGCCTCAATCGCTTCATTTTCCTTATTTTTCATGCACAATCACCTCCTCATATTTATTTTTCCCATTCTCCTGTAAAAGAACAATTTTTTTTATTCTTCCTAGATAGTTTTGCAAACAAAAAAAACACCGGGGTGTCTTCGGTGTCTGTTGATTATTGCCTTTGTAAAATAATTGGATCGCTATAGATATGAAAGCTATTTTTCTATTTGTATCTTAACCTGTGAAACTTCATTAAAGCCGTATCCATTACGATTCCAGAATGCTTTATCAGGTTGTGATTGGCCTAATGAATCAAAGGCACGTACCATGATTTTGTACTCGTGATTTTTTTCGAAAACATAGGAATATGACCATTTCACCCATTGATATTTTTGAGGTGTGTCATGAAGTGGGGCGGTTTTCCATGTTTCTCCATTATCAAAACTGAGTTCAACAGAAGTAATTGCACCTTCGCCTGTCCAAGCTAAACCATTTATCTCATGCACTCCAGGTTTTAGGATTTGCCGGTCACGCGGATGTTGAATGATGGAATTTACACGATTAGTAGTCACAGGAAATGAATCTTTGTCTTGATCCTTATGAGGATAATAGACATAGTCATCCGACTGGAAAGGACCAGAAAAATGATGATTTATTACACGTATCGTTTTTAACCATTTCACTGATGCCATCCCATACCAGCCTGGAACAATTAATCGAAATGGAAAACCGTGCTTCGGTCTAAGAAGTTTCTGATTATGTTCCCATGCGACAATTACATTAGAATCTAACGCTTTTTCAAGCGGAAGACTTCTTTCAAAATGAACGTGTTCTTTATTCTTAAGTCCGGAATCTTTCCCTAGAAAAACAACTTCACGTGCTCCAGCACTGATTCCAGTAAAGGATAGGAGATAGGAGAGCGGTACCCCCTTCCATATACCTTGGCTTATAGCTCCTTCTGTCCATTGTTCACCAAATACCTTTGGCTCGAAATAAGCCCGCTTGTTTCCGGAGCATTCTATCAAGGAGATCACGGTTCGGGAGGGCATGGAGGTGATTTGATTGTAATGTAAAGTTACCGGGGTTTTTACTGAACCTGTGATGGTAATAAAGTAGGACTGAATTGAAATCGCAGGATATGGAAAATGATTTCTTCGAAATGTTAATGGACTTGGCGTTTCACTTTCTTTTAGAAAGTGAATAGGGGTCTCCTGATTTTCTGGACTTAAACTACGTGTGATAAGGTGCGGCTTTGCTTTATAAATGCGATCACTTTGATACAAAAAATCCTCTCCTTTCTATTTTAAAATGTATTAGACAAATAAGAATATTATCCTTATATTCCTTTTTAAATCGTAATATATATCTAGCGCCTTAATGCTATTTGAGTTTACGCTCGAATCAGGTCAGTCACCCACATTTATTCAGGGTGGCTTCTTACATAGCTGCGGGGATTTTCCTGCGTTCTTAAGCTTTTATGCACTGGGAGACAAGTCCCGTTTTTACTAGTTCTTTCTTTACCTATTTTTCTCCTTAAAATAGGTCGCTTGATTTAACTCATAGAACGAAAATGAATAAAATATGAGTATTTGTCCTTCATTTTTCTAATAAAATGACTTTTTAATGAAACTAGTAATTTATAATAAGATAATTCTAATTAATCATGTAATTATGAATATTTAATTTTATACTAATTGTAATTTACGTTAAGGAGGTAATTTTTTGAAAAAGAAGTTAATTATACCAATAATGTTATCAACAGCACTTTTAGCAGGTACCATTCCATTTAGTAATGTACTAGCTGAAAAACCTGAGGCAAGTGTTATACAAAAATGGAATGAAAATGCAAATGTACCGATTTTTGTTAAAGAGAAGCATGTAGAAAAACGTACTTCTAGTAATGCGACTGATGCCCTTAACTATTTAGAAGAAAAGGAAGATAAAATAGGAATTAGGAATTTGAAAACGAATTTAAAAGAAAAAACTTCGATAAAAGATGATCTCGGTATGACACATGTTCGTTTTCATCAAACCAAAAATGGAGTACCGGTTGAAGGTGCTGAAGTTATTGTCCACTATAATGAAAAGAATGAGGTAGTCGCGGTAAATGGTTCCGTAAACAAGGATGTAGACGAAGGATCACTTAATACAACGCCAGATGTAAGCAGTGAAAAGGCATTGGAAGTAGCGAAGTCTTCTGTTGAGGCTCCAGCTCAATTGCAATATGATCCCACAACTGAACTTGTAGTCTATCCATTTGAGGGGAAAAATAATTTAGCTTTTAAAGTTAATGTCAACTTCCTAGGTGAAAAGCCTGGAAACTGGTTTGTATTTGTGGATGCCCATTCAGGAGAAGTTATTGATGAATATAATGCCATAATGGACGCAGATGAAATCAAATCGCAAACGGGGACTGGGACAGGAGTACTAGGAGCACATAGACTTCTACATATATCTCAAAGTAAAAATCCAAATGAAGGTACCTTCTTTCAATTAGCGGATTTTGCACATGAAGGCTTAGGTGGAATATTTACCTTTGATGCACCAACAGGTTCTTTATTTACTAGTAATAGTGCATCATTCAAAACGGATTATGACCGTGCTGCAGTTGACGCTCATTATAATTCAGAAAAGGTCTACCACTATTACCTTGATGAACACGGCCGGAACTCGTTAGATGATAAAGGGATGGCCATCAAATCATTTGTTCATTTTGGAACGAACTATAACAACGCTTTTTGGGATGGCCGTCAAATGACATATGGTGACGGAGATGGCTCATACATGATTTCTCTATCGGCAGGACTTGATGTAGCTGCTCATGAAATGACCCATGGCGTTACGACGAATACTGCAAATTTACAATATCGTTTTCAGTCGGGAGCACTAAACGAAGCTTTTTCTGATATCTTTGGTGCATTAATCGATGATGCCAACTGGGAAATTGGAGAAGACATTATGGGTCCAGGCGCCAAAGCTAGCGGAAGAGAATCGTTGCGAAGCTTAAGTAATCCAAGTAAATATTCAGTGGGTGCAGCCTATGTACCATATGGAAATGGAAAAGGTAAATATCCTTCACATATGAATGAATTCTATGACCTTCCACGTAATTTAGATAATGGCGGAGTTCACATTAATTCCTCCATCATCAACCATGCTGCCTACCAAACGGCACAGGAAATAGGGCGGGAAAAACTTGGTAAAATTTACTACCGTGCACTTATTACTTACCTAACCCCAACTTCTAATTTTAGTCAGGCCAGAATGGCAATCATCCACTCAGCTGTCGACCTTTATGGTGAAGGTAGTTCTGAAGCAGCAGCTGCTGCCAATGGTTTTGATAAAGTAGGAATTTTAGAATAAATAATAGACTTCTAAAGCTTAAGGAACAGTGATAGTGACTGTTCCCTAAGCTTTTGTCATTTATTTGAGAGGATCGTCATTGGTGTATTACAAAAGCTGTTAGAAAATTTAAATTTCCAAAAAAGTAGATAGGTAAATAGAACTGGAATTTCTACAAAATTTGCAGAAATTTCATTCCTTCCAAAAGAGAAAGTAATAATATTTATCTATTTTGGTAGTAACTAGTGGAAGGAAATACTCTTTATGTATTTCTAAAGTAGGATATACTGGTTTTTGCTGTCGAAAAAAAGAAGATTACCTAACTAATAATTTGAAATATAATGAAAATTAGAAAATATATAGGAGGTCAACAAATGACAATTAAAAAAGGATTTTTAGCAGGGGCCCTTGGCCTAACGTTATGTGCATCCACAGTTTTTGCTAGTGGTGCAGGTGTGGGACATGCTCAATCAGTTGAAAAGAATTACATAGTAGTTTTTAAAGATGAGGCAAAACTACCATCAGGTTACGAGGACATCCTTAAAAAAGCTGGCGGCCAGGTACAACAAAAGCTGGAAAAATTAGGAGCTGTAGAGGTATCCTCAAGTAATCCTGATTTCCTAAAGGAAGTTAAAAAATCTTCTATCGTGTCTGAAGCTGGAGCAGAAAACAAAGTTTATGCAGAGGCACCATCCGCGGAAGCAACGTTTTCCTATGAGGATGCCGCTTCTGTTAAGCCGGATCTATATGAACAGTATCAATGGGATATTAAACAAGTTACAAATAATGGAGAATCATGGAACCTTCCTGGAGGCACTGGAAAGCCAGTTTCAGGGGAAAATATTGTCGTTGCAGTAATCGATACAGGCATTGACTACACCCATCCAGACTTAAAAGAAAATTATGCATACGGGAAATCATTTGTTCCAGGCTATACGGATCCTAAGGACCAAAATGGTCATGGTACACACGTTGCGGGTTCAATTGCAGCAAAGGGAAGAACAATAGGAGTGGGACCTGATCTAAAAGTGGCTTCTTATCGTGTATTTGGTCCTACTGGAGAAGCTTCAACTGCTAATATTGCTGAAGCACTGATGACTGCTGCTGATGATAATGTTGATGTTGTCAATATGTCATTAGGCGGCTACGATTGGTTCCAGGATCCTGAAACTGCAACAAAAGATGTTGTTGCAGATGTGCACATGTTTAATCGAGCAATTACTTATGCAATCAAAAAAGGTGTTACGGTTGTTGGGTCTGCGGGGAATAATGGCGTAGATATAAGCAGCCCTGGAAAACTTTCAAGTGATAATAAAGGTGCAACACATAGAAGCCCGAGCAGCCAGAACTTGATTAGGGTTTCAGCAGGCGGAAAATTGAAGAATCTGGCATACTACTCAAACTATGGAGTAGGAAAAATTGATGTAATGGCTCCTGGTGGAGATTTAGGCCCTAACTATAATCCTGAAACAAAAGAGGGAAGAGATAACTCTTACCTATGCTTTGCTACAGTACCTGGCGGATGGGGATATAAAGCAGGTACTTCCATGGCGGCTCCAAAAGTTGCCGCACTTGCCGGCGTCATTATTGCTCAACACGGGAAAGATAAACTTAGTCCTGCCCAGGTAAAACACATCATTTTGAATTCTGCTGAAGATGTATTCAAACCAGGGTATGACGAAAAGTCCGGTCAGGGGCTAATTAACGCGGTTAGCGCATTGAAATAATATTCATAATTAAAAAGGGTCAGGCACCATCCATAAAATTGGATGGTGCCTGATATTTTTTTGTTAATTTGCAGCACAATCGGACACAAAAATACCCAAAATGATAGACTTTGTATAAATCTGAACCAAAGGAATATTTGAAAATGGAAAAAATAGGATAATAAATCGACAATCAGAAACTGTGTGGTCTTTCCGCAGTGAATTATAAATCTCCTATTTAACACTAATTAGCATAAAAGTTTTCGGTATAGTAGGGCTGTGATTGATCATTAAAGGCAACGCCCACTCCTAAATACTCATATCCATTACGCAATATATTTTTTCGGTGGCCTAGTGAGTTCATTAAACCTTCATGGGCAAAGATGCTGCTAAACTGTCCATAGGCAAGGTTTTCCCCGGCCAAATAAAAGATGATATGATCTTCCTTCATTCGATCAAACGGTGATTGTCCTTTAAGGTTTGTGTGGTCAAAATACTGATTGACAGCCATATCAGTGCTATGATTACGGGCAGTTTCTCTGACACGGTTATCCCATGAAAGGATAGGAAGCTGGTGTTCAACTCGTGAAGCATTCGTTAAATCGAATAACTGGTATTCAAATCCTTCTTTTAATGCCGGACTTGCTTCGGAATAAAGTTCATGTTTCTTTTGTTCCATGTCATTGTTGATTAATTGCATCGCTGTAATAGTATTGTTCTCGTGTATATCGTAAAAAATAGTTACATATACACCATCAAGTAAGAACACATCATAATCGCTATTTTTTTGTAATTGATAAATCGTCAATCCTTTTTGTATGTTGGTAAGTGGTTCTCCTAGTTTTGCTCGTACATTGTCTTTTGAGCTTCCTAACTTAATCCCTTTGGTGGACGCAATTAAATTCTGGTTTGTGTATAAACCGGCTACATTATTTTTTTCATCATACATAACCATAAAAAAGTCTCGATATTTGTTATGGTAGGCATACCATTTTGCCCCATACTCGTTTAAGGTAGAACGGTTTGCGGGTCCTAATATGTTTTCAATATTTTCTTTTGCCTCACCGAGTTCAACATTATGAATCGAAAAGATTTGCTCGGTCGGGGTTTTTAAGTCTGTTTTTTCTCTGTTTGTCGGTTCATCTTTTTGTTGTAATAGCGGAAGTTCTTTTAAATGAAGATCAAGCTTTTTCAATAATTGTTGCATCTTTTCGGATAGAGTATTAATGGTTGCTAGTATTTCCGGGTTTTCTTTGATTTCATTTATTTTAGATTGAACTTGATCAATCGCCTTAACAGAATCAGAATTTGCAAACTTTTGTTCAATAATAGGTCCTGAAAAATATAGTAAAAATATACATGATAGTATAGCAAATAATCGAACCATAATCTTTTCCTCCATTTCTAGTAGAATTGTAACCAATCTAGTTTAAATGTATAAGCAATATGCTTAAGTTAATTCGGATAAGAGATAATTAAAAGATTTCGCGAAGCTGGAAAGTTTAAGTTAAAATGAAGTCAATATGTTTTTTGAGAGGAACCCAAAAATAAATTAAATCGAAAATTAGTTGAAAAAGGTGTTATATGCAAAAAATCATCATTATTGGTGCAGGGATTCTTGGTGCGTCGACGGCGTACCACCTTGCCAGACAAAGTGCAGAGGTTATCTTAGTAGATCGAGAGGATTCAGGACAGGCTACAGATGCTGCCGCCGGGATTGTTTGTCCTTGGCTTTCTCAGCGGCGCAACAAAGCATGGTATCAGTTGGCAAAAGGCGGAGCTCGTTACTATCCGGAATTAATCGCTCAATTAGAAGCAGATGGAGAAAAAGATACAGGATATAAACGGGTAGGGGCCTTAAGCCTCCATACAGACATGGAAAAACTAGAACAGATGGCCGAGAGAGCACGAAAACGCCGGGAGGATGCACCTGAAATTGGTGAGATTAAGATTTTGTCTCCTTTAGAAACGAAGAGACTATTCCCGCCGTTATCGGAGGAATTTGGTTCCGTTTACATTAGTGGCGGAGCACGCGTAAATGGAAGAGCATTGTGTAAAGCATTGATTAGATCGTCCATAAAGCTTGGGGTTACTTTTCTGAAAGGGAATGCGTCCCTTGTTTGTAAAAATAATCGGGTGATCGGAATTAAGCTCTCAGAAAAAATGTTGTTCGCTGATCAGGTGATTGTTACCGCAGGTGCATGGGCATATGAACTTCTACAGCCACTAGGTATTGATTTCTTGGTAAAACCGCAAAAGGCGCAAATTGTTCATCTTGAAATTCCTGAAATAGATACATGCTATTGGCCGGTTGTCTTGCCGCCTAATAACCAGTATCTGCTCACATTAGAAAATGGCCGTGTAATTGTCGGCTCAACACACGAAAATGAGGCTGGATTTGACACCCGTGTAACTGCTGGCGGAGTGAATGAAATTTTAAGCAAAGTATTAGTAACGGCTCCTGGTTTAGCGAATAGTACCTTTGTTGAAACACGGGTAGGTTTTCGACCTGTTGCCCCTGGCTTTCTTCCAGTGGCAGGGGCTATGCCCCGTTTTGAAGGGATTTTTTTAGCAAATGGATTGGGGGCATCAGGACTAACTAGTGGACCTTATCTTGGTGAGGAAATAGCCAAACTAGTACTAGGAAGACAAACAGAAATCGATTTGAGCAGCTATAATATAGCTGGAGCTCTTAAGGCATAATTCATAAAGGACGAGTCCTCAGGAGGTTTGTACCTAAATACAAAAGCGGTCTTTATATTAGAACGTGTTCTAAAAGTGAGTCTGTCCCTCAGTAAACTAGAGTTTTACGCTCAAGAGGACTGAACCCATTTTTTGAATACTTTATTAATTTATTTCAAAAAAAAATTTGAATGTTTTTATTGTCACAAGGTTATTGTCGTGGTAGTATTAGAAAAAATAAATTTCCTTTAATCTGGTCCAGAGAGGCCAAAAAGGGCAAAATGTAAATATCGTATATATTATCTTATTATGTATATATGAATACCCTTTTGTCCTTTGGATGGAAGGGTATTTTATTTTTGCCACATTATCTTTTAATCATAGTCCAGAGAGGCTTGGAAGGAGAATGACAGAAGTGAATTATCAGAAAAAAACAGTGGTAGCATCAGTAGCAGGTTTAACATTAGAAGGTATGGACATCATGTTTATTTCCTTTGCCATGTCCATGATCATTGCAGAATTTCATATTGACTTAGCAACTGGTGGACTTATTTCTTCCATTACCAATTTAGGAATGCTATTTGGGGGAATGATTTTCGGTATTTTAGCAGACAAGTTTGGAAGAGTAAAAGTTTTTACTTATACGATTCTTTTGTTTGCCATAGGTACGGCGCTAACCGGATTGGCAACAAATATTGAACAAGTATACCTATTTAGGTTTATTGCCGGTTTAGGAGCCGGTGGAGAATATGGAATTGGTATGGCGCTTGTCGCTGAAGCATGGCCAAAGAATAAACAAGGACGAGCTTCTTCTTATGTGAGTGTTGGTGCTCAATTTGGTGTGATCCTTGCGGCACTACTAAGTGCGATTCTTCTTCCAACTTGGGGATGGAGGGGATTGTTTTTCGTTGGAATCATCCCTGTTATTTTTGCCTTTATCGTGCGTAAGAACTTAGAAGAGTCGCCAGAATGGCTGGCTTTGAAAAAAGGTAAACAGCTTGAACGAAAGCAAGGAAAGTTGAAGCAATTGTTTACAACAAGAAGAACAGCCCTAACTACAGTTGCATTAGCAATAATGGCAACGGTCCAAATTGCAGGCTATAATGGCTTAATGATTTGGCTGCCATCTATGCTGCAACAATCACAAGGGCTTTCAGTTTCAAGTTCTGCCCTTTGGACGATTAGTACTGCTGTTGGGATGATTGCGGGTATGCTGACATTTGGACAATTTATGGATCGTCTTGGAATGAAGCGAACTTATGGAATCTTTTTATTAGCATCGGCAGTGGCTGTATTTTTATATTCCTATGCGTCGGGAAGCACAGGAGTTTTAATTGGCGGTGCTATCGTTGGATTTTTCTCGAATGGAATGTTTGCTGGCTATGGAGCATTAATCAGTTATTATTATCCGGTAGAAATTCGCAGCACAGCCACTAACACGATTTTTAACTTTGGAAGAGCGTTAGGGGGATTATCTCCTATTTTAGTAGGATTCATCCTACAGCACGCTACTGTCACCATTGCAATGGGCTATCTTGCTATCCTTTATTGTATTTCGTTTATGGCTATGATTAGTTTAGGAAAAGGTCAGGTTGAAGTGAAGCAGGAAACCATTTCTAGTCTTACTAAAGCAGTATAAGCAACATCGAAGCCATTACCTCTCATGTGGGAGGTAATGGCTTTTTTTATTAGCATTTTTTGTCTTAACAGCGGTTCTAAGTATAAATTGATATTTGTCAATCGTTTTATGAATGAATAACCCAATAAGAAATGACCGTCTATTTGTAGATGAATTCTAGGTCGAATATAAAAGTGAATAAACAATTATATTAAGTTAACGCTATACATAAAGAAATCTAAGTAAAAGGAGACTTCATCATGAAACAGTATAAAATGACTAATATGATTATAGATGATGATTTTGCTGTCGAAGAATATGTGACTGCAGAATTTACCCACAACTATAATAACTATAGCATTACGTTTAAAAAAGCGGACCTCGAAATCATTAATACCTGGGTGTTCAAGGATGGTACCTCTTTTCCAGCAGATTTATCAGATGAAATAATTGAATCAATAAGAGAAGATGTTAAAAGAAGAATCTAATTATTTTTGAGATTTCTTTTATTCACAACTAATTATATTCAAAATGTCACGAGGTACCAGGATATTTTCCATAAACAGGAATACAGGCTTATATTATCGCAGCGATAATCAGTTCATTCTAGAATGATTGCCATGCCACAAATTAAGATATTGTTATAAGTTAGAGCCCAATCTTACCCAAGATTGGGCTCTTAGCTGTAACAGCAATTTTCAAAAAATTTCTAATAAATACTGGAAATGAACTACAATGTGTTATATAATTACGATTAATTAATCATTCTGTTATACAACAAATAATAATCAATAAATCTAAAAAAATAAAAAAGGGGAAGAGGAAATGAAAAAAATCGACTCAATCGCACGTAGAATACTAGGTTGGAAGTTAAATAGATGGGATCGTTGGTATGATTATGAAAAGGGAATTTTCATCCATGATTCTGATTTCCAGCCACAGCAAAACCTTGACCATGCGATGCTAATTGTGGATCGTTTACAAGAGTTAGGATTTACTTATTCAATAAAAGGTGTTTCCAAGGTTTGCTTTAATGACGTTTGTGCAACTGGTGAGTCGTTGGCGCAAGCTATTACCAATGCCGCATACTCAATCGTAGAAATAAGTTCAGTTCCTGATAGCACAAGAATGTGGCGAAAATTATGCTAAATCTTCATTTAATCTTATTATCTGAACTAATGAAGCTGTCGAGATTATCTCGACAGTTTTTTTTTTCGGAAATTATGTATGTTTTTTGACAAGGTTCTTAGTGTCTTCCTGATATTGTGAAAAATAAGATCTTTATTTCCCTTCCCAAGAGAGGTACTGATTTCGTTCAATAGTTCAGCATCTTCAATCTTTATTGAATAATATGGGGGGCAATACAAAATCAAAGGCTTTTCAATTAAAAAAAGGTTTTGGGAATTATATTTGCATATGTAATTAATTGTATACTAGATAGAGCAAATACATAATGGTAAAAAAATAGATGAATTAATTGGAGGGGATTGTAATGAAAGTTAGTCAAAAAGAATTTTATGTTCATAATTTACGTTATACTGTAAGATCTGCATTAGAGAAAGATGCAAAAAACTTGTCTGAAGTAAGATTGCAGATAGATGGCGAAACGGAAAATTTAGACAGAGAACAAGGCGAGGCATACATAGATGAATCAGGATTTAAACAGATTATAAACGATGATACAGGAAGCAGCAGTAACTTATTTTTAGTTGTTGAAGTGAATGAAAAAATTGTAGGTTTTTCAAGGTGTGAAGGGAGCAAATTGAAAAGAAGTTCGCATAAAGTAGAATTTGGAGTTTGTGTTTTAAAAGAATATTGGGGATATGGTATTGGAAAAAACATTTTAAGCGAAGCGGTTCATTGGGCAGATTTAAATAAAATTAAGAAAATTACTTTGAATGTTTTAGAAACCAATGAAAAAGCGATAAAGCTTTATAAAAAATATGGTTTTGAAGTGGAAGGCGTTTTAAAAGAAGACAAATTTCTATCTGACGGGAATTATTATAACACCATATTGATGGGACGCTTTAATCGATAAGGACTGAGAACAATCCTATTTCAAAATTGATGTATATTAGTGTGAAACTAGTAGGGTATGTGAAAACAAATTTAGGAAGAATATTGAGGAATTTTAGTCACGGCTTTTCCCGATTTTTCAAAGGTTTATAATCTCCTTAATACAATCCATTATTTTTATTTAATTGAAAAATTATTGGATGTAAATATGATTCGCGAGGTATCACAGCAGGCAACTATTAATTTGGACTTTCTATTTAAATAATTGCATAGGACCGAAATGATGAAAATGGTAAAATATAAAAATCAAGAGATAAGGAGTAAATAAGTTATGAATAAAATAGAAATAATAGCACGGAGAATTTTAGGTTGGAAATTAAATAGATGGGATCGATGGTTTGATTTTGAAACGGGTGTTTACATTCCTGTTTCTGAGTTTCAACCCAAGCAAAATCTTGACCACGCGATGAGGATTGTGGATAGATTGGAAAAGTTAGGGTTTACCTATACAACAAATGGAGTTTCAATGGCCTGCTTTAATGATGTTTGCGAAACTGGAGATACTTTAGCTGAAGCCATCACCAACGCTGCCTACTCCATCGCCGACAATAGCACAGTACCTGATGAATGGCTGTAGAAAATGGGCATCAAATATTCAACAAAGAGCATAATGACATTAAAATTTATGGCTCATTTCTAAAGGATTGTTGCTCTTTTTGATTCGGCGATAAACCATTAAAATTCGCCGATAAATGACTTGAGACCGCTTAAATTTCCCAATAATTCGTTGATAATGTATAATTTAACACCCTATTACTACTTTTTTTGTTTATAAGTTTGAGGAAAACAACAAAATTTACGAAAACTGCAAATTTATTGGTGAAAACAATTACATTATCCATTGTAAAGATTACTGAAAAATGAGCCTGGGAAGTCATTCAATCTAAGTATGTAGTCTTATTTAGTCATCTTAGTGAGGAACGAAT
>Ga0213821_1000974_pt1 | contig 14646 bp, 22 predicted proteins | sample MC6MC0909MG_FD_179894 | JGI IMG/M metagenome (GOLD analysis project Ga0213821, IMG submission 179894) | Enriched soil aggregate microbial communities from Iowa State University, Ames, United States - MC6-MC0909-MG | ecosystem: Environmental > Terrestrial > Soil > Unclassified | place: USA: Iowa...
TTTTAATAAAGTTTGTATGCACTTCTTCATTGGCTGAGCCATCCAAAATGCTATCAGGTACTTTAAAGAGTTTATTTATTTCGCTTGAATTGGTCTTTTTGTTTTCATTCAGCTGCATTTCAACCGATGTACTCGATGCCTCTTTGAAATCCAAGCCATTATTTAATACAACAATATTCTCTGTATTGTTCTTGTATAAATTGTTCCAGGCTTCTTTTAATTCCTTAATTGCATCCTTTGACAATCGGCCCAATGACTTTAAGAAACCTTTTTTATTACCACCCGTTTTCACAAGTGATTCCTCAAAAACAAGCGTATTGTACGCAACCGATAAAATCTTATTGTGATCCTTAATAATGCCATTGCCTGTTACACCGTCTTTTGAATTTCGAGCAATTTTTATAAACTCAAATTCCCGATAGTTCACACCATTAACAGAAATATCGTAGCTTTTAAATATTGGATCAACACCAACAAGCACCGATACATTCCGATTCTCAACATAGTGAAGACTTTCAACATTATTTCTTTTTCGGTTGATATATGCGTACCCTGCACCTTCCAGTAAGTAATCAGTTACTAAAGCTTTTTTAAACTGGAAGCCGTCTAGTGTATCTAATGTCTCATCATTAAGTAGAAAAACACGTCTATCTTCTTCAATTTCTTCAACTTTACCACTGTTTTCTTTGTGCAATTTGATAGGTAAAGTTGCAATAATATCTGAAATCAAATCTACACAGGTGCCAACACTAGGTATGCTTAACGCTTGTTCCTTTGTTAAAACAGCATCCGTTAACCCTGCTTGCAGCAACAATTCATCCATTCCACTTTCGCGAAACTCCTGAATACGCTTATAATCACGCCATTCACGCCACTCTTTAATTAATCCCACAATCTCACCTCCTTATATGACTTGTGCGCCCCAATCAGCATCAGGATTAAAGATGACATCATGCTGCAGTAGATAGATTGCATTGATTAAACTCACAACCATATCGACCTTGCCTGTTGATTTTTTCTTATTAACGTAAATGTTTTTATTTGTGTCCTCAGTGACTTTGGCGTTTTGGAAATTTTCCTCCAACAAATCATTTTCAGTATAGTGAAATTCCTTGTTCATAATCTTTTCACGTAATAGCTTTGTAGCTGGGTGTAATACGCTTGAATGCTGTTTTACTTCCACCGTAACCAAACCCTCTTTTTCTAGTTTCTGAGCAGTAGAAAGGCAGTTATAACGGTCATACGCTACGCCCATTACAAACACACTGAATTTTTCTTCTACCTCTAAAATCATTTGTTCAATAAAGCCATAATCAACAGTCATATCACCACAAGAAAAACATTTCCCTGACTTAATGTGATCGTAGTAATTAATCTTTTCCACTCGGTTTTTATCAGGAATACGCTCAGTCGGTACAAACGCGTAGGAATCAGCATATATTTGCATATCTTCCTCTGTCACCATCGAGAATGAACAGTTATCATTTGTCATGGCCAAGTCTAAACCTAGCCAAACTTGACGGCCTGACCAATCGAAATTATCCATTTTACATTTTCGTAAATCCTCTACATTTACATATGCTTCACCACTATTAGAAGGTAAAAAGTGATTCATATGTTTACATAGATATTCTTCACGCTCTGAGGGCTTTTCTATGGCTGATTTACGGCTATCTCGTATCTCGTTATAGTTTTCCTCAACTCTCAATGGATTCGCCTGTAATAGCCCTGTATCGTCCCATAAATGCTCGTCCTCAGCATAATAAAGCAGCGCAAACATGCGATCATCTTCTATAAATCCATTAAAGACTTTCTTTGCATACGCTAATTCTTCCAACATGATTGATTTATCCTCAGCGTAGGCTGTTGTTAATTTAAAACGTAATGGATTTTTAACGTTTAATTGTCCCGATTTCATGGCATTTATATTCTTGTAATCCTTAAATGCGCCAACTTCATCAGCTATAAAAGCAGATGGACGGATTGAGTTGTTTCGATTCGCCTCTGCAGTACGTGCCTGGTAAAAACTATTTGTTAAAGTACATACAATTCTTCCACTTAACGTTTTGGGAATCACAAAGTATTTAGCTATGTCAGGACTGGCCATGATGATTTGCGTCATTGCCTTTTTCACTTCACCTGCAAGCTCACGATCCAAACAGATAGAATAAAACTCCGAATAATCATCCTCTGTAAGCATTAAGATGATGATTATTAACGCACAAATGAACGTCTTCGCATTTTTACGAGGAATAAACAGCGTAATATCACGGTATCTAAACTTTTCCTTATCGTTTTTAAAGCGCCAACCGAATATATTGACAAGAAAAAAAGCCTGGAATCCTTCCAAGCCCTCTAAAATCGTTTTCCCTGCAACGCCTAAACCTGTTGCAAAGTAAAGTAATTCTAATAGTCCATCGATCTTTTCTATTTCTTCCATATCAAAGTAGTAATCAAAATCATCTTCATACTGCTTTTCTAAGTCCTTTAGGAACCAATTACACTGAATAATGACCTCTTTTGTTGTAATTTCTTTGCCTTTTACAACCCTTTCAGCGTATTTAACCGCCTTTTCAAATATCATTTTTTACCACCACTCAATACTTTTAACAGTGGATCATCTTCCTCCACTCGCACTTGGAAATTAATATTTCCTAGCTTTGCTCGGCTTTGTGGTGACAGGCTCAATTCATTACAACAACGGAAAAACTCTTTTGAATACTTATCTTTAGCACTCAATAAGTTCCGATCTAAAAGCCTTTCAATATCCCTGTTAATGATTCGTTCAATTTGCTGTACTCGGTCAATGGCTACCGCACAGGTGCTTAGAATATAAATATCGAGATTCCCAAGAATCCCACTTGCCTGTAACTCCTTCACAATGAAATTGAAAATTTTCTTTTGCCTTGCATTCAAGTGTGTAGGAGGCAAGATTTCATCGGCAGCACCTTTTAATTTTTCTTCTGTTTGAGTACGAATAGCGATTTCTTCCTTCGTTAAATTCTTACTCATTGTTTTGACACTTTTAGACGGTCTAGCCAATTTCCTCACCTCCTTAAAAATTTTCATTTAGGGAATTTTTTTAGAGCAAATGGGGGCAGTCGGTGTACAGGAATTTCAGATTTTTTCACCAAATACCAGGGGGGTACTCTCCAAAATAATATTTTTTAATTCTTTTGCAGGTATTGTTCCCTTCTCTGCCAGCTCATGATGATAACGACACAATGATATAAGGTTGTCATCCTCTAGCCTCTTGTCCCAGGCATGAGCTATAGGCTCTATGTGATGCACCTCTAAGTCTGTGAAGTTATATTGCATCTGAGTATTGTATAAGTTGCGTAGACATACTTGGCACAGATGTTTATCACGATCGGCTATGTGCGCTCGCTTATTCTTCCATGCCCTTGACCATCTGAATCTATCAATGTATGTGGTCTGCTTTGTAGCTACTGGTTTAGATGCACACCGTTGACCACGCTTATGAATACCACCGCAATAGGTACAACTCTTTAGCATCTAATGATCTCGCGTTACTGGACAATTAATATCTTTGTCGATATTGTCCAACTCATCAGCTAATGCACTAACATGCTTTGCAATTGCTCGTAACTTTAATTGCATCTTGTAAGTGTCCATATCAACTTGAATAGATAATGCTTTGCGTTCTTTTTTTACTTCTTGCGACATAACAGGCCCTTTGCATTTTGGGCAAGGAATTCCTTCTTTTAATTTGTGAGTTGTTTCTTCAAAATCACATTCTTTTGACATGCAGTAGAATCTAGTTAAAGGTGCTTTCATTTATTAATTGCTCCTTTCAATGACATAATAAAAAGCCACACCCTGTTGGATGTGACTTATCACTTGTTTTTAGACATACACGTACAAGCGAACGTGTTTATTTTGTAATGGAAATTTATTTAGCGTATTTCCGTACGCTTTTGATAAAACTTGATAATATCAATTTACACTGTTTTTTTGCGAACTTCCCTAGTGTTAAGAAGTTCAGATTATTATTCAGTCTGAAAATAATTGTAATTCTTGAATAGGTAAGCCTAGAAATTCTTTCTTAGTATCTATATCTCTACTTACTATTGAGATTATCTTACGATATCGAACTTCAATTTCATTTATATCCCTATCTTTGTATGCTATAGAAAAATGTAGTAATTCATTATACAAATTACTATCTGCATAAATCTCATTTTCACTTATAATACTAATAAAATCTTTCCTATCTTCACTTGAAAAAATGCTAAATTTATAATGTCCATATCCCATAAACACTTTATTTTGAAATGCAATAATAGGATTATATAGTTTAAAGACTTGTTCTTTTACAGAGTTAAACCTTAATTCTTCCTCTCTGATTTTCTGCTGTTCACGAATAGTTTTGTTTACTTCTTTTGTAGAAGTGTTTATGGTTAATCTAACCCCAAATAAAGTTAATAAACCTGAGATCACACCCCCTAATATAGCACCATAATACGTGGATAAAGATGGTATCCATACTCCTTCATCTCCATAAACTTCTCCAATCCTAAAACTCATAAATAAATTAACTATTACAGGACCAATAATCAATATAGAACAAATTATAATTATTCCCATAATAATCTTTAAATAATTGTTACCTTTCTTTTTCTGTTCTGTATTTTTATTATCCATAGACTATTATTACCTCCATAAATATATTAGCGTTACTAGGTAACATTTGTCTTTAATAGGATTCTGATATAGATCTCTTAGAGAGAAGATATTTAATTAAACCCATCCAATTCTTTCGGCTGTTTTATCTATTAAGATGTTACGTTTACGCAATACTTTATGGCGTGAAATATACAGCTTGTCAGCTATATCCTCCCACTCGTAACAGCCATCTGTATCCCAGTAACGCATATCTACAATAGTACGCATATCCTCGTCTAATTCGTTGTATAGGTCTTCCACAGTCTTGATGATGCGTTTTAGGTTCTGATAATAGTCGTCATTAGCTAGAAGCATTGCTTTCTTGGCTGTTGTGTCAGAAATAGCATTACTACGACCTCCAACCATTTCGCCACCTTCATTATGTGGATGCAACAACTCCCATTCACGATATTTTAATTTCTTCTTATTTTGTTCCAGCTCAATCCAATATCTTTCGATTGTCTGTATATCACTACGCGATAACGTAGGCATGTGCAGCACCTACCTTGTTTGTTAATTTTAAACAGTTTTATCGATCACCATTGGCTCACCTATGGTAATCTAGATTGTTTTAAGATTTCCCCTAATTATTCAGTTAAAATAATGACTGTTGCTTATATCCATACTCTGCAGCAAATGGATTAATCCACAAGACCTCAACTCTTGATTTCCCTGCAACAGGTTTTCCTAACTTGATTTCTTTCGCCCAGCCTTTAAGTACATCGTTGTACAGATCATTGTCATATCCCGATAGTAAAACTGGACCCGAGTGTTTTAATAAATGATCAAGCAAATTTTCATGGTCACTATCAGTCATTTCATTTTCATACATAGTTCCATTTCGTGTAGCTTCGACGTATGGTGGATCGATGTACATTAATACATTTGGTTTGTTATAACGTTTTATAAGTTTGGTAGCTTCTATGTTTTCTATTTGAACATTTTTTAATCGATCAGCTACTAATAAAATATCTGCAGGTAGATTGTTCCACTGTCTTAAATGATGATATTCATCCATTGTTCCCCTACACTTCCAACCTGAAATAGATCCTGTTTTTACTCTAATGGACTGCCAGCATCTGATCAAAAATCTTCTTGCCTTTTCAATATCGTCCTCAGCATCAACATGAGAATCGATGTATTCTTTTCGTGAATACGGTGTCCAACGGATCGCTTGTGCCAACTCATTTGGTCTTTCACGAATAACACGGAACAGATTGACTACATCACCATCTAAATCATTGATCGTTTCAACTTTGACTGGATCTTTATTAAAAAGGACAGCGCCAGATCCGAAAAATGGTTCTAGGTAAGTTGAATGTTCTGGCATGTGGCTTATGATCCACTCAGCCAAACTCCATTTTGAACCAGGATAATGTAAAATTCGTGGCACGCCCATAATATAACCTCCCTCCTTTCTACTGCACCGTATCTACAATGCTTTTCTTGCAATATCAATCATTTGCATAGCTTGAGGACTTACACCACCTTCAAAGTTCCATGCAATTAAATTTAGTGCTTTACGATATCGTTCTAACTCATTTAGCAATTCTTGTTTTTCTTTATCCATACTTTCAAACTTAAATCTATGTTTTACATATTTTTCATGGGACTGTTCTAATTCATTGAACCAACTTTCAATTACCTCTATTTTTTTCATCACATTGATACATCCACACGCTTTTTACTATCCTCAACATTGAAGCTATCTGGATAACGCATTTTCAATTTATCAATGTTCATTTCGCAAATATGTTCTAGTGACGAGTCGTACATTACAGCCAATATGGTTAAATTTTTGATTAACATTTTTAATGCTAATTTCACTTTAATTGAATTTAATTCATGTCGATGAAACACAAATTTTTTAACTTCTTCTGAAATCTCACCTGATAAGATGATGATTTTGTCAATTACGTCTTCCCATGTGCCCTCCACATAATAATTAATTAGTGGTTCGTATTCTTCACCCAAGAAGGTTAGTAATCCAAAAGCATAATGTGCAACATCACCTATTTCTTTCACAATTGCTTCATAATCATTAGCAGCACCCAATACCTCTGCACATTCACCAATCAATCCCATAGCGTAATTTGTTAAGCCATTTTCATATTCAATGTTGTTCTTAGGCTCACCCTCGAAAGGCATTGTACGCTTTGATAACTCTTGAAATTTATTTAGTTCCATCTTGAAGTTCCTCCAATTTTTGAATTACTACTGTCGCATATACAGCACCATCAATCATTTCTTCACGGTAATGCTTCAACCATTCGATAGTTGTATAATCCATTGGATTGACAGTTGTACCGTACTTTGCAAGACCTTTTGCAGTCTGTAATTCTAGTAAATTTTGTACCTCACGTAACACTGGATTAGCTAAAATTTGATCTTCAATTGTCATCAACTCATCACCTTTCTTCTCCTTAAATTATTTGGAGTAATAATTCCATTTTTCTTTTTCCAATTTCTAATTGTGCATGGTGATACTTTGTACATTTCAGCGATTTCTCTATCTAATTTTTTGTCCTTTTTTAAATCCAAATACTCAGCTTTAGTCATCGTAATTATTGGCTTTGGACCAGACTTTTTATTTGATTTGGTTTCAATAAATTTTCGCTTATTCACCAGTATCATTAACTTGTCGCCATACTTGCGGAGCTGTTTACAATTAGAACAATGATTATATTCATTGGCTGCCTGACAGTTACATTTGTTAGTAAGTGCATCAACCTTTTTCAATATCTCAATGCGTTTCTCAAGCATTTCTGCATTCATCTACATCCCACACTCCTCTCTCTATCCAGCCTTCGTTTAAATACTGCTGAATCCATTCGAAATCATAAGGCATGATTACACTGGCCTCACATCCATCAACTTTCATTGTCATTTCAATGTATCGTTTGTAAGGATTAGGCTGGACTTTCCATAATCGCCCTTGTGGTTGTTTCAATTTCCCTGGCTGGATAATAGGAATACCATTCCGTATGTTCATTTTTCAAAGCCTCCCGCAACCTGACTTGGTTTCAGCATGATTACACGTTTCGGAAATCCGTATTTCTTTTTCACTTCATCCCTAGTCATGTCATGTTCAAGCCTGCAATGGACTTTTGTAATAACTTGGCCAATGTGATTGCAGCCCTTTACTGGACATTTTAGAAGCTCGTTCCCTTTCGAACTCCATGAGGAATTTACCATTTTCTCCACCTTCTTCGCTGTTTTTGGGTATAAAAAATAGGGCCTCAAAAAACAGGCCCTCTATTCAATTTTTATTCAGTCTCAGTAGACTGCTGATCGACTTCATCCATGCTCATTTGACCATCAGGCGCATCACTACCCTCGGGCTTTTTACCTTCCATGACTTCTTTAGGTGTGCCATATTGATACGTTAAATCAACCAAGAAGTATTGGCCGTACTTGTTATATTTCTCGCTAATTTTATTCATGATTAACGCTTCATTTTCTTTAGCTTCTGTTACAATTTCCTCTGCTTCTTCGCGAGTATCTGCATACCATTGTTCTTTTTGATTTAGTTGTTTTTTCATTGTTATTTCCCCTTTTCGATTTTACGTTTTTTTCGTGCTTCTTTTAGATCTTCATGTGTGATCCAACCACCATCGATATTGGAATACGTTAAGAGAATCAATTCGAATGGATAGCGATATTCAAAGAGCTTTTTCTTAATGTTAAAATCTTTGGTTGGCTGCCCTTTAATGTCGATTACCTCTATTCGTCCATCAGGGTAATGTACTTCAAAATCAGCTCTATAAATTATTGGCCTAACTTTTACACCGTTTTTCGTGTAGCCATCAAATATGGTGTAATTCTTTTGCATTATGAAATCGGATATTACCCCTTTATTCTGCAAATCTATTAGATAATCGTAATAATCTCGTTCCATTTTGCTATCAAACTTAATTCCTTCATGCTCAACTTTTTTGTTATTGTACTTATTTCGTTTTTCTTTAACAGGTTCAACATGAATAATGTGTTTGATAGTGCTGAAGGTATGTCTAGCTTTAATTCGTGCTTTTTCTTGATCCTCAGCATCTACAAATATTTCTTTATTTCCAGGTACTTTTTTATCGATGTACCTTACTAAAAACTTTTTCATTTACAGCACCTCGTCAGAATGGGAAATCATCTGGATCTACTTCAATTGGGCCTTTGCTATTTGCAAATGGATCTTCGTCTACCCTTGTATAATTCGGCTGTGTGTTTTGAGGCGTTTTAAAGCCCTCTGTGGCGTTTTGAGGACTTGTCCCTGTATTTGTATCAGAACGCACGTTCGAACCGTTCTGAGCGCTTTCTGAGCCGTTTCTATGCTCTAAGAATTGAATGCTGTCGGCTACAACGTCTGTAGTGTATACACGCTTGCCATCTTGACCCTCATAACTTCCTGTTTGAATACGGCCTTCAACGCCTATTAAATTACCTTTTCGCTGAAAGTTTGCTAGATTCTCGGCCTGTTTTCTCCAAGCGACACACTGAATGAAATCGGCTTGCTGTTCACCTTCTGTTTTGAAAGCTCGATTAACAGCTAATGTAAAGCGACATGATGCAACTCCATTTGGTGAATAGCGTAATTCAGGATCTTTTGTTAAACGGCCAACTAATACTACACGGTTAATCATGGCTTACACTCCCATCGATCAATAATTCCGCCTAAGTTCTTATGAGCCTCACTGTAGAAAACACCTAGTTCTTCAATACTCGTATCTAACGTCGAGGCAAGCCGTTCGATTACTTTTTGCGCCTCTTTCAGCGCTATTAAATCCTCAAATGTCATACAGTTCCCTCCAATCCTTTCAAAGCGATATTATGAATCTTTTCGTATGCTGGGTTCATATCGATTAAACCTTTTGTGATCTCTATAATTTCTTTAAGTGCTGCTTGTTGTTTAATCAGCGTTTGATTTGTATTTTCAGACATGTGAATCTATCCTTTCGTGAAAATCATTGCTGTAGCTGGAAAGACTAACGTTTCATCCTTCACCTGTCGTAATGATTTAATTTTTTGTTGTTCAGGAAACCAAAAGCTCATATCCATTTTGTTTGATATGTCGAATATCTTTGTCGGGATTCTTCCCAGCTCTGCATAGACATGTCCTTTTGCTGATTCTTCGCTTTGAGCAAAAATGATAATGTGCTGTCTATTACCAAGTGGAACCGTATAAGTCTTGATCGTTTGCAAATTCAATTCATTGCGATCTCTCATTTGCTTCACTTCTTCATGATTTACTAGATTCCAGTTGATATTGTTGGCCCGATCAGTTCCCTTTACGACATTGTTTTTTATGAGCCAGTAGATTGAGTAGGCTAGTAGTTCATCATCACACTTAATTGCTTCAAGTAGTAACTCATTAAACGTCACTCACTACACCTGTCCATCTGTTAAATTTAGAATTTACTGTGCCTACTTCCCCTTCACGATTTTTAGCTATGATGATCTCTAGCGAATCGTCTTCATCGTTTTTTGTGTAATAGGCATCACGGTACAGGAACACCACAACATCAGCGTCTTCCTCAATACTTCCTGATTCACGTAAATCTGATAGCATAGGGCGCTTATCAGGGCGCTTTTCTACACCACGCGATAATTGGGCCAGTGAGATAACAGGGCAATTAAATTCTTTTGCTATTGCTTTTAATGCCTTAGATATTTCTGAGATCGATAAATGCATGCTTTTTGATTCATCCGATGGCTTTATAAGTGTTAAGTAATCGATGAATATAATCAGTTGCTTATCAGGATTCTGATTGCGTACTTTCCTGATTTTCATTCGCATTTCTGAAACGGTTTGTCCACTCTTATCGAAAATCTCAACATTCGTTTTAGAAACCTGTGCAATTACTTTCATCCAGGACTCCTTTTGGCCCTCTGTTAATCGCTCATATAAGTTTTTCATTTTGTTACGGTTGTAATTGCCTGTCGATGCAATCATGCGATCTCGTAATTTGACTGCAGACATTTCTAAACTAAAGACAATCGGTAAACAGCCTTGCCAGCCTGCTTGCTTTACACAATGCAACATGAAATCTGTTTTACCCATCGATGGCCTTGCAGCTACAATAATTAAATCTGTATTCTGCCAGCCGTTTGTTGCGGTCTGTAGTGCCTCTAAGCCTGTGTGGATTCCCTTTGTACCTTTCGTTGGCTTCCAGGGATCTTCTGCAACCTGCATCACTAACTCGTTAATGCGGTTATGATCGTCTGTATTGTTGGATACCAGGCTGTTTAATTCATTTGTGATCTTTTCAAGAGGCCAGTTTTCATGTCTTGCTACTTCCAAGATGTTTTGCTTTTCACGCTCACGCCATTTGTCTAGTAAGATGCCAACGTAACTATCAAACTTTTCTTCGTTTGCGAGATTTTGAATTTTATTAAGCTTTCCAGCTCCACCAAATTCTTCGGGCCTACCTTGCGTCAACATGGTTATTAAGTCAACAACCTGTCCTTTAGCGTTCAATTCCTTCATGGCCTGTAATACATTGCGATTCTCTGCATACTGGAAATAGCTTGGCTTTAAGTCTGTATCCGTCAGTAAGTGAGGGAACTTGAGTAACGTTCCTAATACGGCTTCTTCTGTAAGCATTAACCTTCACCTCTCGATAAATCAGCATTAATTGGCTTGTACATTGTTGTTTGTACTGCGCCTTGATTCTGTAATGGTGTTGTTGGAACAAACTTGCTTTGCTCGTTTAAGTATCCTTCGAATTTTGTTCCGAATAATGTTTCAGGTCGTAGATACACAGACATTTTAGAATCTGCTAACCATTGAGCTGTTTTAATATCAATCACTTGTTTGAAATCATCTAAAGTGAATTTCTCTTTAAACCTAGCTTTAATTAACGTCTGTGTTTTCTGTGATGTATGTTTGAATTTCTTATTAGCTTTTTGGTTGAGATAATCGATAATTTCTTTGTAAGGAATAGAGTCGGGTTTGTTGCCCGACAATATATATTCTTTATCTATATCTTTATCTATATCTGTTGCGTCACGTGACGTCACGACAGCGTCACTATTTTCGGTTGGCATTTCTAAAGCTAATTGCTTCTTTCTTTCCCTGTATTCCTTGTTACGCTTAGCGTTTAATGCCCTTACTCGTTGCAACCCATCAATGTTTTGGTGCTTCTCCCAGTTGCTTATTAGGACTACTTCTTGCTCGTTTACTTCAAGCATTTTGTAACGCTGCAGTATTTGAATGGCATACCTAACTTTTTCTAATGGCCTGTTAAAAATAATTGCCATTTCCTCAATGTTCATCGGGATATTTTCACTTAGCATGATATAGCCGTTATAGTTCGCCTTCCCTGCATAAGTGAGTAGCTTTATCCAAATGATTAGGATCATGTCACCTTCGGGCATTCGTTCGATTAGTTTGATTTTCTCGTTATCGAACATGTCAGTTTTAATTTTTATCCAAGTGATGTCTGCCATCTTGGTATCACCTACTTCAAAAGAAACTCTATTTCAAATGTGTTGTTTAATTGCTTTGTAGCTCTGCAGTATTCGCATACCTCACACCGTTTTGGCTCTTTGTTGCCTGTCTTAGCTGCTGCAATGTTTGACAAATGCTCTTTAACATATTCCAATTCAAATCCGAAACGGCTATCGTCAAAGTGCAAAATGGCTTTATCGGGTGGTGTTTCCTTTGTGACTGCCACAATGTAAGGAGTGTAATAATAGCCAGTGTTTTGAAAGATTATTTCTCGATAAATAGCCATCTGTAGCACGTAATCAAAGGCTTCAACGAATGAAACATACTTGCCGTACTTGTCGCTCCAATAACGCTTGCTAAGGCTTTGAGTGGTCTTTAAATCGGTGAATGTTTTACGGCCATGATTGATAGCATCAACCTTGATTTTCCAAAGGACACCGAACAATTCACCTGTGTAAATAACCTCTTTGTCACCTTCCAAGGCAAACATTGCAAATCGATCATTTTTTATTGCTTTAATCATGGAATCAGCTTGCTTGAAATCAGCGTATTTCCCACCTCGCGTATTAAAAATAACGCCTCTGTTTGCCTCAACAAATTCGTCAAAAACTTGATCGCTTTCAAAGGCTGAATGCGTATAAGAACCGACTGTTAATGCAAGGGATGAAGTACGTTCATATTGGCCCTCTAACTCTGCAATCACACTAGCTTCACACTCTACTGAACTCTTAAATTGTGATACTGACATATAGTGCTGATTGGCCTCGTTCGAGTGGTAATTATCCTTGTTCAGCTGGAACGGTGTCTGCATCTGACTTCACCTCACCTTGTTCCTTGTTGAAGTCTGCAGCTAGTCCACTTGATTGTTGCTTACCAATATCCTTGTTGAACCAATCCTCAACAGTAGACATTTTGTCTTTTAATGAATTTCGAATGCTCGTTAGTTGAACTAAATCAAATTCACTGAATGAGCTTGCAGCATAGCCGAAACGATCTTCTATCATTTCTTGTGTTACACCGTATTTTTCTTTGAAATGATTTAGTGCTGCGCTTACACGATCTTTAAGTGGTTTATCTGAGTTTCCAGTTAGTGTTTGTCGGCATTGTTCGATTGCCATTTCTACAACATCACCAGGGATAACACTTAAAATACAAGCACGTACCCTACGCGCACCGTCATTCGCAACTTTTTCATATATATCTCTCGGATCCGTTAATTGCTTTAATCCTTGTCGTGTTTTTAATGAATGCTTAACAGTGAAAGTTTTTTCTTGGCGTACATTGGTTTCTAAATCCCAGCAATACGCTTTAGCAACAGATTCACCGTTTCGCTGTTCTAATTCCTGAATACCATAGGAAAGGTTGCCCCAATTTTGAGCTAATACCTCCGCTAATCGAATGGATGGCCCCTCTACCTTTGTAGAACCTCGGTTGTATGTGTACATTGCTGTTTCAGCCAAAGAAGGACGTTTACAAGCATCTAATATTCTTTTTTCAGCTTCAAAGTAGTTACGTGGGAACTGTTTTGCTAAAAAGATTGCACCTTTAACTTCTTCCATTTCTCTCGAAACACTTGATTGAGCTAATACGCTTTGTTGATCCATAGTCGGTTGCGACTGGACGTTATTGTATTGAGTTGTTAAATCATTCATTGCTGCTCACCTCGTATTTAGCGTTAGTGTCGTTGAGGATTGTCGTGAATCTTTCAATCTCACAATATTCATGATTGTTGTAACGTTTATTGTCTTTCAGATAAATGAAATCAAACCAATCTCCATTTTTTGTTACAACCTCATGTGGTTCATCAGGAGATTCATTCCAAACAATAATATGTCCAGGTACAACTTCATTCGGCTGCACCGCCTGTTCAAACTCACTTACATCAAGACCAAGCGCTCGTCCTAATGCAATGGCTTTTCCAATGTGTTCGTTGAATACGTCATTTGGATTGCATTTTGCTTGTCTGAACATCATTAACATTCCGTTACTGTCATAAATTAAGATTTGAACGGTTTGACCAACAATATTCCATTCTGAACGGTATTTAGATTTATGTTCATCAACAAACTTCTTAGCTTTCTCAATAATTGCAGCTCGTTGTTGATTTGGTGTAAGTGGTTTAGGTTCAATCAGTTCATAGACGTCTACTGTTTCAGGTGTGCGACCAAACCCATCATGATATAAAGACAATACAGCTTCTTTTTCGTTATCAATAGGGCGTCCATTTGCTGCCACCTTATAAGGCTCACCGTTTGTAAAGAATCTTGTGTTATTATTTCTAAAAATAACTACATCCCCTTTACGTCCTTTACGATCAACCTTCTTATACTGCTGACCTTCAAATTCAATAATGTCCTCCACAGTATTAGTTGTGGAAGGCTCGATTGATTTCTTGCCACGTAATTCATGAACGATTAGCTTTAATTCAGCTACTTCTTGCTTTAATGGACGTAGTTCAGCTACTTCATTTTCTAGTGCTGTGATACGTTGGTTTTTGGTAACTTTTATATATGGGATTAAAT
>Ga0213821_1000978_pt1 | contig 14618 bp, 10 predicted proteins | sample MC6MC0909MG_FD_179894 | JGI IMG/M metagenome (GOLD analysis project Ga0213821, IMG submission 179894) | Enriched soil aggregate microbial communities from Iowa State University, Ames, United States - MC6-MC0909-MG | ecosystem: Environmental > Terrestrial > Soil > Unclassified | place: USA: Iowa...
AAAAATGCTCGGTAAAAAAACGACAACTACTATAAAAAAAGAGGATAAACCAGCTTATCAAAAGCCTGCTGCTCCAAGTTATACTGAGCGGTGGGAAAAAGCCGGACTGACAGTTGTAGAAAATGAGTTCGGTATTTTTTTTAAACGACAGGTGCATTATCCATTTAGTTATCAGCATGGTCATTATAAGTTGCAGTCATTTTTTGATGCATTAGAAAAATGGCAAGAGGCAAAGTTTGAACATCCATATGCGCTGGAAATGAATGAAAAGGTTTTATTTTTTGATACGGAAACAACTGGTTTAAAGGGTGTAGGCACGCAAATTTTTCTTCTAGGTTTTCTAGAAGTATCAGAGGAAGAAGAAAGTTTTATTTTAACGCAATATATTCTTGCTGATCCTGCTCATGAGGCAGCGTTACTTTTTGCATCAATGCTTTGGCAAAAAACAGCAACGATTATTACCTACAATGGAAAAAGCTTTGACTGGCCGCAACTTGAAACACGTTGGACACTCCACCAAAAAGAATTACCTAAATTACGAACACAGAGACATATCGATTTGTTGCATAGTTCAAAGCGTTTATGGAAAAATGATATGGAACGAATGAAATTAAAATCTGTGGAAGAAGAGAAGCTAGGCTTTTCCCGCATTGGAGATATTCCTGGCTATCTTGCACCTATTATTTATTTAGATGCAATCAAAAGTGGTGTTCCAGATGCACTTATAAAAGTTCTTCTTCACAATGAATGGGATTTACTTTCATTGATAACGCTTTATATACATTCGACGAAGTTGCTGTTTGAAGAGACAAGTGAAGAATCTGCAAAAACGTTCACGAATATCGGTAAATGGTATGCTGATTTAAAGGAAAGTTCACAGAGCGTAAAGGTTTTAGAAAAGGTTACGGCTCAATTTAATGAACTTGAAGCAGGGAATGCTCAATATTATTTAGCAATACAACATAAAAAAAATAAAAAATTTAGTGAAGCAATCGATGCTTTTGTGGCTTCTCTACATTTTGTTGATCCACGAAAAAAATTACATGTATTAGAACAGTTAGCCATGTTATATGAACATCAAATAAAAGATTATGAGCAGGCCCTTTATTATACGCAAGAAGGCATACAATTAATAAAAAAAAATGAGCAATGGAGGGTGGAACAAAAGCAGAAATGGGAAATTTCTTGGGAAAAGAGGTTGCACAGATTAGGAAATAAGAAATAATTTCCCGGGTAAGTGCAAGAAACGACAAGTTTAGCCTTACATTTGATAGTTTCAGACGATATAATGTGATGAAGTGTGCTATAATAAAATCGTGTATGTAGTGTGAGGAAGGGCGATGTAAATGGACATAAAATTAACGTCAAAAATGATCCTTGAAAAGGAATTTAAGAAAAACTTTAAAGGCTACAATGTAGAAGAAGTCGATTCATTTCTTGATGAAATTATTCAAGACTATGAAACGTTCGAAAAAGTAGTGGCCCAACTACGTGAAGAAAATAAACAGTTAAAAGAAGAAGTTGATAATACACCTAAGAGACAACCTGTCGCAGCTGCAACATCTGGTACGACAAACTTTGATATTTTAAAACGTCTTTCGAATTTAGAAAAACACGTATTTGGTAGTAAGTTATACGAATAATTTTTTATCAAGTATATTGTATTTATCATAAAACTCTAGTATAATACTTCGTATCATCATGAAATTCGAGTAATCGCTGCGGCGCTAGACGTCGTAGAGGAAAGTCCATGCTCGCACGGTTCTGAGATGACCGTAGTGTTCGTGCTTACTGAAAAAATAAGGTAAGGCAGCTGTAATGGCTGACGGCGGAAGGAAAACCTAAGTCTTAATGATATGGTTGAAACTTCCTGAAAGTGCCACAGTGACGTAGCTTGTTTGGAAACATGCAAGGTGGAACGAGGTAAACCCCACGAGTGAGAAACCCAAATTATGGTAGGGGCACTCTCTAGAAGGAATTGAACGGATAGAGGGACAGAGTTCGCTCTGTAGATAGATGATTACTACCCGGTCGTACGAGGCGCAAGCTGATTGAGTACTCGGGAACAAAACATGGCTTATGGAATTTTTTGATGCTTATCTATGAAATAACAAGCGCTCTCCAATTTGGTGGAGAGCTTTTCTTTTGAATTCAGTAAGAAAAAGTTACTTGTCAATCATGTTTAGACATGCGCGATATACGTTTGAAAATAAGGCAATACACTGTTGTTCATGCCTCTGTCGCTACGATTTTAACTTCTTTCAGCAAAGTTTTTTTGTACCGAAAGCGAAGCGATAGGTACAGAAGTCTCCCACCTTCATAGATGGAGAGATAAATGCGGATTAAAGTTATTTTTTTATGCCGAGGCATAATTGATACATAAACATCTAAAAAACGGATATCGCAACGATGTACATATTTGTCTACTTACGAGTAGACAGGCGCAAATGCGCTTATCTAAAAAATGAGGGTAGTAAAGAGAGATAGGATGGAGCGGAAACATGAACGGAGTGAACGAACGGAATAGTCTGGAAAGGCTAAATTCGATTTCCAAATATCCTACTGCCTTAATAACGAAAATCTTCGAAAATGTATCTGAAGGCATCATGATTACGAATAAAAATAAAAAAATAGAAATGGTCAATCCTGCTTTTGAATTTGTAACTGGCTATAAGCGTGATGAAGTGATTGGCAAATCGCCAGCGGTTTTACAGTCTGGTGTACATGAATTGCAATTTTATTTAGATATGTGGCAAGAGATACGACAAAAAGGCATTTGGCAAGGAGAAATATGGAATCGTCGTAAAACCGGAGACTTATATCCCGAATGGTTAACGATTGTCGGTATAGCCAATGATGAGGGAGAAATTACTAATTACTGTGGTATTTTCTCTGATTTGTCTGAAAGAAAAATAGTAGAAAATGAACGGGAAAAGCGTTTATTAACTGACTCATTAACGGATGTATCAAATCGCTTTGCTTATATTGAAAGAATGAATAGTCTATTAGAATCGACTTCTACTATTTCTCATTCAGTACAGCATGCAGTCTATTTTTTAGATTTAGATCGATTTAAGCAAATTAATGATACGTTGGGACATGCAGTTGGAGATACCATTCTAGTAGAAGTGGCAAAGCGCTTAAAAACATTGTTGAAAAATAAAGATATTATTGCAAGGAATGGCGGAGATGAGTTTATTATTACGTTAACAAACGTGAAAAATGACAAAGAAGCCGCAAACTTTGCTGAACTAATCATTGGGACTATTGAACAGCCTTTAGATATTAATGGTCAGGATATTTTTATTTCTACGAGTGTTGGTGTCAGCATGTATCCAGCAGATGGAGAATCAACGGAGCAATTGATTCGTTGTGCTGACAAGGCAATGACTTATTCCAAAAAGAATGACCTTAACGGCTATGCGTTTTATTTTGATGAATTGAAAACTGACTCTCAACGTGTTTTATTATTAGATTCAGAACTACGGAGAGCAATAGAAAATCGGGAATTTGAGCTGCATTTCCAACCTAAAATCTCTGTGGAAAATGAAGAGATTCAAGGCGTAGAGGCACTTGTTCGTTGGAATAGTGAAAGGCTAGGGTTTGTTTCTCCAGTAGAATTTATCCCATATGCAGAGGAAACAGGATTAATTATTCCATTAAGCGAAGTGATTATAGAAAAAGCTTGCGAGGCAGTTATTGAGATGCGTCAATGTGGTTACAAGATTCCAGTTGCCATTAATATTTCTAGCATTCACTTTAAGCAACAAAACTTTTTAGAATCTATTCAATCGATATTAGAGCGCTATAACACACCTGCGAACAATTTTGAAATAGAAGTTACAGAACGTACTGTGATGAACAGTGCAAATGAAACGGTTAGCAAGCTCGTGAGACTCAAAAAGATGGGCTTTAAAATTTCTATTGACGATTTTGGGACAGGCTATTCGTCTCTTAGTTATTTAGTTCGCTTCCCACTGGATTGTTTAAAAATCGATCGAAGCTTTATTCAGCATATTGGCTCACTCGATGAAAAACAGGCAGTAGTGGATGCAATTATCCAAATGTCGCATCGTTTAAAAATGAAAGTTGTTGCTGAAGGTGTAGAACATGCACAACAAGTGGATATACTACGTAAAATGAACTGTGATATAATCCAAGGTTATTATTACAGCAAACCATTACCGCTTCACGAACTCATTGAGTTTATGGAGTATTGGAAAATTGAGCATCAAGGAAGGAATTAGAGTATGGCAAACTATAAATTAGTAGCAACTGCGGCAATGGGTTTAGAGTCGATTGTGGCACAAGAGGTAAAAGCACTCGGCTATGAAACAACAGTCGATAATGGCAAAGTGTATTTTGAAGGTGATGAAACGGCCATTGCACGAACAAACTTATGGTTACGTGTAGCAGATCGTGTAAAAATTGTTGTAGGACAGTTTCCTGCCAAATCTTTTGAACAGTTGTTTGAAAGTGTAAAAGCTCTACCTTGGGAAAAATACTTACCAGTTGATGCAGCTTTTCCGGTATCAGGGAAGTCTGTCAAATCTAAATTATTTAGTGTACCAGATTGCCAGGCAATTACTAAAAAAGCAATTGTAGAGCGCATGAAACAGCATTATAAACGTTTAGGATTTTTGGACGAATCTGGTGCAACCTACAAGATTGAAGTTTCAATTTTAAAAGATGTGGCTACACTTACCATTGATACATCAGGTGCAGGCTTGCATAAACGTGGTTATCGTCAAGCACAGGGTGAAGCACCATTAAAAGAAACATTAGCTGCGGCACTTGTACAAATTTCAAAGTGGAATCCGAATCGACCGTTCGTTGACCCATTCTGTGGTTCAGGAACAATTACATTAGAAGCAGCGATGCTTGGACAAAATATTGCACCAGGCTATAACCGTGAATTTATTTCAGAAGATTGGCCATGGATGAAGGCAAAAATTTGGGATGCAGTACGAGATGAAGCAGATAGCTTAGCGAACTATGATCAACCTCTGGAAATTATCGGGTCTGATATTGACCATCGAATGGTAAGTATTGCCCAAGAAAATGCAATAGAAGCTGGATTTGGTGATATAATTACGTTCAAGCAAATGCAAGCACGTGATTTCACGACACAGCTTACAGATGGTGTCATGGTCGGCAATCCACCATACGGTGAACGTATTGGCGATGTTGAAGTCGTAGAACAAGTGATTCGTGATTTAGGTAAAGTCATGAAAAACTATCCGACTTGGTCTGTGTACATGCTGTCCTCAATGAAAAACTTTGAAGAATTGTATGGCCGTCAAACGACGAAGAAACGAAAATTATTTAATGGTTTTATCGAAACGAATTATTACCAATACTGGGGACAAAAGTCTAAAAGAGATTAACGAAGGATAACGGAAGATAAGATTTTTTCTTATCTTCCGTTTCGTCGCGTATAATAGGACCAGATAGTTAGAGGGGGAACGTCAATTGCGTAAATCTTTACCATTTGTATTATCAAAGGATCGCTCATTTTTTGAGTCATTAGGTGACTGGATGGGGGACGTCCTTTACGATGAATTACCTGAAAAGGGCTTTGAATGTCGTGACGAGCAAATTTTTATGGCCTATCAAATAGAGCAGGCCCTAAAAGAGAAAAACGTGCTTTTTGCAGAGGCAGGGGTAGGGACTGGGAAAACAATTGCTTACTTACTACCAGCTGTATCCTATGCACGCTATACTGGTAAACCGGCTCTTATTGCATGTGCTGATGAAACCTTAATCGATCAGCTAGTAAAAGAGGGCGGCGATATTTATAAATTACAGAAAACATTAGGTCTTGAAATTGATGTCCGCTTAGCAAAGTCAAGAGATCAGTATCTGTGCTTAAAGCGCTTTGAGGAAGCAGAGAAAGTAGAAACTGATGAATGGATCGATGATATTGCGTTTTCTATACCTGATGGCGTATATGCACAGGGTTCAATGATTGCGATACAACCTTATGGTGAACGCAGCAATTATCCAACTGTCAGTGATGAAGATTGGCAAAAAGTAAACTATAACTCGATTATGCAGTGTTCAGTATGTGATCTACGTAATCGATGTGGGCAAACGCTACACCGTGCACATTATCGTAAATCGACGGACTTGATCATTTGTTCGCAAGACTTTTTAATGGAGCATTTAGCTACAAAGGAGTCTCGTGAGCGTGAAGGGCAATTAGCTCTATTGCCTGAAGTATCAATGATGGTGCTAGATGAAGGGCATTTATTAGAATATGCTGCACAAAAAGCAATGACGTATAAAGTACAGGCGACAACAATTGTTAGACTTTTAGAACGTTTAATGGTGGATGGGGTACGAGAACGTACACTATATGCGATGGAAAAATTACAAGATGATCATGAGCTATTTTTTGACCAGCTGCGAGATGATTTAGTAGTTTCTAAAGAAGAACGTAAACGTATTAATAAATCGAATGCGCTGTTAAAATACGGTAAACAGCTTATTGATGATGTGGAAACATTACTTGAAGAATTGGTTTTTGAATCTGAAATGTATATGATTCCAGAGTATGAATTGAATATGGCGGAAGAGTATTTAGAACAATACGAAGCATCTTTACGTATTTTCATAGCACAAGGGGATGCTGTAGATTGGTTAGAGGAAACGGATGGGGAAGAAACGCTTGTCATTATGCCTCGTCTCATCACAGAAGTTTTAGCAGAAAAATTATTCTCTAAAAAGCTTCCGATTGTATTTTCTTCAGCGACTTTATCCGTTAATAAAGATTTTTCATACATTGCCTATAGTTTAGGAATTCGTAATTATCAATCGTTTTCTGTTCCATCGCCATTCGATTATGAAGAAGTTATGCGAATTTATTTACATGAGCTATCTCAAAAGGACAAAACTTCGCGTGTTCAACAGCTATTACGTGATGGTGAAAAAACGTTAATTTTATTTAAATCCAAACAAGCAATGTTAGATTTCAAAGCGGAGTTACCTCTTATGGAGCGAATGTATGTAGCATTTGAGGGGGACCGTGAACTATCAGGAATCGTTCGTGATTTCCAAGAAGGCACAGTCAAAACATTATGTTCCTATCATTTATGGGAAGGTCTTGATTTGCCTGAGGAGGCATTAACACGTGTTATAATATACGATTTACCTTTCCCACCACATGATCCATTATTTGATGCGAAACGTACGTTTGCAGAAAATCCATATGAAGAAGTTGAATTACCATTTATGCAGCTTCGTTTGCAGCAAGGAATGGGGCGATTAATTCGTACTTCAAACGACCATGGAGATATTCATATCTTGTTAAATGAAGAAGAAGCAAAACAACGTGAAACATTTGAAAATATATTAGCTGTCACACCAGAAATTAAGTAATAAAAAGCGAGTTTGCATTCATTGCAAACTCGCTTTTTGATTATATTGAAATAATAATTTTGTCGTAAAATGTAGATGAGCTTGAAAAAAGTGTTGAATATTTCTCTTTTAAGCTATATAGTTCTTTGTAATGCAACGAAAATTATTAAAATAAATTATTTTTTATATTGAAAATGATTTTACAAAAGGTTTATAATGATGACAAGAAATTTTAAGAATAATTCGATTCTGATTATTCGGTGATAGGGGGTTTGAACCTGTCGAACATTCAATCATTGTGTAGAAAATTTACGAACTTATCTACAACAGATATAGAAAAGTTAATAGAAATAGAAGCTACACTAACATATTATGCTGAGTTGACAGATTGTTATATGTTCATAGATTGTATGATGGAAAACTTACCGCATGCAATTGTTGTGGCAGAGGCATTCCCAAAAAAAGAAAAGAGCTTATACGAAAAATCCGTAATTGGCAAATTTGTATTTGAAAGCTTTGAACCAGCAGTATTTGCTTCTTTTAAACATAAAGAAAAATCGTCAATTACTAGAGCAATCACACAGGAAGGAATAACTGTTGAACAAAACGTTATCCCTCTCCTTAATGATCAACAACAGGTCATTGCAGTGTTAATACAGGAAAAAAAGGTAGAGATGCAAACAACATCTAAAGATGATTTTCGGAATATGCCATTTGCGTTAATTGAGCATAGTGTAGAGCACAATTCTCAACCGATTCCAGTCGTTTCTGATTTGTTAGTAGAATCAATTATTCTCACAAATCATGAAAACAAAGTCATCTATAGCAATCCTGCAGGTTACCGATTTATATCAGAGCTATCAGGGCTAGAATGTTTTGACAACGTTCCATTGAATAAGATTTTACCTTTTTTACAGGAAGTCTATGATAAGGGCGATGATGTCTTTTTCTTAGAAATTACGATTGATCGTAAATCCTTTATTGTAAAGAAAATACCTATTCGTGATCAAAACGATAAAGTAACACTTCTCATGATTCATGATCTTACAGAGCTTAAGCTAAAAGAAAATGAACTAATGATGAAAACTTTTGCAATAAGAGAAATTCACCACCGTGTGAAAAATAATTTACAGACAGTTACAAGCTTATTACGTTTGCAAATGCGAAATGATTTGTCAGCTTCGAATGCAAGTGCTTTTCAAGAAGCATTAAATCGAATATATAGTATTTCATCTGTCTATGAACTTATTTTAGAAAATGAGGATAACGCTGAAGAGAAAGTAGACGTTATCGCTTTGTCTAAAAAGATTGGACATAAAATGGTTGGGACATCCAACACGCCAGCTATTCACTTAACCTTTCTTCACGATAATGTACAACTATTTTGTCATGCTAAAAAAGCTGTGTCGCTCGCGTTAATCATTTGTGAGCTACTGCAAAATGCATTGAAATATGCTTTTACTGGTCGTGAGGAGGGAACAATCGATATACAATTTCAGCAGGATGCTTCCACTATTTCACTTCATATTTCTGACAACGGCGTTGGAATGCAAGAGGTGAAGGCATCATTTGGAATGGAGATTATTACAAGGCTTGTTGAATATGATTTAGCTGGCACATTTACAATTATCCCTAGTGAAAAAGGTACACATACTCAAATTCAGTTTCCTGTAAGTGAGGAGGTATTTATCCTAAATGACTAGGAAAGTTATGATTGTCGAAGATGAGTCACTAATTGCGATGGATTTGAAGTTAATGCTAGAAGATAATGGCTACGAAGTGGTAGCACAAGCGAATAATGGAGAATCAGCAATTGAATTGGCTTTTACACATAAGCCTCAGTTAATCTTAATGGATATTAAAATGCCGAAGCTGGATGGTTTAAAGGCAAGTAAAATTATCGAACAACAGGTCGGTATACCGGTACTATTTATTTCAGCTTATAGTGAAAAAGAATTGTTACTATACATGAAACAGGACAATATTTTAGGCTATGTTATGAAACCGTTTTCCGAGAAAAATGTCCTTCCAGCGTTGGAAGTAGCTTTTCATCAAATTGATAAGTTCAACCGTCTTAACGGGGATTTGCTGCATAAACAAACAGAATTAGAAAAGCGAAAAATAATCGAACGCGCAAAAGGTTTGCTGATGCAGTCAGAGAATCTTAGTGAGGACGAAGCTTATAAAAAAATTCGAAGTGAGAGTATGCAGACTCAACAGGAAATGGTGCTTATCGCAAGGCGCATTATCAATACTTTACAAGTAAATAGTTGAAGCAAAGACGCTTTAAAGAGATTTTCTCTTTAATGCGTCTTTTTTCATATAGAAAGATAAAAAATAAAGGGGTGGTGAGTAGGATGGCAATGATAGGAACGGTAATCGTTTATATTATTATGATTTGTGCAGTTTTAGGGGCAATCGGAGCAATTCGGGATGCTGAGTATGGTATCGGTAAAGAGTTTATGAATGGTATTCATACGGTTGGACATATTTTTGTACCTGCTGCAGGGATCATGGCAGCTATACCTTACTTAACGTGGTTTATAAGTCATTTTATTAGTCCAATTTTTGAGTTGATTGGTGCTGATCCTGCCATTGCAGCAACGGCAATTTTGGCTTCGGACATGGGAGGATATCAATTAGCAAATGCGTTAAAAGAGTCCTATGAAGGATGGGTCATGGCTCTAGTTGTCGGATTTATGTCTGGTGCAACAATCGTCTTCTCTATTCCAATGGGTCTTGCCATGTTAGATAAGCGTGATCATAAATATATGGCTTTAGGTATTATGGCGGGTGTTTTAACAATTCCGATTGGAGCATTTATTTCTTCCATCATGATTGTGACGTTTAATACAAATGTTCGTGAAGTGATTAGTACAACAGCGGAACCAACATATGTTTTTGCCATTTCAGTTTTACAAATATTAATTAATTTATTGCCTTTATTTATTTTCGTAGTGTTAATTGCGTTAGGTCTCAAGCTAATTCCAAATGGCATGATCAAAGGCTTCATGATTTTTGGACGTGTGATGGATGCTGCTATCAAGCTTGTGCTAGTGTTCTCGATTGTAGAAATTTTCACAGGTATTTTTACAAAGGTCTTTGGTGCATGGGGCTTTGATCCAATCATGGCAGATAAAGTCGATCAATTCCGTGCATTAGAAACGGCTGGATATATCGGTATTATGCTAGCGGGTGCATTCCCAATGGTGTATTTGATAAGAAAATATGCATCGAAACCTCTAGAAGCAGTAGGTAAAAAATTAGGCTTATCGTCAGTAGGAAGCGCAGGTCTTTTAGCGACAATTGCTAATATTTTGGCCATGTTTACACTCGTTCGACATATGCCACCGAAAGATAAAGTTATTAACATCGCCTTTGGTGTTTGTTCAGCATTCCTTCTAGGAGATCATTTATCGTTTACGGCGAACTTCCAGCCGACAATTATTTTACCTGTTATTGCTGGTAAGTTTTTAGCTGGTGTGATTGCTATTATTTTAGCCTATAAGTTATCTGTTCCAACAGCCTTAAGGCTAGAACAAGAGGATCGCGAGGCAGGCATTATAAAAGAAGGTGAATATCTAACCGATCAAAAGTCTTAATTAAATAAACCTAAAAGAGGTGATGACGTGTGAGTGAAGAGAAGAAACGGTTTATTCAGGAGTTTGTGCCCGGTAAGCAACTAACATTGAGCCATATAATAGCAAATCCTGACCCTGATATGTTTCAAAAGCTAGGCATTCAAGAAGCGGGTGCACTTGGCATCATGACATGTACACCGAGTGAAACAGTTATTATCGCAGGAGATTTAGCAACAAAGGCAGCCAATGTAAGACTAGGATTTTTAGATCGCTTTACTGGCAGTCTCGTTATTGTTGGCAGTGTGTCAGAGGTTGAAATGGCGATGTTAGAAATTAATCGTTTTTTATCAGAGATGCTAGGCTATACGCCATCAAAAATAACTAAGTCATAGGATGTGCCGTATGAAAAATCGAGTAATGATCATAGGTGGTGTGCAAGCAGGGAAGTCGACACTGATGAATGCGTTATTGGGGAAAGATGGACAAGCCAATAAAACACAAGCGCTCGTTTATGATGACTGGATTGTTGATACACCTGGAGAATATATAGAAAATCCGATGTATTACAGAAACATTATGGCAACATCGCTTGAAGTGACACATGTGATTTATTTGCAGGATGCCACGTCAGCAAAGAGTGTTTTTCCTCCGCAATTTAGCTTAGGAATTCCGAAAATTCAAATTGGTGTCATTACAAAAATTGATGCACCTCTTGCAGATGTAGAAAGAGCAACAGCATTATTACAAAATGTCATGACACATGGTCCTATTGTGAAAACCTCTTCGTGGCAAAAGCTTGGTATTGAGTTTATTGCGCCACTTATTCAGCTCAAGTCTGAAGAAGAAATTCGTCAATTTGTGATGGATCGTGATAGTCCTTATCTCATGTATAGCCATTAGTGGCGAGAGGGAGGAGTAAATTGAAGACAGAAAAAATTTATAGTGCAGGCATTGATATTGGTACAAGTACAACAAAAATGGTTGTGAGTAGTTTTCTGTTGAAAAATGTTGCTGGTGTAACACATGTGCCGCGGATAGAAATTATTGAAAAAACGGTACTACATCAAAGTCCTATTATTAAAACACCGTTTATCAATAAAGAAATAATCGATATGGAAAAAATTGAACAATTTATTTTTCAGCAATACCAATTAGCCCAAATTGCACCAGCAGACATATCAACGGGTGCCATTATTATTACAGGTGAATCTGCAACAAAGGAAAATGCCAGCGAGGTTGTTCATGCGATTGCAGATACAGCCGGACACTTTTTAGTGGCCACTGCTGGTCCCGATTTGGAAGGCATCATTGCCGCAAAGGGTGCAGGTACCTTACAACAGTCTAAAAATACTGCCAAAGTAATTGCCAATATCGATATCGGCGGTGGAACAGCAAATATTGCGGTCATGCAGTTCGGTGAAGTTATTGGTACTTGCACATTGCATGTTGGTGGAAGACTAATAGAATTTCATAACGGAATTGTTCAATCGATTTCACCACCAATTATGAAACTTATGGAAAAATGGTCAAATCCATTAAAAGTTGGTGATACAGCAGAGGATGCTCGTGTCACACAACTTATCCAAGAAATGGCGGCTACATTAGCGATGACGCTAAGTGGACAATTAACAGATGAAGAGCATCCATTATTGTTAGGGCATTTGCCAACTTGGGATAAACCAGTTGAAGCAGTCGTCTTTTCTGGTGGAGTAGCAGCCTGTATTTATGAAAAGGATTGCACAAAACGCCAGTATGATGATATCGGCGAAAGATTAGCAAAAAACCTTTTACAGCACGAGCAATTGCAATCCTTTTTATGGCTAAAGCCAGAGGAAACAGCCCGGGCAACAGTGACGGGTGCAGGTACCCAAATAACTGAAATTAGTGGTGCAACAATCCAGGTAGATGCGGATGTATTACCTTTAAAAAATGTGCCTGTTTTCAATTGCTATATGGACACGGACAAAAATAAGTTCGACTATACGATAAAGACAGCTGTAGAACGAGCCGATGCTTTATTTTCTACACAAGAGAATCGCTCTCCATTTGCACTCTATTTTAGTCAGTTACCATATTTAAGTTTTCAAGATGTCCACACATTAAGTAAGGCCATTTTGCAGCACTTAGCGACGAGAAGCTCCAAGGAAATACCAATTATCATAGTCATTCAATCAGATTATGCAAAGGTTATTGGACAAACGATTCAAGCACTGAATCCAACTGTTCACATTATTTGCATCGATCAAATCAAAGTAGAAACGGGTGATTATATTGACATTGGGGAAGTACTACCATCTGGTGTAGTCCCAGTCGTTGTAAAAACACTTGCTTTCCACTCAAAGTAAGGAGGATGAATGTGAAATTATCGGTGATATTTGGTGGAGAAAAATATAATTTTAATTCATTAAAAGATGTAATGGCCAAAGCCAATGAAGAAAAATCAGGTGATCAGCTAGCTGGCATTGCAGCTGAATCTGTACAGCAGCGAATTGCAGCAAAGGCTGTTTTAAGCGAGCTGTTAGTGAAAGATATAAGAGAAAATCCATTAGTTCCTCAAGAAAATGATGAAGTGTCACGCATTATTGAAGGTGATATTAATGAGCAAATTTATGGAGAAATAAAAAACTGGAGTATCGAGCAGCTAAGAGAATATATTTTATCCAATGAAACAGGCGACCGGGAATTAAAACGGTTAAGCAAGGGCATGAATTCAGAAATTATTGCGGCAGTTACAAAGCTTATGTCCAACTTAGATCTCGTACATGCTGCTAATAAAGTTGAAATACTGTCAACTTGCAATATTACGATTGGACAAAAGGGTACTCTTTCCTCAAGATTGCAGCCGAATCATCCTACAGACAATATTGACGGGATTATTGCCTCGTTAAAAGAAGGATTGTCCTATGGTATTGGTGATGCAGTTATTGGTATTAATCCAGTAGATGATTCCGTTGAAAGTGTGAAAAAAGTATTGCATGCGACAAAGGAGTTTATCAATGATTGGTCGATTCCTACACAAAACTGTGTGTTAGCACATATTACAACACAGATGAAGGCTATTAAACAAGGTGCACCAGCCGATATGATTTTCCAAAGTATTGCTGGAACGGAAATTGCTAATCGCTCGTTTGGTATTTCTGCTGACCTAATAAGAGAAGCAGAGGAGCTTGTGAAAAAGCATGGAACAGGAACAGGCCCGAACTTATTCTACTTTGAAACAGGACAAGGTTCGGAGCTATCTGCTGAGGCACATATGGGTATTGACCAAGTAACACTCGAATCGCGCAATTACGGATTTGCTAGACATTTTAACCCGTATATCGTGAACACCGTTGTTGGCTTTATTGGACCTGAGTATTTATACAATAACAAACAGGTAATACGTGCTGGCCTTGAAGATCATTTCATGGGTAAAATGCACGGTCTCCCAATGGGCGTGGATATTTGTTACACAAACCATATTAAGGCAGACCAAAATGATATTGAAGATTTAAGTGTTTTGCTAACAGCAGCGGGTGTCAACTTTATTATCGCTGCAGCTATGGGCGACGATATCATGCTGAACTATCAGTCAATGAGCTTCCATGATGTCGCAACATTACTTCAAACGTTTGGTAAAAAACCAGCTCCTGAATATCTAGTGTGGTTAGAAAAAATGGGCATTTATGAAAATGGTCG
>Ga0213821_1000980_pt1 | contig 14606 bp, 12 predicted proteins | sample MC6MC0909MG_FD_179894 | JGI IMG/M metagenome (GOLD analysis project Ga0213821, IMG submission 179894) | Enriched soil aggregate microbial communities from Iowa State University, Ames, United States - MC6-MC0909-MG | ecosystem: Environmental > Terrestrial > Soil > Unclassified | place: USA: Iowa...
CGGCGCTTCCTGCCCCCTAACACCACCCAACTTACCGACGAGGCCGTCGCGGCCGCCGACCTGGTCAAGCAGCAGATCATCCAACGCAAGTTGCAACGCCTGCTGCAGGACACCACCGATCTGGAGAGGGACGAGCTATGAGCAAGCACATTCCACAGCAGCTTCTACGTGGCCTCGCCGCCAGCCTGCTGGCTGGTGTCCTGGCCAGCCAGGCGCAGGCCACCGAGCTGGTCTACACCCCGGTCAACCCAGCGTTCGGTGGCAACCCGTTGAATGGCACCTGGCTGCTCAACAACGCCCAGGCGCAGAACGACTATGACGACCCGGACCTCAAGGATCGCACCTCGTTCGCCGGCACCTCGGCCCTGGAGCGGTTCACCAACCAACTGGAGTCGCGGATGCTCTCGCAGTTGCTCGACAACATCAGCAACGGCAACACCGGCAGCATGTCCACCGACACCTTCCTCATCGACGTCATCGACGATTCCGGGGCCTTGAGCATCAAGGTCACCGATCGGGCGACCGGTGAAGTTTCGATCATTGAGGTCAGCGGCCTGAACCCCTGAGAGGGACGGGACTAGCATTTAGGGGAGAACGACCATGAAACGTCTGCTGAGCACACTGCTGATCCTCGCCACCTTGCAAGGCTGCGGCCTGCGCGAACCGATGCCCGCCGAACAGGACACCGATTCGCCCACCCTGACCCCGCGCGCCTCGACCTACTACGACCTGATCAACATGCCCCGGCCCAAGGGCCGGCTGATGGCGGTGGTCTATGGCTTTCGCGACCAGACCGGGCAATACAAACCGACTCCGGCCAGCTCTTTCTCCACCAGCGTCACCCAGGGCGCGGCCAGCATGCTGATGGACGCCCTGAGCGCCAGTGGCTGGTTCGTGGTGCTGGAGCGCGAAGGCCTGCAAAACCTGTTGACCGAGCGCAAGATCATCCGCGCCTCGCAGAAAAAACCAGACGTTGCGCCCAACATCCAGAGCGAACTGCCACCGCTGCAGGCCGCCAACCTGATGCTCGAAGGCGGCATCATCGCCTACGACACCAACGTGCGCAGCGGCGGCGAGGGGGCGCGCTACCTGGGTATCGACATCTCCCGTGAGTACCGGGTCGACCAGGTCACGGTCAATCTGCGCGCGGTCGACGTGCGCACCGGCCAGGTGCTGGCCAACGTCATGACCAGCAAGACCATCTACTCGGTCGGCCGCAGCGCCGGGGTGTTCAAGTTCATCGAGTTCAAGAAGCTGCTCGAAGCCGAGGTCGGTTACACCACCAACGAGCCGGCCCAACTGTGTGTGCTCTCGGCGATCGAGGCGGCGGTGGGGCATTTGCTGGCCCAGGGTATCGAGCGGCGCCTGTGGCAGGTCGAAGGCAGCGGCGACAAAGCGACGGTGGACAAATACCTGAGCCAGTACCAGGAGCAATGAGGTGGCAAGCCCGCTCCCACGTGAGCAAAGCCCAATACCGACTGGCGTGGGAGCGGGCTTGCCCCGCGATGAGGCCCGAACTGATACAGCAAAGGAACAAGTCATCACCTGCAGACTCCATAGAAAGCAGCCAGACTGTGCAAACCGACTTTTTTGGAAGTACCCGCCATGCTCACCAGCCTGCTGATCTTCCTGCTGACCCTCACCGCCATGGAAGCGGTGGCCTACCTCGCCCACAAGTACATCATGCATGGCTTCGGCTGGGCCTGGCATCGCTCGCACCATGAGCCGCGCCAAGGCTGGTTCGAAAAGAACGATCTGTACGCGCTGGTGTTCGCCAGCCTGGCCATCGTGCTGATCGCCCTGGGCAACCTTGGTTGGTATCCGCTGCAATGGATCGGCGCCGGCATGACGGCCTATGGCGCCTTGTACTTCATCGCCCACGATGGCTTGGTGCATCACCGCTGGCCGCTGCGCCTGGTGCCACGCCGGGGCTACCTCAAGCGCTTGTACCAGGCGCACCTGATGCACCATACGGTGCAGGGCAGGCAAGGCTGCGTATCGTTCGGTTTTCTCTACGCGCCGCCTATCGACCGTCTGCGGGCACAGTTGCGGGCGCGTCATGGCGGGCCGCTGCGGGCGTCGAGTGAGGCCGCGCCCACAGCCCAGGGTCGCGTGCTGGGTAACGACGCAGGCGGCAACTGAGGGCGCGCCACAGGCCGCCAGCGACAGCGCGCAGTTTCTCCCATTTCGAAGTCGACAGCCGGCCATCCCAGGCATCGGCACCTGCCTTGCGCACCTTTAGCCCGATCTGCCGATACACCAGCGCCGCCGTCGCCACTGCCCACGCCGAGCGCCAGGGCAGTGCCGGTAACCCGGCCAGGGCACTGAGGTAGTAAGGCTCGGCGTGTTCGACCAGGCGTTGCGCCAGTTGCGCCAACCTGCGGCGATAGCGCTTATCGGTCAGCCTGTCGCCAGGGATGGCGAGCTCCTCCAGCCACTGCTCAGGCAGGTAGCAGCGCCCGACCTGGGCATCGGCGACGATGTCGCGGGCGATGTTGGTCAATTGCATGGCCAGGCCCAAGTCGCAGGCGCGGTCGAGCACTGCCGGGTCACGCACGCCCATCACCCGCGCCATCATCAGGCCCACCACCCCGGCTACGTGGTAGCAGTAGCCCAATGTCTCGTCCAGGCTGCGGTAATGCTCGCCGGCAACGTCCTGGGCGAAGCCGGCCAGCAGGTCGAATGCCTCCTGGCGCGGGATGCCATGTTGCCTGGCAACTTCACGCAAGGCGGCGAATGCCGGCTGCTCAATCGGGGCACCGCGACAGGCGGCGTCGGTCTGCACTTGCAGCTCCAGCAGGCATTGCAGGGCCAGCGCTGGAGCTTGCACGCTGGCCTCGTGGCCGGCCTGTTGGCCGTCGATGACATCGTCGCAGTGCCGACACCAGGCGTATAGCAGCATCGCACTGCGGCGGGTGTTGGCGTCGAACAAGCGCGCGGCGGCGGCGAAACTCTTTGAGCCGACGGCGATACTGCGTTCGGCGTGGGCGAGTAAGGGGTCGTGGCTCATCGGTGCAGATCCTCCAGCATCAGCCCAGCGGTGGCCTTGGCCGAGGCAATCACCCCAGGCACGCCCGCGCCAGGGTGGGTGCCGGCACCCACCAGATACAAGTTGCTCAACTGCGCATCGCGATTATGCGGGCGGAACCAGGCACTCTGGGTGAGGATCGGCTCCAGGGAAAACGCCGAGCCCACGTGCGCATTGAGCTGGTCACGAAAATCCAGCGGGCTGAAGGTGCGGCAGGTCACCAGTGACTCGCGCAGCCCCGGCATGTAGTAGCGCTGCAGATAGGCCAGGATCCGATCACGGTAGCGCGGGCCCTCCAGCGCCCAGTCGACCGGCGCGTTGCCCAGGTGTGGCACCGGTGCCAGCACGTAGTGACTGGAGCAACCCGGCGGCGCCAGGCTGGGGTCGGTGGCGCAGGGGCTATGCAAGTAGAGCGAAAAGTCCTCGGCCAGCCCCGGCCCGCTGAAAATTTCATCGATCAGCGCCTGATAGCGCGGCCCGAAGCACACGGTGTGATGGCGCAGCTGTGGCTGCGGACGGTTCAGGCCAAAGTGCACGACAAACAGCGAGTTGCTAAAGCGTTTGCCCTTGAGCCGTCGGCCCTCCTGCTGACCACGCGGATGCGCGCTGAGCAGTTCGGCGTAGGTGTGTACCACATCGGCATTGGAGGCCACGGCATCAGCCTGCCAGTGCCGACCATCGTGGCTGCGGGCACCGGTGAGGCGGCCAGCTTGGACGTCGAAAGCGGCGACGTCGGCATTCAACTCCAAGGTGCCGCCCAGGTCTTGGAACAGTTTCACCAGCCCCTGCACCAGGGCGCCGGTGCCACCGCGTGCAAACCACACCCCCCACTGCCGCTCCAGGGCATGGATCAGGCTGTAGATCGAAGAGGTAGCGAACGGGTTGCCGCCCACCAGCAGGGCATGGAACGACAAGGCCTGACGCAGCCTGTCGTTACCCACGAAGCGGGCCACCATGGCATACACGCTGCGCCAAGCCTGTAACCGCGCCAGCTGTGGACCGGCCTGCAGCATGTCGCGAAATGACAGGAACGGCACCGCCCCGAGCTTGACATAGCCCTCGTCGAGCACCGCCTTGGAGTAGGCCAGAAAGCGCCGGTAGCCAGCCACGTCAGCGGCATCCAAGGCATGGATCTGGCGCTCCAGTTCATCCTGGTCGTTGCCATAGTCAAAGCAGGTGCCATCTTCCCAGCACAGCCGATAGAACGGGCTGACGGGCAGTAGCTCGACATAATCGGCCATCGGCTTGCCGGCCAGGGTGAACAGCGCCTGGATCGCCGTGGGGTCGGTGATCACCGTGGGCCCGGCATCGAAAGTAAAACCCTGGTCGCGGTAGACGTAGGCGCGGCCACCGGGTTGGTCACGCTTTTCCAGCAGCGTCGTATTGACCCCGGCGGCTTGCAGGCGAATGGCCAGGGCCAGGCCGCCCAGGCCTGCGCCGATAACCAGTGCTGTTTTCGCTTGGCTCATTGTGGCTCCTCGAAGTGCCGGGGTGAGTGGCGCAGTGCCGCGCGCAGGGCTTGCCCGACCGGCACCGGCGGCTTGCCCGAGAGCAGCCGCAGGCGGTCGCGCCAGGTGCTTTGTCCAGCATAGAAACGGGCGATCAGCGCCTCTGGAAGCTGATAGAAACGCTGCAACACCTGCCAGCGCTGTTCAGGCCGACCGGCTAGGAACAGCATGCGATTGAGCAGGCGGTAGAAGCCTTGGTCATGCCAGCGATCACTCAGGTAGTGCTTGAGGTTGTGCGTCAGCTGGGCGGCCTCATCGAGCGGTTGGGTCGCTAACCAGTCTGCCAGGCGCACCGCTTCGGGCAGCGAATAACCGGTGGTGCAATGAAACAGCCCGGCACGCAGCCCCGACAGCGGTTGATTGCCTTGCTCGGCCGACCAGCGGGGGAAGTCGCCGGCCAGGGTAATCGGCAGCACGCCCTGTTCTTCGCGCAGCACTTGCGCTACTGCCCAGCCGTGTGCCTGCAGGTAATCGGCAATGTTGGCCCGTAGCAGCTCGGGCGCGGGCGGGTCACGCTCGACGTAGTGAGTATCTTCAACCAACAGGGTGTCGGCAGTGAACGGCAGGACATAGACGAATCGATAGCCCGCGCCCTGGGCCACGCGCGCATCCATCACTATCGGTGCCAGCAGGCCATGTGGCTGGCGTAGGCGCAGCACCTGGCCGAGAAACGCCTGCCGGGCCAAGATTCGCTGGCTGCTGGGCTGCGCGCCGCGACCGTCGATGACAATCCGCGCCTGCAATTGCTCGCCAGTGTCCAGGCGCACCTGGCTGGGCCCCAGCGCCTGGATCTGGCAGCCGGTACGCAGGGCCGGCCCGAGCACTGGCGTGATGATCTGGGCAAAGCGCTCGCTGGTGATGCTCGCATAGCCGCTTTGCAGCCTGCGGGACAGCTGTGGAAAGTGCACGTGATAGGCCGGCCAGCGCTTGACCACTAGCGGCTGCAACCACTGCTGTTGCTGGTGGTCGAGGTCGTGCTGGTGAAACGACCAAGTATGGTTGCCGCCAAGGCTGTCTTGCTGTTCCAGGCACACTACATCCAGCTCGGGTCGCAGCTGACGCAGGCGCCAGGCGATCAGGCCATTGGCCAGGCCGCCGCCAGCCAGGATCAGGTCATGGCTCATAAAGGTGCCTGCGCCAATACAGGTTGCCCGGTACGCACGGCCGTCTCGATGATATCGGCAGCCAAGTCAACGCCGCCGGCCTGGGCCAGCTCGGCTTGCAGCGGCGCCAGGCCGGGCATCGGCTGCTCCAGCAGATGCGCCAAGGCTGCGGCAATCGCGCTGACCCCGGCCCGCCGTGACAGCGCCAGGCCCAAGTGGTGATAAACCACGCGCGCCGCCACCCCAGGTTGATCGAAGGCGATCGGTAATACCAGCAGCGGCGTCCCCGCGCCCAGCGCATCCATCACCGTGTTTAGCCCGCCATGACTGATCACCACGTCGGCGCGGCGCACCGCCCACTGCTGCGGGGCAAAATCAGTGACCACCGCAGCACCCATTTGCAGCAAGCGCGCCTGTTGCGGCACATCGAGCCCGCCACAATGGGCGATCAGCAGTTGCACATCGAGCAGGCGACAGGCTCGGGCAATGCGCGCGAACAGGCCGAAGCGGTGACCTTGCAAGGTGCCCAAGCTGGCAAACACCACGGGTTTGCGCGGATCGAGCGGCCAAGCGCCAGGCGCCTGTGGTTCGCTGTTGCGCAATGGGCCGACGGCATGAAAATGCGCGGGCAAGGCCTGGCGCGGAAAGTCGAAGCCGGCCAGGGTCTGGCTGATCTGCGCCAAGGGCGAGAGGTAATCTTGCAAGCCCCCGCGCGTGGGCAAGCCGAGGCGCTGTGCGGCAGTTTCCAGCACTTGGGTCAATGGCCGCATCAGCCAGTCATGCACATCGGTGCTGCCCTGATACAGCCGTTGGCTGCGTGGGTCGTGGGCGTACTTGAACGGCATGACCGGCAACGGCACCCCCTCTTCACGATTGATGGGCAAGGCGCAGGCAATCGATACCATGGGCAAGTGCAGCGCCTCGGCGACCAAAGCGCCGGCCGGCTCCATCTGGTCACTGAGCACCGCGTCAATGCGCTGCTGTTGCAGCGCCGCGGGTAACTGCGCGCAGAGCAGGGCGCTGGTTTCTGCCAACTGGCGGATCAGTCGGCGAAGACGCCAGGGGTTGCTGGGATTGGCGGCCAGCTGGAGCGCCTGATCGAGGCTACCGGCAGGCCGCTGGTCCAGGCCTACCGGGCAAAAGGCGATGCGCGCATCGTCGAGCCAGCGCTGGCTGTCGCACTGATGAAAAAACGTCACCTGGTGGCCGCGCTGTAGCAACGTCCCGGCCAGCGCTTGCAGCGCTTTGAAATGGCTAGGGTAGGGCGGCGCTACCACCGCGAAATGGCTCATGGCAGGTCCAGCTGGTTGCCCAGCAGCCGCGCCCGACGCAGCTCGAGCAGATTGCGCGATCCGGTACAGAAACAGGCAATGCGCAACTGGCGCAGGACAATATCGAAATGCTCCACCACCGCGTCGCTGGACTGGGTGGCAGCCTGCAACACCCCAGCCGCCTGTCCGACCAGATCGGCGCCCAGGCGAATTGCCTTGGCTGCATCGATGCCATCACCAATGCCCCCAGAGGCGATCAGCGGCAGATTTGGCAAGGCTCGGCGTACAGCTAGCAGGCACTGCGCCGTGGGGATGCCCCAATCGGCGAAGGCCATCGCTACGGCGCGATCGGCCTCGGTTTGCGCCCGGCGCGCCTCGACCGCAGCCCAGCTGGTGCCGCCTGCGCCGGCCACATCGATCATGCGCACCCCGGCTTCGACCAGCGCGCGGGCCACCGTCGGCGAGATTCCGGCGCCGACTTCCTTGACGATCACCGGCACCGGCAACTCGCCAGTCAGCGCCGCGATCCGTGCCAGCACCCCGCGCCAGTCGCGATCACCCTCTGGCTGCACCGCCTCCTGTAACGGATTGAGGTGGATGATCAGCGCGTCCGCTTGCAGGCTGTCGACGGCACGGCGCGCCAGGTCCAAGCCATCTGCCTCACTCAACTGGGCGGCGCCCAGGTTGGCTAGCAACGGGATATCCGGCGCCAAGCGGCGCAGCTCGCCGGTCAGCCCTTGGTCATGGCCGCTACGCAAACTGACCCGTTGCGAGCCGACCCCCATGGCGATGCCCAGTGCTTGCGCGGCCTCGGCCAGATGCTGGTTGATGAAGCGGGCGCGCTCGGCACCGCCGGTCATCGAGCTGATCAGCAATGGCGCGCGTAGGGCGATGCCCAGCAGCGAGCTGCTTAGGTCGATTTCGTCCAGGGCCAGTTCAGGCAGGGCGCAGTGCTCGAAGCGGATCGCCGACCAGCCTGGATCCTGGCGTAACTGCGCCGGATCAGGCGCCAGCACGATGTCCAGGTGGTCGTCCTTGCGTTGACTGAGGAAGCTTTTCTTCATGCCGGCTCCGGTGCCTGGGAATCATTGAAGGGCAAGCGGGGTCATTGCTTAACGTTAAGTTGTACAACGTTAGCCGCTTTGTACAGCTAAGCTCAAAAAACGCTATAGCGTCAGGCCACGACTGCTGACAGTCGTTCCATTTCACCTGCGGCCCTGGTGCCGCGCTGAGCAGAAGAGGCAAGGATGACGACCATCGCACCACCGCTCCCGGCCGCCGACACCGGCCTCACTGAGCATATCGCCGCCTTGCAGCATGCGCTGCAGACCCGGCTGGATGAGCTGCTGCCGGCAGGCCAGGAACGAGACCTGCTGGCTGCGGCCATGCGCGCAAGCACCTTGGCCCCGGGCAAGCGCCTGCGACCGCTGATGCTCCTGCTCAGTGCCGATGGCCTGGGGGCATGCCCACGCGCGGCACTGGAACTGGGCTGTGCGGTGGAAATGGTGCATGCCGCATCGTTGGTGCTGGATGACCTGCCGTGCATGGACGACGCAGCGCTCAGACGAGGCCGGCCTACGCTGCACCTGGCCTTTGGCGAAGACGTGGCGATCCTTGCCGCCATCGCCTTGCTCTCGCGCGCGTTCGGCCTGGTCGCAGGGATCGAAACCCTGCCGGCGGCGACGCGTACTCGCCTGGTGTCGATCCTCGCCGAAGCGATTGGTGCGCAAGGCTTGGTCAAAGGCCAGTTGCAGGATTTGCGCGAAGGCAGCCAGCCACGTAGCGCGCAGCAGATCGCCGAGACCAACCGGCTGAAGACCGGGGTGCTGTTTGCGGCGATCATGCAGATGGCGTGTGAGATTGCTGACTCACCGCAAGCGGTGCGTGAGGCCTTGCTGGATTTTGCCGGTGAGCTGGGGCAGGCGTTTCAGCTGTATGACGACCTGCGCGATCACGACCCTGGCACTGGCAAGGATCAGGGCAAGGATGCGGGTAAATCGACCCTGGTCGCCGTGTGCGGCGAGACCGCGACCCGCGAGCGTTTGTTGGCGCATTTGCACTGTGCCGAGCGGTGCCTTGAACAGGCGTTCATGGGCGAGCAGGCCTTGGCCAGCCTGGTGCGGCGGGTGTTTGGTTGTGTTGAAACAGGACGAACTTGAGGGGCTGCACCCGCGAAGGGCACACAAGCCCTACAGGCGCTTTATGCTGTTCACTCGAGATGTTGGGGCCGCTTTGCGGCCCCACTATCAAAAGGTATAGGCAATCCCCGCCTGCACCGTGCGCGGCGCACCCGGGTAGACGTAGGTGTTGAACGCCCCTTCGTCATAGCCCTTGTTGAACAGGTTCTTCACATCCAGGTTCAGCCGCACATGCTCATTGAGCTGGTAGAAGCTCAGCAGGTCGACCACGCTGTACTGCTCCATGGTGTAAGTCTGCGCCTGGGTCTGGCCGGCGCGATCATCGACGTATTTGACCCCCACGCCCAAGTCCAGGCCTTTGGCCAGACCATCCTGGAACTCATAGGTATTGAGCAGGCTGAAGCTGTTGCGCGGAATGTTGGCCAGGCGGGTGCCGGTGGGCAGGCTGGTGTCCTTGGTGACCTCGGCATCGACATAGGCATAACCGCCAATCACCCGCCACTCAGGGGTGAGGTTGCCGGCGACATTGATGTCCAGGCCACGGCTGCGCACTTCGCCTGCGGCAACCTTGTAGGCATCATCCTGCGGGTCGTTGGCCAGCACGTTCTGTTTGACGATGTGGTACACCGCCGCATCGATGCTCAGTTGTTGGTCAAGGGCCTGCCACTTGACGCCCAACTCATACGACTTGCCTTTCTCCGGGTCGAAACCATCACCCTGGCGGCTGGCACCGCTGTTGGGCTTGAACGAGCGTGCGGTGTTGGCGTACACGGCAAGGCTGTCGGTCAGGTCATAGATCACGCCAAAACGCGGCGTCACTGCGTTGTCTGCCGCTTGCCAGCCCTGGGTGTTGGGCAGGTAGTTGTCGTAGTCGTGCTCGAAACGCTCCAGACGCACCCCGGCCAACAGCTTCAGGCGCTCGGTTAGCGCTACCTGGTCCTGGATGAACGCAGCCCAGGTCTTGAGGTGCTCCTGATCATGGGTGGTGGTGCGGCTCAGTGCCGGGCGGGGCTGGCCCAATACCGGGTCGAACAGGTCGATGGGGTAGGCACCGGCACCTGCGGCCGAGCGTTGGATGATCGATTGGTAGTGGTAATCCTCGTACTCGATGCCGGTCAGCAGGGTGTGGGCAAAACCTGCGGTGTCGAAATGGCCGGTGAGGTTGAGCTGGTAATCGCGGTCACTCCATTGCAGTTTGCGGTAGTTGAAGTTGCGCCCCAGGGTGCGCCCATCGGCCTGCAAGGCATTGGCTTCGACGGCATTGCCTTCGAGGGTGCCGTCCAGCCACTGCATGCCGCCGGCCAGGGTCCAGTTGTCGTTGAGCAGATGCTCGAAACGGAGCTGGGCCATGTTGTTGTCGTTGTGCAGCAGGTTGTCGCTGCCTGTCTCCCAGATGTTGGTATCACGCGAGGCGCTGCCGCGCTGGGTTGGATAGCGGGTTAGCCCGCGGTCGAGCGGGTGGTTGTTGCGCATGAAATCGCCCTCGAAGACGATCTTGGTGCTATCGCTGACTTGCCAGCTCAGCACCGGTGCAACGTCATAGCGCTCGCTGTCGACATCATCACGGAAACTTTCACCGCCCTCGCCAAGCACGTTGAGCCGGTAGGCCAGGCGGCCGTCCTCGCTCAGTGGCCCGCTGGCATCGAGGGTGGCGCGCTGCATGCCTTGGTCGTCGACCTGGCTGCCCAGGGTCACCCTGGGCTCGGCCAACGGTTGCTTGCTGACCACGTTGAAGGTGCCGCCAGGGTCGCCGCGACCGTACAGGCTGGTGGCCGGACCACGGATCACTTCCAGCCGTTCGACGGTATTGGCATCGGGCGCGTTCGGGTAGCCGCGGTTGATCGGGAAGCCGTTGCGGTAGTACTCACCGGTGGTGAAGCCGCGCACGGTCACGGTGGTCAGGCCCTGGCCACCGAAATTGTTTGCCCGACCGACGCCGCCAGCGTAGTCCAGGGCATCCTGCAAGCGGGTGGCTGCGGTGTCTTCAAGGACATCGCGGGGCACCACGCTGATCGACTGCGGCGTCTCATGCAGCGCGGTGTCGGTGCGCGTCGCACTCGCCGAGCGCGTGGCCCGGTAGCCAACCACCGGCCCATCGGCACGTTCGCGCTCGCTGGCCGCATCGATATTGACCGCTTGCAGCTCAACCGGCTGGGCGGCTGCCGATTCAGCCAGGACCGCTGGGGAAACTGCATTGAGAAGGCAGAGTGAAACGAACGCACGACGCATGGACGATACGATCCTTGGGGGTGGGAGAGGGCCGGATCATATCTGGTAGCAATTATCATTTACAGTGGTATTTGGTGTACCGTCGTACCAAAATCTACGTCCGGTCACATAGCGAATATCACATGAGACAAAATGGGCTCAATGCAGCCGCACAGGCCCCTGGACGATGTGTCCAGGGGCCTGTGCGGCTGCTTGTGCAGGCTTGGGTTGTGCTTGGTGGTGCTGGGGCTTGCCTCGCGATGAGGTCCGCGCTGCCAGCGCAGCAATCAGTGCGGCGCGCGCACGATGGTCTTGAGCAGGTCTTCCGGGCTGATATGCCCAACCACCTGTGCCACACCACTACCTGGGGTCGGCAGATCGATGATGTGCGACTTCATCTTGCCCACAACATGCATCTCGCAGGGCTTGCAGTCGAACTTCAGGGTCAGCACTTCATCGCCCTGAATCAGCTGCATCGGTGCTACCTTGGTCCGCACGCCAGTCACGCCCTTGGCCTGCTTGGGGCACAAGTTGAAGGAGAAGCGCAGGCAGTGCTTGGTGATCATCACCGGTACTTCGCCGTGTTCCTCGTGGGCCTCGTACGCCGCGTCGATCAACTGCACGCCATGGCGATGGTAGAAGTCGCGGGCCTTCTGGTTGTAGACGTTGGCCAAGAACGACAGGTGCGACTCCGGGTATACCGGCGGCGGAGTGGTCTCGGCTTTACGCCCGCCACGAGGGTGAGCCTTGACCCGTGCTGCGGTCAGCGCCTCGATCGCCTCGCGGCGCAGGGCCTTGAGCTGTGAGTTGGGGATGAAGAACGCCTGCGGCGCATCCAGCTCGATGGCAGTGGCGTGGTACTGGGTGGTACCCAGCTGGCCGAGCAGGTCATGCAATTGCTCTAGTGCCTGCTGTGGCTTGTTGGCCTCGCCAAACGGGCCATCCAGGGCAACGCTGACGCTGACGCCTTCCTCACTGGTCGCGTTCAGCTCCAGGCGCGCTTGGCGCAGCTGTGCTTTCCACGCCACGCCCACGCGGCGCTCAGCGGAGGTGCGCTGCAGCGCCAGCTGCCAGTTGTGATCGAGGTTGCGCGACAGCGGGTGATTGGGGCGCAGGCGGTGCATGCCGTCAGGCATCTCGTTGGGCTCGACGCGGTAGCGGTAACGCTTCTGGCCATCTTCCTCGAACTCGCCCTTGGGCTCGGCGATGTTGGCGCGGAAGCCCACCACTTCGCGCTTGACCAGCACATTAAGGCCATCGCCATTGCTCAGCGGCACTTCAGTGACCACTTGCAGGTCGCGCTTGCCGACCTTTTCCACCACGCCCACGTGCAGGCCGGTGAAGGTAGGCGAGTCGAAGGCACCGATATCGATCTTGCGTTCGCTGACGAAATAGTCGGTGCTGCCGCGGTGGAAGGTCTTGTCCGGATCGGGCAGGAAGAAGTGCTCGGTGCGGCCGCTGGAGGCGCGGGCCAGGGCCGGGCGGTCTTCCAGGATCGCATCGAGCTCCTTGCGGTAGTGAGCGGTGATGTTCTTGACGTAGGCCATGTCCTTGTAGCGGCCCTCGATCTTGAACGAGCGCACGCCCGCGTCGACCAGGTCGCGCAGGTTGGCGGTCTGGTTGTTGTCCTTCATCGACAGCAGGTGCTTCTCGAACGCCACTACCCGGCCCTGATCATCCTTGAGGGTGTAGGGCAGGCGGCAGGCTTGCGAGCAATCGCCACGGTTGGCGCTGCGCCCGGTCTGGGCGTGAGAGATGTTGCACTGGCCGGAGAAGGCCACGCACAGGGCGCCATGGATGAAGAACTCGATGGCGGCATCGGTTTCGCTGGCGATGGTGCGGATTTCTTGCAGGTTCAGCTCACGGGCCAGAACCAGCTGGGAGAAACCGGCCTGGTCGAGAAACTTGGCCCGCGCCAGGGTGCGGATGTCGGTCTGGGTGCTGGCGTGCAGCTCGATCGGGGGGATGTCCAGCTCCATCACCCCCAGATCCTGGACGATCAACGCATCGACCCCGGCGTCGTACAGCTGATGGATCAGCTTGCGCGCAGGTTCCAGTTCGTTGTCGTGAAGGATGGTGTTGATGGTAGTGAACACCCGCGCATGGTAACGCCGGGCGAACTCCACCAGCTCGGCGATCTCGCCGACTTCGTTGCAGGCATTGTGGCGCGCGCCGAAGCTAGGGCCGCCGATGTAGATGGCATCAGCGCCGTGCAGGATGGCCTCGCGGGCAATCGCCACGTCGCGGGCAGGGCTGAGCAGTTCCAGGTGATTCTTTGGCAGGGACATGTCGTTATATTTTCGGGCTGTCACGGTTTAGGCGCGCATTGTAGCGGTGAAATGGCTTGGCGGCACCCTTGGGCTGCCCGGTGGGGCACTGTGACCGGCCCTGTTGTGGGAAAGGTCTGTCGCTGCAATGGCTACCGGCTGTATTCAGCGGCTGGCGCTGTGCGCGACTCAATATCGATCGCTGTCGGCCATTGAACCCTTGGGGCGATGCAGTGAATCGGGCTCAACTGCGAATCATCGTTCCAGTCTCGGGGAGGGTGGACGAACTCGGGCAGGGCCTGTGGGCCTTGTTGCATGAACAGCTGGGCAAGTGCCCAGTACTGCTTTCCTTGCTCGATATCGTGGGTGAAGAACAGGCGGTCGATTACCTCTTCAGTGCCGGGCTTGATCACCGAAATCACGACGTTTTCGATTAGACCGCCATTACCCATCGGTGCGTATACGCTGCAGGCTTCGGCGACCAGGTCATCCCAGTCGTAGACAACTGGGCGGATACCCCAGCGTTGGCGGCTGAATAGGTGGAGTCGGTCAAAGTGGTATTGGTAGAAATAGACTTTGCGCCGTAGCCGGTTGAAGCGGATGGGTTCGTCGCGGGGGAGTTCTATGTCCATGCGGATGGTGGGAATAATCAGCCAGGACATAAGGGTCGCAAAGCCAAAGCAGGCAAGAATGAGGGGGGTTCCAATCTGAAGGTTTTGTGCCAGCATTAAATATATAATGAATAACAGCCAGGTTACATTGATTGCAAGCATCAATGTGCCGCCGATTATTCCAATTCCTCTGACGGTGAGGGTGCTTCTGGGTAGCTCAAGAAACGCTTCGTTAATATGGTTTGGCGAGGGTAGTAAGTACCTTGAATCTGGGTGCGGCTCTGGGATTTCATGAGATTTTGGTAAGTCGTACTTCCAGCCTAGCGCACGGCGCGGTAGAAATTTCTGCTTTCTATTCACTTGTTCTTCTGCTCTTGAATGATTTCGGCGTATGCATCTACAGCGCTTCTGTCCGGCCAATAGGTGACAGACAATGTTGCCGCTAAGATGTTGTGCTTGCCGATATCGGGAT
>Ga0213821_1000981_pt1 | contig 14597 bp, 13 predicted proteins | sample MC6MC0909MG_FD_179894 | JGI IMG/M metagenome (GOLD analysis project Ga0213821, IMG submission 179894) | Enriched soil aggregate microbial communities from Iowa State University, Ames, United States - MC6-MC0909-MG | ecosystem: Environmental > Terrestrial > Soil > Unclassified | place: USA: Iowa...
CTCCAATAAATTTTTTTTGTAATAAAATCTTTTCACTATTTGTGTAGGAATATATTCTAGATTAATTGAAATAAACCTTCTTAAACATAAACCTCAATAAACAGACGAAAGGGTGATCGACCCTTGACCTTAGTGAAAGTATGAACAATTTCTGAACATATATATAATAGATAAAAATAGAGGACAGGTGTCCTTTTGGGTGTATAATTCTCGAGATATAATTTGATTAAAGGGGGAGATATAGTATGGAGGATTTGATAGCAGCAATTGATATGGCGCCAAAGCCTCAGAAGGCTTATTTAAAGCAATTGTTTAAACACATCCCCATATCTAGTCGTTCCTGTCGTATTGTTGAAATGAAAGCGAGTACAAAGTTTTTATCGGCAAACGAACCCTGCAATGCAATTTGGGTGTTAATTGAGGGGCGAGTAAGAGCAGCGGAAGAGCAAATTTCAGGTGATGTCTATGTTTTTACCGAGTTCCAGGCACCGGAGCTGTTCGGCGAAATGGAGGGGTTTGCAGGAATCTCTTATTACAGAGTAACTTTAGTGACTATCACGGACTGTAAATTTATCGTCATGCCGATGAACAGCTTCTTAAACTGGATACGGAATGATTCGGAAGCGTTGTTTTTACGAGTACGCACTCTTATGAGCCGTACTCTGGAAGAGACAAAAAACAATCATACGTATTTGTTTCTTGACGGATTCGACCGCCTAATGCTTTACATGACACAATATTATAGAAAGCATGCAAAAAACAAAACATGCATTTTGCAAATCAAAAGACAACAGATTGCAGAGGAAACGGGTTTCAGTACAAAAACAGTTAACCGATCTATCAGAAAGCTTTCAGACAACGGGTTAGTTACAATAGATGGAAGGAAAATCATCATATCCGAAAGACAATACGACCAACTTTTAGAATTGATTGATAAAAAGATAAGTCATTAATTCAGTCAAAGTAAAAGAGGGAGTGTGAAGTATGACTAACGTTTTAGAAATTGTCACATCAAGAAAACTGACTTACGAGCAAAAGGTAATGTCACTTGCACATGCTGCAGAAGATACTTTGTCCATTATGAGTATACCAGAGAAAGCCAGATATTATTTTGATATTAAGGCAATAGATGATCTGTATGAGGGGCATGCACCTTATCGCCCGCGCTATATTATGCCTGATTATGAGAAGTTTATTAAAAATGGCAGCGAGTTTTTACGGATTAGTCCGCCCGAGGATTTGGATGAATTGTTGAACTCCTTAATGATTCTTTATAGGCATGTTCCGTCTATTACGGGATTCCCGGTTTATCTCGGCAACATTGATAAGCTCATTGAACCATTTTTGGAAGGTGTTAGTGATGAGGAGGCAAAGAAAAAGCTTCGTTTATTTTTAAATTTCCTAGATCGCACTATAACCGATTCTTTCTGTCATGCTAATATTGGTCCGGAGCCAACTCGGGCCGGGAAGCTAATACTGGAGTTAGAAAAGGATTTGCAGAATGCAGTTCCTAACTTTACGCTGAAATATGATCCGGATATTACTCCTGATGACTATGCAGAACTAGGAATTTACACCAGCTTATTCTGCGCCAATCCTGCCATATGCAATCATAAGGTGCATAAGGAAACCTATTCATCTGATTACGGTATTTCCAGCTGTTACAATATTCTTCCAATTGGCGGTGGTGCCTATACGCTTTCCCGTATAACTTTGCCTGGACTTGCAAAGGTTGCCACAAGTATAGATCAATTCTTAAATCAGCTGCTTCCAGATTGTCTGTTGGAATTGGGAAATTACATGAATCAACGTGTGAGTTTTTTGGTTGAAAAATCTGGGTTCTTTGAGACTTCTTTCCTTGTTAAGGAAGGTTTAATCCATCCGGCCAATTTTATTGGTATGTTAGGAATTACCGGTCTGGCTGAGTGTGTAAATCTTCTGATGGGGGATAACGGCAAACGATATGGACACGATGTCGAGGCTGACAATCTTGCTGATGCAATAATGACTATTATATCAGATTTTGCCGCACAGTTCCCTGCCGAGTATTCTAAAATATCTAATGGTCGTTTAATGCTTCATGCACAGGTTGGTATGGATTACGATCTAGGAATCACTTCAGGTGTGCGGATCCCTGTAGGTGATGAACTGGAGAATGTATACGAACATTTGCGTCATAGCACACGATTCCATAGGCACATTACGACTGGCTGTGGAGATATTTTCCCATTTGAAACCACTGGTCGAAATAATCCTGGTGCTATTCTTGATATTGTAAAAGGAGCATTTTCATTAGGTGCAAAATACATTAGTTTTTACGAGGAGAATAGCGATTTGGTACGTATTACCGGTTATTTAGTAAAACGCAGCGAGATGGAAAAATACCGGAATGAGCAGGTAGTTCTACAAGGTACTACACATCTTGGTGCCCCAAATTACGATCATAACCGTCTTGAAAATCGAAAGGTGAGGGGAGTATGACCAGGGCTCCTGTAAACAAGATAATCCCCTTAAGCCTTGTAGATGGGCCGGGTAATCGTACTTCCATATTTTTGCAAGGATGCAACGTATCCTGTGCCTATTGCCATAATCCTGAAACTCAAGCTGTATGCAATCACTGTGGCATTTGTGTAAGCGGCTGTCCTTCGGGTGCATTGACGATCGTTGACAGCCGTGTAAAGTGGGACCCTGAAATATGTACGCTCTGCGACCAATGTATTAAAGTCTGTCCGACTTTTGCCTCACCGCGTGTGAGAAATATGAGTCCAGAAGAGGTCTTTCAGGAGATTCAAAAGAATATTCCATTTATACGAGGGATTACTGTATCGGGAGGTGAATGTACCCTTTACCCTAATTTTTTGAAGGAACTGTTTGCCATAGCTAATGAAAATGGACTTACATGCTTAATTGACAGCAATGGTACGACAGATTTCAGCCGCTTTCCCGAATTGATGCAGCTTTGCAATGGGGTCATGCTGGATGTGAAGGCTTGGGATGAACAAATTTACAAAAAACTAACTGCGGGCACTACTAATTCTATCGTTAAGAAGAATCTTCAATATCTTTCAGATTGTAATAAATTAGAGGAATTACGAATTGTGTGCCTGCCTGGCGAGGTTGACGCGGAAGCCGTCATCAGTGGAATTGCGCAGACAATTGATGAAAAAACCGGCAGGGTGAGATTAAAACTTATTAAGTTTAGACGTTATGGGGTAAAGGGGCGTTTACAAAATACTCCCTCTCCAGACGACATATATATGCAGAAACTTTTGCAGCACGCTGTCGGATTTGGTTTCGAAAAGGCCGTCATAGTTTAATAGTAAGTTGTTATAGAATATCCTTATCAACAGTTTTAAAGTCAGAATAAAAACAATTAATTGAATATTCAGTTTTATTTTTAACGCCCATAAAAAATTTTGCTTCAGCACCGAAGCTCATTTGGAGGAAGAAATGACTGTTAAATCACGACTTAAAATTATGATGTTTCTTCAATTTTTCATTTGGGGATGTTGGCTTGTTACTCTTGGCTCGTATATGATCAATCATTTACATTTTACTGGTATGCAAGTTGGACTCGTTTATAGCTCAACAGGGCTTGCTTCACTTCTTATGCCAAGTCTAGTTGGTATTATTGCAGATCGTTGGATAAAGGCAAATAGATTATATGGAATTTGCCATTTCCTTGGTGCGATTGCCTTATTTACAGCCGCACGGATTTCAGACCCTGACCTCATGTTTTGGGTGATGCTTTTTAACTCAATGGTTTACATGCCGACGATTGCTTTATCTAATACTATTTCATATTCAAGCCTGGAAAAAGAAGGACTCGATGTAACGAAAAATTTCCCATCTGTTCGTGTTTTTGGAACAATTAGTTTTATTCTTGCCATGTGGACAATTAGTCTTGGGAAACTGGAGTTAAGCAACATCCAGCTATACATTGCTGCTGGAGCTTCGATCTTACTTGCGCTGTATTCATTACTATTACCTGACTGTCCAACATCAAATGTCAAAAAGGACAAGTCGTTAGTAAGTCTTTTAGGACTAGATGCTTTCGTATTATTTAAACAAAAGAGAATGGCGATATTTTTTGTTTTTGCTATGCTGTTAGGTGCTGCCCTGCAGATAAACATTACATTTGGCGACCCATTCTTACATGACTTTGCTTTAAACCCTAACTATAAAGATAGTCTTGTTGTTAAATATCCAGCGATTTTATTATCTATGGGACAAATTTCAGAAGTATTCTTTATTCTTGCCATTCCATTTTTCTTACGGAAACTTGGGATTAAGAAGGTAATGCTGCTGAGTATGGTGGCATGGACATTACGCTTTGTTTTCTTCGCTTATGGAAATCCATCTAGCGGCGGGTTCTTCCTATTGCTATTATCAATGATTGTGTACGGTGCGGCATTTGACTTCTTTAATATTTCCGGATCTATGTTTGTAGAAAAAGAAGTGGATCATCGAATTCGTGCGAGCGCACAAGGCTTATTCATGACAATGGTCAACGGAATCGGTACCTATTTAGGTGCTGTTATTAGTGGAAAAATAGTGGATTATTTCACAGTTGATGGAGTGAAAGACTGGCAAAATATCTGGTTAGTTTTTGCAGCGTATACAATCATTCTCGCAGTTATTTTTGTGGTAAGCTTTAAATACAAAAATGACCGTGATGCAATGAAAAATGTAAATGCAGCTGCGTGATAACCTAATCTTTATCATTTTAGTTCTGTTAAAAGTGGAAGGGCTTAAATATTACAAATGTAGGCGATTTCGAGTACTAATATAAATAACAATTTTTCCAAGTTTGGAATTAAGGGAAGTTTTTCTACCAAGTGATTTTATTTATAATTCTTCACCATTGGTTGCGATAACTCCATCCAAAACCCGAATAAAAAAGATATTCGGGTTTTTCTATTTCCATCATCTGAAATCCGTTACACCTGCAGCAGGAGTTTACAGATTTTTCTACATAAAATTACAATTATATTACAATACCGACAGTATCATTGTTTTTAGGACATTTGGAATATAAACTAGTAATATATTAAGAATCTGAAATATTGATAGGGAATAAAAGGAGATCTGTAATGATAAAAAAATCATTAAAATATACTTTATCGGCTGCCGTCCTCGCTACTATGATTCAAGCAACACCTACTTTTGCAAGTCCAGTAGATTCACCAGTGACAAAAGGACAAATCGATTCGACAAAAGGACAAATCAATGACTTTGAAACAAAGATTCAACAATTAGACAACCGAATCACCTTAGCAATAGAGAATAGTCAAAATCTAAACGATCAAATTAAAACACAACAAGGAAAAATTGAAGAAACAGAGGCCGAAATTGAAAAAGCTAAAAAGTCCTTAGATACTCACAAAAAGGTCTATTCTGAACGACTAAAAAGCATTCAGTCAGAGGGAAAACAGTCCATTGCTACATACGCTGAACTTTTGCTTTCGTCTGAAAACTTTTCTGAGTTTTTAAATCGTTTTAGTGCGATTTCGCAAATTATGGAAAGTGACACTGCTTTGCTGAACGGTTTAAATGACAAACAAGAAGCGTTAAAAGAAGCTGAGGATAAATTACAAAATGAATTCGACAATTTAAAAAAGAGCCAGGATGAATTAGCTGCTGAACAAAAAAAGATTGAAGAAGATAAACAAGCAGTTGAAAAAGAATTAGCAGATGCGAAGAGCAAATTACAAAACCAAGAGGATCAGCTGGCTCAACAAGAGGCAGAGCGGCAGGCTCAACTAGCCCAACAGCAAGCCCAACAACAGGCTCAACAACAGGTGCAACAACAAGCCCAAAGAGCCCAACAACAGTCAGAACAGCAAACTTCAGGAAAAAATGTTCCAAACTCAACACCACCTGCAGGAGTAGCTAATCCACCAAGTTCTAATTCGGCAAGTGCGGTCATTGCGTATGCTAAACAATTTTTGGGCGTTCCTTACGTTTGGGGCGGGACAACACCAAGCGGATTTGATTGCTCAGGATTCACTTCATATGTGTTTAGAAATTCAGTTGGCATTAGTCTCCCACGAGTGTCATCAGCCCAGCAAAATGTTGGAACAAGAATTTCTCCGAGTCAAGTACAGCCAGGAGATTTAGTATTCAGGGGTTCCCCTGCCTATCATGTCGGCATTTATATTGGAAACGGGCAATATATACATGCTCCGCAAACAGGTGATGTTGTGAAAATTGCTTCTTATAATCCGTCTGCTTTTTCTAGTGCCGCTAGAGTATTGCATTAATGGCAGCAATTTTTTGAAGTGTAGCCTTAAATAGTGGAAGACCCTGCGTTGCATGTGTTTTTTGCAAAAAATAACTAACCAATTCTAAATAATTATATATATAACCACCAACATTCCATGTGTTGCTACATACACTTTGGACGTGTTGAGTGAGTAGCAAGCCTTATTATTAAATTGTAGCCAAACTTTAAACATTCGCTTTCATAATAGACGTTTCGTACGTAATAAAAAGTTTTCGCAAAGTAACTGGCGAAAAATTCAAAGAGTAAAAAGCGGGACAAAACGAGACGAATTACACGAATTCCTAACCGAAGATCAACGGGAGATAAGCCCTTGAGACCTTCGGTTTTTTTCTGTAGAATGATAAAAAAGAACGAAACAAAAGCTCGATAAATAAAGGGATCTATAAAGGTAATGTGAGTAGGAGAGAGGAACCCATTCCTTCATTCTTAATTCAAATCTGTTCCATCGGAAAGACTATTACGGTAGAATAGGAAATGTTTTCTCGGTAATTTCTATTATTTTTTTGAAAATTTCGAGGCAAAAAAAGGCGAGAAAAATGAGATAAAAGTGAAAACTTGAGGTTTATTTCGAAGAGTTTATTATGGTTGCGAACCAAGGAATGCGGGTTGGATCGATTTTTTACGAAGGGTTATTCTAACGGAACAAAAACTGTTGCTCACTAATGAACATTTCTTAATCATAAAAAACACTTTCGACTCCAAATGAATAAGGAGGATCAATACAAAAGGATGAAATTTTCAAAGTTAGGTATTTTAGTGCTATTTAGCATATTTATAGGAGGAATTGTAGGTTTTTTAACATGGGGTTTTTTAGCTGTTACTTCTTTTACAACTCACTTTTTATGGGATACCTTACCAAAGACACTTAATGTTAAAAATTGGACCATATTACTGTGTTTAGTTGGAGGCGTTTTGGTAGGTTTATGTCAAAAGTACTTTGGTAATTACCCGCGTAAAATGGAGGATGTATTAGCAGAATTCAAGGAAACTAAAAGAGTTGATTATAGGTCAGTACATAAGAGTACATTAACTGCACTATGTGTTCTTTCTTTTGGAGCCAGCCTTGGTCCTGAGGCCGCTTTAGTTGGTATAATAGGAGGTCTTTCTACATGGGCAGGAGACATTATTAAATCTCTAGTTAAGAAAAAATCAGTTTTAAATAAATATGGAGAAATAATAACAGAGTATAGTATTGAGGCTACCATTGGCATGATTTTTAGAGCACCACTATTTGGGGCTACTACCTTCTTTGAAGATAAAAAAGATTCAAGACGTATAAAGCTGATAAAAATAATTGTATATTCAATAACTACTGTTGCAGGTTTTGGTGTATTTATATTTTTATCAAAAATCGATTACAGAAAAATTTCTTTAGTTGATTTTGGTTCAGCAGTAGTAGGTAAAAATGAAATTATAGCCATAATACCACTAATACTTATAGGAGTATTATTTGCCTTATTATATGAGTTTTTTGGAAAAATTCTTCATAAGGTATTTAAACCACTTGAAAATTATAAAATAATAAAAGCAGTTATTGGTGGATTAGTATTAGGATTAATAGGTACTATTCTTCCTACAATGTTATTTTCAGGGGAGCATCAGCTAACAGAATTACCAGCAGAATGGAAAGATATGTCGATTTATTTATTGTTGATATCTGCTATTGTAAAGTTATTTATAACCGAATTTTGTTTAGCAAGTGGTTGGCGTGGAGGACATATATTTCCTGTTATTTTCGCAGGAGCAAGTTTAGGATATGGAATGGCATTGTTATTTCCGATAGATCCAATAACATCCGTTGCAATTGTAACTACTTCACTCACAAGTGGAATAATGAAAAAGCCAATAGCAGCGGTATTAATATTAATCATTCTATTCCCAATAAGGCTAATTATACCGATGATAGTAGCAGCATATTTGCCAATATATATATTAAAGTATAAGAATAACTTAACGCAAAAATCATATAAATAATGGTTCTTGATTTCCTTTTACTAACGGTTTCGTTACCTATCGCAAACATTCAAAATGTAATTCAAATTGACCGCCAAATTGTATACTAATTTGGTGGTCTTTTTTTGTTGGTATAGAAGTATTTATATTCAAATGTCTACTAAAATTGTATGGTAAATTGTAATCCAATTTGTCGGGGTACAATAGCTGGTGTATGCTTACATTCTACCTACAATTTCGTATGCAAATTGCAATACATAAATGGACCAATAAACAGGGATGTTGATATGTTTCTCCTTGTTTTTACAAGAAATTCAGAATATTCATGTTAAAATAAATATAGAGATTGTGAAGGATTGTTCTTAAACTAACGGTCAATTTAGTGGAAGAAGATATATATTTAGGAGGGTACAATGGACAATATCGATAAAAGAAATCGTTTAGACGAAGCCCCTTTTAGTTATCGGGTTAATAAGAATAATACAGTTTTTTTAGATTATTATGGGAAACAAGTGAAAATCTTAAAAGGGAAAGATGCTGAACAATTTTTTAAAAAAATTAATGCTGCTGAAAATGAAAAGGCATTACAATTAATAATGGCAAAGATAACAGGGAATTTCAAAAGGGGAAATGAACGTAATCATAACTCAGGAAGTTCCTAATAAATTTTTCGGAATTTGTTTTTTCTTATTGTAATGTAAATGGGTAGTTAGTTAAACACGCAAATGAAAATAAATATAAGAAATGGCTCTGTTCAATGAACTGAGCCATTTAATTTTAACTACAAAAACCGCCACTAAATATGGAGCAAATTATAGTACAATTTTAGTTGCACTTTTGACTGATATTTCAGGTTTTGCGCCTTGGTCTAGGGCTAGCCTTCCTTCAAATTCTATTAATTTCACATAGAGTTTTTGAAAGTGAAAAATTGATATAATGTGCAAATAGCAGGGAATTCTCTAGGGATTCACCTTCTTTTTCTTCTTTTTCTAATAAAGCTCCCGTAAAATATAGATAAAAAGACAAAGGAAAGGAGAATTTAGCCATGACTGAAAAAATTGATTATAAAAAAACGTTTAAAAGCTTTTACTTGCCGAAAGCAAAGCCTGAAATAATTGATGTACCGAAGATGAAATTTATCATGATTAACGGGACTGGCGATCCAAACAGTGAGGAATTTGAAAAGGCTGTTGAAGCGTTATACGCTCTGAGTTATGCGGTGAAAATGTCCTACAAAACGAAGGATGTCCCTCCAGGCTACTACGAATATACAGTTTTTCCTCTTGAGGGAATTTGGGATTTGATCGATCCATCACTATCGGAAAAAGATAAGCATAACTTCAAATACACGATTATGATTCGCCAACCCGATTTTTTAACAGATGAATTGTTTGAAAAGTTCCTAGCACAAACCAAAAAGAAAAAGCCAAACCCATATCTTGAAAAAGCAGTTCTTGGTGAAATGACTGATGGATTGTGCTGTCAAATGATGCACAAAGGCAGCTACGACGATGAGCCTGAGAGCTTTGCTAAAATGCAGTTATATTGCGAGGAGCAAGGATATATTCGAACTATAAAAACCCATCGAGAAATCTACTTATCCGACCCCAGAAGGACGGATACCGCTAAGATGAAAACGGTTTTAAGATTCAATGTTGAAAAATCGATATAAACTGAGGGTCAGAACCAGTATTACTAGATGAAATTATTAATTAGAAGGCATAACTTAGCAAAAGTCCCGCTGTTCAATAAATTTGAAAGCGGGACTTTTTGTTTATGACTCTCTTTTTGAAAAGCAGTACTTTTCTCCTGTTTTATTTCTTCGACATAATTTAACAAAAATTTTGAAAATTCACTCTTATACTAGGAAATGGTGGTACCCGCCGAAAACCATGTCTAAGGGGGAAAAGTAGTGAGGAAAAAAATATTGTCCGCTAGTTTGTGTTCAGTTCTTTCGCTTTCATTAGTAGCTGGAGTAGATACTTGGACAGTAAAAGCAGAAACTAAGCAAAATCAAACAGCTACAGCTCAAAATGTCTCTAACCAAAAGGGGAATTTACTAGAGTGGAAAGGGATCCCGCTGAATGGATTAATTCCGGAAACAGCATCAGACGCAACAAAAATTGAACTTGAAAATGGGATGACAAAACCAATCTACTCTACCGACGACGCAATCATTGAAAGCTTGTTTGTTGAGACAGAAATTGATAGCGACAGAGACGGTAAGCGTGACAAGGTCTCTATTAAAGTATACCGTCCTAAAACCGAGCAGGGGATTAAAGTTCCTGTAATTTATGAGATGAGTCCTTATCGCTCAGGCATTCTAGATGTTCCTGTCTTTAATGTTGATGTTGACTTAATTCCAGTTAAGCACCCAGGCAATGGGAACGGACGTGGCGGAAAGCCATTTGCACTTGCGGAAGGACAAGCTGCCAATCTAGGCTCTTTAGGGAATTACTATGTCCCACGTGGATATGGTGTAATTCTTGCGGAGAGTATTGGGACAGGCAAATCGGAAGGGTGTCCGACTACAGGGGATGATCGGGAAATTCTTGGTACAAAAGCTGTTATTGATTGGTTGAACGGCCGGGCTAAAGCATTTTCCGTAGATGGAAAAGAAGTTTCTGCTGATTGGTCAACAGGGAATGTGGGAATGACAGGTGCTTCCTACAACGGGACCTTGCCAAATGCGGTTGCCGCTACCGGGGTGGACGGATTGAAAACGATTATCCCAGTAGCCGCAATTAGCAGCTGGTACGACTATTATCGTGCCAACGGAGCGGTTATTGCTCCTGGCGGCTATCAAGGTGAAGACACTGATAATATGGCTGAAGCTGTGTTAACGCGAAACAATCCTCAAGTTTGTAAAGATGTCATTGCCGAGCTAAAAGCTGCTCAAGACCGTGAAACTGGTGACTATAGTGAGTTCTGGGCAGGCCGTGATTATGTGAAGGATGCCAATAAGGTGAAGGCTAGTGTTCTCGTTGTTCATGGGCTTAATGATTGGAACGTCAAGACAAAACAATTCGCACAGTGGTGGGAAGCATTAGAAAAAAACAATGTCCCTCGTAAATTGTGGCTGCATCAGGGCGGTCATTCAGGTGCTTCAGGGAATAACTGGCCTCAGACCCAAAATAAATGGTTTGATTATTATCTGTACGGAATTGAAAACGGTATTATGAAGGAGCCTGCTGTCGACATCCAGCGGGAGGACAAAACCTGGAGCAAGGAAGCCAACTGGCCGGCACCAGGTTCAGTAGCTACAAGGCTTCATTTAACAGGCACTGGAAATGATTTAGGGGGGCTTCATCTGAATCCTGTTCCAAATCAGCCACATAATACGCAAACAATTATTGATGATCCATTGAAGAAGGCCAATACACTGATAGCAAACCCTGAGATAAATTCTTCAAATCGATTAGCTTATGTCACCTCAGAATTAACTGGGGAAGTTCGATTAAGTGGTACACCTAAAGTAAATATACGAGCAAGCATTGACCGTCCTGTTGCAAACTTATCAGCACTGCTGGTTGACTACAGTAGTTCGTCAAACCCTGTTATTGTATCGCGAGGCTGGGTCGATCCGCAAAATCTTCATGCAGAAGATCGTTCAGAATCACTTGTTCCAGGCAGAGACTACACCTTCGAATGGGACATGCAGCCTAAAGACTACGTATTTAAGGCAGGTCACCGTATTGGCGTTGTTCTCATTGCCAGTGACTACGACTATACGATTCGTCCTAAGGCCGGTACAAAAATCACAGTAACGCCAACCCGCAGTGAAATAACATTGCCAATTGTCGGCGGCAGTAACGCCTTTAATCAATAAACACAAACGAAGGCTTATTTGCTAATTTATGGAGAGAAGTTTAAGCAATCTAATCTGAAAAGGGTCATTCTCCCGTTTCGAAAGAACGGTGGGAATGACCCTTGTTTTAACTTCTTTTTCTTTTTCCCCTCAACAACTGCATGCGCTGATTAAACAAGCTTGGGTACGATAAATATCCGAGCATGGCGCTTGTGACGGATGCGATAGTTAATAATAGAAAAAGGATAAGCAATTGGAATTGCACTGCTTGCATCGGGTCAGCTCCTGCAATGATTTGGCCGCTCATCATTCCCGGCAGCTGGACGAGGCCGATTGTTTTCTGGCTTTCGATGGTTGGAATCATGCTCGCTTTTATTGCAGTGATGAGCTGAGTGTGTATGGCTTGTTTTGGTGTTCCGCCGAGTGATAGGATAAGTTCCGTCTCGTCTTGATGTGTTTCTACTTCAGATGTGAATCTGTTAAGGAAAAGAATTGAAAGTACCATTGCGTTTCCAATCACCATGCCGCTAATAGGAATTATGTATTGCGCTGTTGGTGGTGTGATGTTGAATCCAAGTAAAATACTTTGCGTCAGCACCTCAATCACAACTAATGTTGCTGTCACTTTCCAGGTGATGCCTTTAATAGAAGTTCCTTTTTTTCGAGCATTTTGCGTGGCCGCGGCAATCATAATTGTCACCATCAGTAAAATATACATCATATTTTCGGAATCAAACACAAATTTAAGAATATAGCCGACGATCAGTAATTGAATGATGGAACGGATCACTGCAATGATGGTGTCCTTTTCCAGCCCTAAGTTAAGCGTTTTGGATAAAATGATCGGAAGGATGACGAAAATGAGGGCAATTGACAATTGAAGATAACTCATTCCACATACCCCTTTACAAAAAGCTGCACTTTCTCGTTAACAGGTGAGAGAAGTAAGTCACTTTTTCCGGTTTCTATAACTTCGCCATTCATCATGACCCAAGTATAGTTTCCGACAGTCAGTGCCTGCTGTAAATTATGTGTAATCCAAATAATAGTGGTTTTATATTTTTGGTTTATTTTTACAATTAGTTCTTCAATTTCCTGCTGTGAAATACGGTCCAGTGAAGAAGTAATTTCATCAAGCAATAAGATCTGGGGATGGTTAACGAGTGTGCGTGCAATCGATATTTTTTGGCGCTGTCCACCTGACAAATCCTTGATGGACCGATGTAAAAACTTCTCCTCTAAACCCACATCTTGTAATAAACTCTTTGCATCTATCTCGGCTAATTGCCTTCCTTGCAGTTCTAATGGCAATGCTAGATTTTTCATTACGCTCCCATTGATCATTGGTGCACTTTGAAGAGCGATCCCTACAAGCCTGCGCAATTGCACTGGTTCATAGCTGGTTATGATTTTGTCTCTAATATAGATCTCTCCTGAATCGGGCGACAGCAAACCATTACATAATTTGAGCAAGGTCGTCTTTCCTGCTCCTGACGGTCCGACTAAAGTGGTGATAACTCCTTCGGGAAAGGATTCTGTAATATTTTTTAATATATGGATTCCATCAACGGAATAATTGACATGATTAAAGGTCACTGCGTGTTTACAGCCTGTCAACATCAGGTACACTTCCTTTTTAGGAAGAAAACAGCACAACATCATCAGACTGTTTTCTTCATATTCCTCCAACCTTTGGAGAGATACTATTTTATTATTAAGCTTAGTTTACTAAAAGAAAGACCATTATAAAAACTTAAAGAACATTCATTCTTTTTGGAATAGCTATTTAAGCGGTAACAGTCCTATTTTTTTGGTTCCTGACACCATTTTTTTATTTATAGTACCAGGAACATTATAAGAAACTGTTCGTTATTTATCCTCCAACGATTTTCATACATTTTAAAATGAAAAAGTCTAATTTTATAAAATGTGAGTATTATTTTAGAAAGAAAGGGAGGGGATATGGTGAAATCGATTGGAATCCTGGGAGTCGGTCAAGCAGGTGGGAATATTGCGGAAATTGCATCATCCATGGGCTTTCAAACAGCGCTTATCAACACGAACCAGCGTGATGGCTTAGTGAACACGAGAGTTGAGAAGAAGTATTTTGTTCCCGGGTATAATGGTGCCGGGCAAGATCGGTCCATCGGATTAAGAGCTGTTAATGAAAACTATCGAGAAATGATTGACTTTGTACAGAAGTCTTTTAAGAACATCAGGCATTTATTAGTGGCCTTTTCCACTGACGGAGGTACTGGCTCTGGGATGAGCCCGCTATTAATTGACCTGTTATTGGATCAGCTGCCTGGAGTCAACATTGGTGCGATTGCAGTTGTCCCTGATCGAAACGTGTTAGCAGGTAACCGAATCAATGCTGCTGAGTGCATCGAGGAGATTTCCAAAATTGACTCGCTATCATCCGTGTTCCTTGTTGACAATGATCAAATGCGGAAATTAAACCCGCAATCCAGTAAACATCAAATCTACCTTTCTTCTAATCATCAGGTCATGGAAGCAATTAATCATGTGCTGCAGGTAACGAAAAAGAGT
>Ga0213821_1000982_pt1 | contig 14585 bp, 23 predicted proteins | sample MC6MC0909MG_FD_179894 | JGI IMG/M metagenome (GOLD analysis project Ga0213821, IMG submission 179894) | Enriched soil aggregate microbial communities from Iowa State University, Ames, United States - MC6-MC0909-MG | ecosystem: Environmental > Terrestrial > Soil > Unclassified | place: USA: Iowa...
GTTAACATGCTCCCCGTCCAGCCGTGCAGCGCTCGCTGTCGGTTCTTGTGTCTCAGTAGCTCAATTGGATAGAGCATCCCCCTCCTAAGGGGAAGGTTGGCAGTTCGAACCTGCCCTGGGACGCCATGTAATTCAAGGTTTTGAGCTCCAGGTTGGATCGTGACCCTAAGTGAAATGGGTGCATTGTGGGTGCAGTTGTTAGTTTTCACCGATTTCTAGCAGACTCAAAGAAGAAACATGCACAAGGTTTTCAACGATATCCTTCTCGAGCTCAAGTCGATTGAGGACTTTCTGGGATCAGCAATTCCCGCCAATGTCCCTTTAGGTCAAGCTGTTGGCCATTGGGGCGTAGCGGCTGTGAGTCGGTCAAATCTCGTCGGATGGGTCGCATCCATCTCTCACAAGCTGTCATTGGCTGATCCAGATGAACCAGGTAACGATCTTCCTGAGCTAACTGAGGCGATCGCCGCGCTCCAGTGGGCAAGAGGACACACGTTGCCTCAGCTCGCCTCCCAAAATGCAACAGCGTCGCTTCCGGCTTTTTCTATTACGCTCCAAGCTTTGGAGCGGTTGTTGCTTCCATACGTCGAGCCTAACCACAAACAAGCTTTAGAAAACAGTAAAGCGCTTCGAAGGGCTGCCGCTCAGATTAGAGGTATGGAGAGTCGACTGAGAGACCTCTCACCTAAAACCACCGCGATTCAGACTATGGTGGAAGGTATTGAACGTGCTTACGAAGCAGCTGATCAACTACCCGCTGATCTTGAGTTGTTAAGTGAGGCCCGGCATAAGGTTGAATCTATTTCTGTCGACGCGGAAAAAGATAGGGCTCAGATTCTGGCGGTGCGTGACGAAATCATGTCCTTGAAAGCGAATCTTGATGCCGTGAGCGCTCAAGCTGGAGAGGTCTTGACTAAGTGTGAATCGGTTTACTCGTCAGCAACAAGTGTGGGCTTAGCGGCGGCTTTTACTGAGCGCTCTGTGTCCCTCGATAAGTCTATGTGGCTCTGGTTGGCAGGACTCATCAGTGCACTCGCTGTGGGGGGGTATGTTGGGACCGGCCAATTGCAGACATTGACTCAGCTGCTTACTCAGCCTGGCGGGGCGTCTGGGGCTTTGATCATCCTTAACATCACATTGGCAGTTCTTTCGGTAGGAGCACCAGTTTGGTTTGCATGGCTTGCGACGAAACAGGTTGGCCAGCGCTTCAGATTATCTGAGGATTATGCATTCAAGGCCTCAATTTCTAGAGCATACGATGGCTACAGCCGGGAAGCGGGTAGAATAGACCCTCAGCTCGAAGCTAAGCTGCTACATTCGGCACTCTCCCGCCTAGACGAGCAGCCTCTGCGGCTCGTGGAGGGGGCAAGTTACGGCAGCCCTTGGCACGAGTTGCTTGCATCTGAGGTTGTGAAGGATGCGATGAAGTCTATTCCCAATTTCGCGAGCCAGATGAAGGACTTTGCCAGCGATGCGCTGGGCAAACTCAAATCAAGGCCCGAAAATGTTGCGGCAAATTCTGCTCAGGTAATAGTTCCACCAGGCGAAGAAAAACCTAACTCTGCATCGAATCTTTAGTACCTAAAACAGGGGTTGTTGAGCAGCTTGTGTATCCAGCGGTTGCACGAACACCTATTCCATACGGAGCAAAGCGCAACCGCCAATGCTATTCTCGCCAGTCAGTTAAATAAGAGGCGAGCGAGTTCCAGTTTAGAAAAATGTTGTTTTCGTCTATGCCTGACTCAGTCCAATCAACCACAACTAGTGCGATTCCAATCTGAATCAAAGCTAGTGCAACGAGTAACCATGCGTTTCTCTTTGTCCAGTCCAATTGAGCAAGCTGGACATCATCGTGCGCTTGATCTCGACGCTTTTGGATTTTTCTCCTCAAGCTGGAAAACCTCTCCTCCAAATTAGAGACACGCTTCTCAAATACTTCCTTATAGTCGCCATCAAACCAGCGATCACTATTTTTAAGAGCATCTATCCGCTCGTCAATCAAGTTCAGTGACAAGTTCTGGGATACAAGAAGAGAAAGGCTTTTGCGGCTAGGCATTTTTGCTTTCGTAAACACTTCGCTAACTTCTGCAGCGCTTGTAATTAGCCTTTTCTCCACATCTAATACGTATTGAAGTCCGGCGTATTCTTCTATGCCGTAATGTAGCCCGCTAAGATACCCGAAGCCGTAGTCGGGCTCAGTTAATCTTGCCTCACCTTTGATAAATATGGCATCGGCCCCGAACGCATCAGCGGCATCTCGCTCCATCATCACACCGGTCAGATCAGAGGATCTACCAGTGATTAGGTACTGTCGTCGTGGATCGATTACTACCTGCGTGTCACCTTTTTCGAAGTGTGGGCGATCCGTGGAAAAATAGCCGGTAGTTTCCCATGAATGCGAGACAAAATCAGCGACAACATTGTACGTCTCTGATTTTAGCCTTTTGCCCCACAGTCGGAGTAATACATCCACAACGTCGAGCGACTCCCTCATGACCTGTGTCGCTTTTTTACTAATAAGTTTCTCTATTGCGGACTCTTTGATTCCATTTGACAAAATTCCAAATGACTTATTAAATGGATTTAGCGACAAGAATCGTTTTTCTCCCCGAATATGGGTAACATTTACGTCTTTTATAGTATCGGTCGCCACATCGTCGAGGCGAATGTAAAGCGAAAGGTAAGCGGCACCGTTTGGTAAGTACATCGTATTGACATCACAAAATTTTGGGTACACTGACCTGAGAAACAGGGGGCCTCCATAGAAATCGCTAAAAGTATTAAAAGGAATAAAACCTAAATGAAAGCACTGGAATCCGAGAATCGATGAAGCCCTATGCGGCGGCGAATATGTAATACTGCTTGCCATTGCCGTTCGCCTTTTTTTCATCCATTTGGTGACATTTGACAGCTGCTTGTGATCAAAAGGAATTAACACGCTTATGCCCTTCCAAGTGAAGTCACCTGCTAGTAGCGAGCCTTTGATCAATTTAATATCAGAATCTCGAATGCGATCTACATGTTCGAATAGATAGTGATTGGCCACCCATCTGTGTCGCTTGGGAAAAAGCCACGGTACGATATGAATGATTTTGAAAATTGCTTTGGCCAACGGGGAGAGAGGGTCAGTCATCCGCTTATCTCAAAAGAAATAACAATTTGCACAAGCCTAATATCTCGTCAAGATCTTTGACGAAAATCGCCGCCAGGCTCCAAAGTCTTGCTCTGGTCCCAAGGGTTTACTTGCCCCAGTGGTTGAACAATAACCTCGATCTGGTCTCAGTCATAGGCACCATAGCCTCACAGACATATGTTCAAGGAGAACTCCGCCTCACCGGCCAGCGCTTCAGCATTACCCAGCTACTTCTAAGGTAAAAGCCCGCGCAATGCGGGCCTTCTCGCTCTTGGTGATCCAGCTTAGACCTGCTATCGGATCGCCAGCATAAGCGACCGTGACGGTCGAGTGCCAAAAAATCGCTAAGCAAAAAATGCTGCGAAAAAGTACGAAGCCTAATGGCATCAACCATGAGTCCCCGGCTTAGGGGGCTCGAAACCGAGGACACCCCGAAATACCCTGGATCAGGGGTATTCAAAGTGATCCCGGCTCACTTTAAGCCTTGTCCTGCGCTTCGATCGATGCAGAGATGATGGCCCCACCCCAGCGGCGATGGCCGATGCAGATCGGTACCGGAAGACCGCTAGCTGTAGTGTTTTTGGCACTGCCAAAGGCGTAGCTCGCCAGGTTCTCGGGCGAGCCGCTATGGCTTAGCCCGCTGGCTTGTGGGCTGAGCATCTGCAGCACTCCACCGGCCACGTTAGCAATACCAGCGCCCATCAAACCGGCAGCGAGGCCGCCCGATGCGAACGAAGCGGCGACGATCAGCGCTGCGCCGAGAACAGTCTGCAGTAGACCGCCCCGCTTGCTGCCGTGAATGACTGGGACAAACCAGAGCTCCCGAGCACCGCCCCGATCAAGGTCACCTTCACCAATATTTTTGCCGTTCTTGAAGACGGCGAAGCGCAGGCCACGGCCCTCTGCGTCAGCGAGGTCACGGCCGAAGCCTGGATAGTTGGCATCCAACGCTTTGGCGGCCTCTTTAGCGTCACCGCGTTCCAGCAAGAAGTGGTGATGTTTGCCGTACTTCTTGCCCAAGAAGCCGCCCAGGCGGATCTTGGTTTTTGGTGCGTAATCAATCGCGCTTGCGGCCATTACACGGCCTCCTGTGGCATAGCCAGGTGCACGCCCAGGCGCCGGGCAAGCATTTCGCGACACTGCAACGCCTCCAGACGGATCGCGGCCTCACGGGCAGGATCAGGGTTCCAGTTGGGCGCATAGCTGCACAGGGAAGCGCGAGCGCCGCGCAGGGTGCCACGCAGCAAGTCGGCGGATATCCGCGCCTCCTCCTCGGTGAAGAACACGCCATCGAGCTTGACCCTTTGGCCGGCCTGGACATGATCGACTTCCCACAGCAGATAGCAGGGGCCCCCTTTGTCCAGGGTGAAGGTGGCCACGCCACAGGCTCGGGCGAAACGCTCTTGGAAGGTGGATGGAGCTGGTTGGATGGTCATCAGCGGGTAGCCTCCAGCTGTTAACTCGTCGGTGTTAAAGCGTTAACTTTTTGGTGTTAAAGGTGTTAACCCTTTAACATTCGCCAGACGTCTCGATTTGGCTCAAGGCCGCTGAATCACTGGCTTCCAGGGCCATGCACGTTCGGCATGAGTGTTAACGTCGCTTTAACATTTTTTGTTAAAAGGGGAAAAAATCTGTACGTGGGGTCCTAGGCGGTCTAGGTCAGCGGACCTTCCAGACTTTCGACCCGCCCCCCCTCAGTAGGTCGGCGCGATGTACGGCGGCGCCGACCGGATCTGTTCCAGCGCTTCTGCGGCGCTCAGGCCGCTGGCCAACAGTCGATCGATCTCTTTACTCAACCGCTCACGCTCTTCCATCTGGCGCAACAGGGCGCGGCTGTGGGCGATCTGGTTGAGGGCTCGTTGAACTGGCTTGGGTAGATGGGTATGGCTCATGATCTTCTCCGGTGTGAATGAAAAGGCCCGCGAGTGCGGGCCAGTGTCGGATCACCCCACAAAGGAAAGAAGGGCTCCGACTGCTGCGGTTAGGAGGTCGTGGCACTCACAGCTAACCCACGCTTGCGCTTACGGAGTCGGCGCACCGGTCAGCGTCACCAGGCGGGTGGCCGTAGGAGCGAACACAGCCAGGCCAGCGCGCAGCTCTGCCAAGATGGTCACCATGTTGCGGCGGAAGTTGTCGCCGTCGTGGCGGCTGGCTTCCACGGTCACTTCCTGACGGTCCAGCAACGCGGCCACGCTGGTATCGAGGATCAACGCCTCGCCCTGCGGCATGCCGTTGGTGACGACTACAGGCGTGCCCCACAGGCTGGGCGGCGCTGGATCGCGTGGAGTGCCAATCACATACTGGCCGTCGCCATCCTCGGCGCGCTCGCTCTCGATGGCGAACCAGTCACGCGGGTTCATCACGATGACGTTCGGGTTCCAACCTTCGGCCTTGAGGTCAGTGAGGGCTGCGCCGATGCGGTCAGCTGGCTTGCCGGTGGTGATGCCTGCAGCGGTCGCCTGCTTCTTGAACCCGAGGATTTCACCTGGCCCACCGTCGCCGTTGATGAGCTCGGCTTCCAGCTTCTGGCGAACCCCCACGCTCATCAGCGTGTTGATCTGCCCCTCAAGCTGCTCATTGTCCTGCAGCACCTGGAGGCTTGCCGGAATCCAGGTGGCGATGGTGGCGATCTCAGCCCGCTCCATCTTCGTGGGCATCGACCCTTCGGCCTTCTCCTCACCTTCCTCTTTCTGGTAGGCCGCGCCGTTGATGTAGCCGTCGAGGCGAACGAACTCGTAGGTAGCGCTGGTGACCGGCACGATCGGCAGCACATCCAGCAAGCTCAGCCGCGGCTGCGGGATGCCACGGATGCCGGCGCCATCACGCTGCGGGGCAGTTGGGTAGCTGGTCGAGCCAGTGACGCCTTTGTTGGGGTTGGTGATGGCGGCGCGGACGCCCACTTTGCAATTGATCTGGCCGGTGGACTTCATACCGTTGCGGAAGCCGGCGATGCCATCAGCGGCCACGACCTGGGCAGTCACAGCATTGGAGTCGGTGGAATCGTCGTTAGCGCCTCGGCGGGCGCCGATATTCACCATCTTCTGCTCGATTTCTTGGAGGCGGGCGCCGAACTCGGTTTGTTTCTCTGCAGCGGACGATTTGAAGTCAGCGATCTGCGTGCCGATGTTCTGCAGCGTTTGATTCAGCTGGGTCATGTCCTGCTGATAGGGATCTGGCATGGGGTTCTCCGGGGTGTGTAAACGATGCCGTCTACCCTATGCGCGCACGCACACCCCGGTCAGCGGTTAACTTCGACGTCCTCAGTCGGTATCCGTCGCAAAGCGCACTATGTCGGCTATTTTGTAGAACCGCCGATTGCCACGGCGCACGAATGGCAGCGGTGACCGACCCTCGGCAGCCAGGCGGCGGAGGTAGCTGGGGGCATATCCCAGCAGGTCCGCCGTGGCTGGCTCGGGCACCAAGCCTCCAATCAATGGCGTGATGCCGGCCTGGGCCAGCCGCTCGGTAACGTCCTGTTCAACGTCCACCATGATTTACATGCTCCTCTGTGATGCATCCTGAATTTCGCTAGAGGCCGCGTGGTCTGTGGCCTGTGTCGGATTTTGTGGGATTGCGTATCTCGGGTATGTCTCGCTTGTGAGTGCGCTTAACCCGAGGCCGTCTAAATGGTCGTGCCAGCGCTCCAGTGCTTGGCGCTTGAGCGCTTCGGCGGTGGTGTGGATGTACGTCGCGTCCATGTTGCGCAGGGCGTGGTTCACCAGCATCTCGCCCACCAGGTAATCCACGCCTAGGTCCATCCAGCAGGTGCGGGCGACCTTGCGCACGTCGTGGCTGGTCCACTGGCGGTTGCTCAGTTCGGCAAATACCTGGCTCGCTGCTGTTGCACCCAGTGGCCCGCGCCGGCTGGCAGGAAACAGGTAGGCGCCTTGGTAGCCCTGGGCGGCCTGCTGGGCCTGATAGCGGCTCAGCAGTGCGCAGGCCTGGCGGGTCAGCGGCAGCGTGTGGTTCTGCTTGGTCTTGGTGTCGTCGGCGGGGATGAACCACTGGCCGGCCTGCAGATCGACGTTGCGCCACAGCGCGCTGCGTGTCTCACCAAGGCGGGTACCGTGGCACAGCATCATCAGCGCCAGCAGGGCGTCACCGGGCCGCGCCTCGCTCCAGCCTGCCAGCTTGGCCAGCAGATCGGGCAAGTCTCGCTCCCGCAGCCGTGACGACTTCGGTTTGATTCGCACCCCGACAAAATCCCCGAAGCGCAGCGCGCCCATGGGGTTCTGCTCGATCATCCCAAGCCGGTGTGCCTTGCGCATGGCCACCGCCAGCACGTTGAACACCAGGCGGACGAACGACAGGGCATAGCGCTCTTGCAGTGGCCACATCAGCCGCTGATCGAGCGTGGCCTTGCTCACCTCGGTCAGCAGCAGGTCATTTAGCCGTGGCGTCAGGTGGCAGGTGATGGCCGACTTTGCCCCGGCCTTGCGCTTGGCCGACAAGTTGCGGTCGCGCAGCATACGATTCAGGTACCAGTTCAGCAGCTCACCGGTACGGCTCCAAGTGCTGGTCAGTGAGGTGGCCTCCAAGTCTGCGGCACGGCGCCCCAGGATGGCCGGCAGCGCGGTCAGCATGGCCTTGGTGCTCAGGCTGGGAAAGTCGCCGGCTTTTCCCCACTTGCCCTTGAGTACGACGTGCCAGGCGCCGCGGGTGCGGTCGACGGTGGAATAGCGGAATCGCAGCTCGGGATAGCGCGGGTCACGCAACTGGCGCACCGGCTGGCTCGCCTGCTTGCGGATCTCCGCGTCGGTGAATGTGACGTGCTTAGTAGTCATGCTTCGTTCTCGAATTGAGGCCGGCTCGGCGCCAGCGGCTCGCCCTGCATAACCGGGCTGGTGACACAGCCTGATAGGTAGTTCAGTTGAGCCGAGTCGGACCGGATCAGCCGAGACAGACCGACTGATCTGTCTCGGCAATCCACTGTGTTGATTCCTACACTCTGTGTTGATAACGCCACGGTGGATGAGATTTCCCACCCACCTCGACGAGTGTTCGGCGACTGCTCGCCTAGCTGTCCCATGAGTCTCTTCACGATCCCACCTCCGCACCTGGCCAGCGCACGCGAACATCAGCCAAGGCCTCGTCGCGGGTGATGGGCTCGCTGATCATGGTGAACGGCCGGCACCCAGGCACGAGCACCGTCCAGTTGCAGCGTCTCTCAAGACCGTCGTTCGCAGCCAGTTCAGCCAACAGCGCCAGCCGGTGGGCTTTGACGTACCGGCGAATGTCGTCGGTGATCAGTGCCTTGGGCCCGACCACTACCCGCATGCCGCGCTTGCGAACGGAGAGCCCTTGGTCGCGCAAAAAGTCGACGGCTGCCATCACAGCTCCTCCTCATCGGGCCCGACTTCCAAGTCATCGGTTAAGGTGCTCAAACCCGAGCGCGCTGCCTCAGCCGTAGGCCGTGACGTTCCGGAAAAAGTGGGCTCGTTGTCTAAGGCATTTAGGTGCTCATTCGGAGAATCTTTAAGGCGCTCAACCACTGGGGCGGTGAGCACCCACCACCAAGATCCACCACCTCTGCGCCCCTCTTCGCCATGCCGCACGGCCTTGGCTCCCACAACCTGCTGTGCTCGTCGCACGCTCGCCCAGGCAAAACCTGAGGCTTGAGCGGCTTTCTTGATTTCGCTTGTCGGTACCGGTCCGCAAGCCAGCAGATCCAGCAAAAAACGCTGGGCCTTACGCTGGCCTTTGGAGGGCAGGGCAGGTGCACTGCCTTGCTCGTATTGATTGCCGACAGCGAGCCCCATTTAGCTGCACACCATTCCGTTTGCTGCATCCCGTTGACCGGGAGCCGGGCAGTCCAGCGTCAGCTGTTTGGGCACGTTGTCGATGATCAGCTGCAGGTGGCCACCCATCGTGCTGGCTTGGGCCGCGAGCAATTGCGGTTTAACAAACACTGCGCACTTGCGGCAGCAGCCGGCTGCAGTCCACGGAAGCCACTTGAACACCAGGAACGTGTACCCGCCCGCTCGTTTGCACCCGGCATCGGCCTGCGATCGGCATCGGGCTTGTTCAGTCGTAACTCGGCTCATTTCAAATCCCTGTGGTGGTAATAGTTATAAAGGGGCCTAGTTTTTGAACCTTAAACCCCGCCAAAACCGCCGATAAGGGTTCTTTTTTTGAACCGTTATCGGGATTCGCGGCGCGCTTTTGCGCTTGAACGGTTCATTTTCTGAACCCTTGCTGTTCAAAAATTGAACCCGGTAAAAGGGCAAATCATTACCCCAGCCTCCTCAGAGGCGCGGGCGTTGGCCCAACCTCTAACTGCCGGCCTGGGCATTCATGGATGCGCAACCAGGTGAGGGCATATAGCGCGCATCTGGCGCCCTCACGGCCCTTCATGTTGGTTCTGGTGCGGACGATGAGATTCCTTTCCTGCAGCCCCTGCAGCGATGCCGCCAGCGTTGCTTTCGCCATGCCGCCGCGCTCCTCCATCATCGAGTGCGTGGCTGCTAGGTCACCGTTGTTGTTCCCGCGGTACTGCGAGAGCAGCAGCATGAACACCTTCAATTCGGAGCCGGTCATGGTCAGAAAATCGGGGTGCTCGCCGAGCAGCCTGGGGATCATGTACGCGCCACGACCTCCCCAATCTGAGTCGCGGCGGGTTTTCCTCTTGGTCATCAGAGCCTCAGTTCTGCGCCATTCGTCCGCGGTTCGGGTTCTCGGGCTTTGGTGGTCTTCTTCATGCTCACGTCCGGCCCGCTGGCGCCAGCAAAGGCTCGGCAGACCTGGCCGTTGTTCACCGCGTGCCAGTAGGTCAGGTCGTTCAGCGAGTTGATGAGGCAGGCAGTTACAACTGCATCAGCGCTACGCAGAACTGCGCGCCCGCACTCGGCGTCGGACTGGCTCCAGAACGGCCCCAGCAAGGCCCGCTCGACCTTTGGATGGCCCACGTAAAACAGTTCAGTGGCTTTCTTCGGGCAAGCCGATCCCGTCAGCGCTTGCGCACTGTTTTGATTCTTCATGGGTTACTTCCTGTTGAAGTCGATCGGCGCGGAGCACTCGGCGACGCTGTGCAATGCACGCAGAGCCTGGATGGCGGCCCAGACCATGACGGGTTGCTGCGCCATCACGGTAGCGACGAGACGAATAACGGAGCTCATACGATCGCCTCCATTCCGGGGCGCTCGCCTACAACGCCATACGAGGCTCCCAGGTGGCGATGAACCCAGCAGAAATTACGGCTGAAAACTCGGATCTGCTCCAGATGCCGCGCAATGTCGCGCATCGGTCCTTCCTCATGGCTCTCACACACGGGGTAGAGCAGGTCGTAAAGCTTGTTGAATTCATCCCGGGCGAAGTTCATAGAGCACATAGCGCGGGCATCAAGCACCGCCTCCGAGAGAACCTCACCTTCGAGAATCACCGCTTTCTGCAGGTTGTTCATTGGGCGCCTCCTACTACAGCAGCGCTGCCTATAGCCTATATACCGGTACCTCCAGCAAAAATTCTGCGAGCCAAGCTTGACGTTATGGAGCTGCGCGTACAGATCTTTAGAGATCGGATGCTGTTGCCCAAGAGCCGGGATAACCATCACCGTGAGGATACTTTCGAGCTTTCTGAATGCCTCTCTTGCCTGATTTTGGTGATGGCATTCAAAGTCGGCGAGAACGGCCGGCGCCAGTATGGTTTGCTCAGGTACACGGATCATTGCTTACCCCCTCGGACTTCCAGGGCGCGGGCTTGGTCCATGTGGTGGTTGTAGCGCTTCAAGCGCACAGACAGGGATGAATTTGCGTGGAGGGCGCTGAGGGCCATCTTGCGGTGGGCCTGAGCACGGTTTTGCTCTTCCGAGGCGCGGTCATTTTTGGTGCCGGCGTTGTGCTTACCGATGCGTTCTGTCACGATAACTTCCTCTCGTTGGTGCCTACCAATGCGATTTCGCCGGAGAGGTGCTGCAACACCTCCTCCTGCAACTGTTTGTCAGCCACGGCGCCATCGGCCCATTCGCACGGGGCTTGGCGCGCGGTCACTTCAAGCTCAGCGTCATCCAGTAACAGGTTTACCCATTCGGGCTTCTCCGCTCGGCATGTGTGACGCACTGTTCCGAATAGCGCTTTGTTGGTCTCTTGGCGGGCCTCGGTCCAAAGGTCATATTCGCCTTCACTTCCAGCCATCTGCTTCCGCGCCCACTCAGGCAGTTGCCCCCTGCAACGCATTTCGCTCAGCATCGTCCACCAATGGCATGCCATTGCGCGCTCGGCCTCGATCAGCGCCCCGATCTGCTGCCGCTGGTTCATATTCAGCGCTATTGCGACTTCCAATTCATTCACCGGCTGCCCACCTTCGCGACACGGTTGATCCACGCTTCGAGTTCTTTCACCAGGATCAGTCGACGCTTTCCCGACTTGAACGCCTGCAGTTCACCCTTGGCGATCGCGCCATAGATGGCGCTGCGGCTGTGGCTAGTGAGGCGCGCAGCTTCCTCGGGCCCTACAGCCAGCGGTTGAATTGGTAAGGCTTGTTCCATGTGAGCTCCTGCGGTGTATTGAAAGATGTGGACACCTTATTCGAGCCCAAAACGATGTGTCCACATTTTTCTTACACTGCACGACACCTTCGCACACTGACTGACACGTATCGACACAAGCCGCCGTGTGTGCCATGATTTTCCGCAAACGAGCCTAGGAGATGGTGATGGCGAAGGCCCAGCCAAACAGAGTCAAAGCAGAAACCCTTTCCCTCAGGATTTCGCCGGACTTGAAATATGGACTTGAGCTCATATCGAGAATTGAAGAGAACTCGCTAACCAGCCAAGTGGAGAAGGCTTTACGGGAGCTCTTTGCCACCACTCGCATGTCGTACGAGTACTTGGGCGAATCAGAAAGGCCTAGCGAAATACCGAATCACGACATTTATTTCGCGGAAATTCTGCAGCTAGTAATGTCCATTGATGCTCCGACCAGGCTTATGCGAACAGCAATATTACTGCCGTATACTCTTAGTCAAAAAGATCAAGCCATACTTGAATTAATTCATACTCAGTCTGACTTTGAGGGCGAGGACGAAAATATTTTTGGATTTGAACATGAGCACTCTGTGATTACTCAGTGGCTAACCAATGAGTATTTTTCAAAGTATTCTAAAGTTAGCTTTAAGGCCATCAGAAAAAATTGGGCAAGATTAAACGAAACGGCTGAGCAGACGCTTGAAATGGGGCATTACCCCGCGGAAATGATTTGGGAGAGCTAGATCAGATTAACCGCCGCAGCCTTTGTATCAGGCGCTAGGTGGGCATATCGAAGGGTCATTTTGATGTCGGAGTGCCCCAACAGGTCTCGTACCGTGTTCAGCGGTACGCCGGCCATCACCAAGCGCGATGCGAAGTCATGCCGCATGTCATGCCAACGGAAATCGATGATCTCGGCTCGCTCCAGTAGCCCGAGCCATGCGCTTTTAATATCCTCAAGTCGACCACCATCAGACGATGGAAATACATATCCCGACTTCTTTCGGCATTGCTTCTGCCACTCCTGAAGCGTTTCGAGCGCTTCCTTGTTTAGTGGGATGTGGCGAGTCTCATTAGTTTTGGTTGTGTCGCCAACGATAGTAATCGTCTTGGTCGTAAAGCTTACTTTTTGCCACTCTAGATTGAACAGCTCGCCGCGCCGGATGCCAGTGTTGAGTGATACTAGCACCATTGGCTTTAGATGGTCAGTGAACACTATCCCTGTAAGCGACATAAGTTGTTTTCGTCCTCTGTCCGCTCTCCACCTATTCGCGCTTTCTCGCTCTGCCCGAATTTCATCCTGGCGTTCATCGAGAGCCTTGCGCAGTTGCAGATTTTCGTCAGTGCTCAGATAGCGCACGACTCCCTTACTATCAACCTTCAGCTGTTTAAGCTTGGCCATTGGGTGGGTAGTGATAATTTCCCATTCGACCGCTCGACTGAGTACACCGCTGATGCTGCCCATCTTCCGATTCACTGTCGCCGGTTTGTTGCCAGCCTGCAGCCAGATCGTGCGGATCTGTTCCAGGTCGCGACCGGTAATGGCGTCGATGCGCTGGGACATGATCGCCTCGAAATTGTTGGCAAGCGTGTGGGCAGTCTTCTCGTAACCCCGATGGTGCGCCTTGAACCAAGGCAGATAGGTGTCGGTGATGAATTCGCGCAGAGAGGGCAGGGCGGCTCCTCGGCGCCCCTGTGAGACGGCAGTGGGCTCGCCGTGCTTGCGAGCCTCAGCAAGGTACTGGGTTGCTTCCTGGCGGGCCTGCTCGAGGGTGAGGATACCCACCCGGCCCAGGGTCTTCTTGCGGCCCCTGGCCCAAGTCACGACATACGACCTCGCCCCCGCGGCGGTCACGCGTACGAAAAGCCCGGTGATAGTAGTGTCGTGCACTTCGTACTCGCGACCGGTGATCTGCAGGCTTGCCAGTAGCTTGGCGGTAAGCTTTTCTTTCACTTCGTTCCCATGGGTGCATTGTGGGTGCAGAAATGAATATACGGTGGCGTCTGATCGGACGCAACCGGACGTAGAACCCAATAAATGCGGGCGAAGGCCGGGTGCTGCGGGATTGGAAAAGACCCTCCTAAGGGGAAGGTTGGCAGTTCGAACCTGCCCTGGGACGCCATATTTCTGCTACTTGCAGTTCCCCGCCTTGCGATACCCCGCGGCTTGCGCCTCGGCCTCGTTGCCGAACACCACCTGATTTTTCTGCGCGACCTGGCTGTAGCCTGGGCACCCGCTGGCCAGGTGGTACACATGACTGTTGCGGTTGCCAATAATCGCCCCGTCGATCGACGCACTCGCCAATGTCGGTTTGGCCACTTCCTTTACTGCATTTTTCGGGGCTGCCGATGCGGCGATGTCGGGAGCGCCTGCGGGCTTGTAACCCAGGGTCCAGGTGCGTTCGCCCGTCACGAAGGGGTTGGAGTGGCCCATGATCGCGGCAATACGCTGGTCCCGTTGTTTCTCCCATGCCGATACCGGGTGCTGTTTGTCCCAGGCCATGAGCAACTGTTGCTGCTGGCGCGACATGCTCAGCTTGTAGCGGTCGAACATGTAGAACGTCGTACGCGCCACCAGGCCTTTCACTTCATCGCGAGGTTCGGCAGTTTTCTGCTGGAAGTCCACCTTGGTGGTGCATTGCCCGTACTGCGGCGCGACGCCCGAAACCATGCCGTAGTTGAAGTTGCTGCGGTCTCCGTTCACCTCGCCCACGGACGGGTAAAGGTTGAACAGGTCAGCCTCCATGGCGCGGAAGGTCGGGTCTTCATCGACGCAGTGTTCACGCCCACCGTTCTGCCAGCACTGGCGCTGGTGGCCAAAGGTCCACGCCGGCACGATGTGTTCCCATTCCGTTCGCTCGGCACGTGTCTGCAGCTTGCGGGTTTCATAGCCGCAGGACTTGGCATCGACCCGGCCGCCGGACTTGCCTACCCAGGTCCATTTGCAGCCACAGTACAGCTCACCCATGGGGCTGTTTGCCTGATCGAGGT
>Ga0213821_1000986_pt1 | contig 14547 bp, 14 predicted proteins | sample MC6MC0909MG_FD_179894 | JGI IMG/M metagenome (GOLD analysis project Ga0213821, IMG submission 179894) | Enriched soil aggregate microbial communities from Iowa State University, Ames, United States - MC6-MC0909-MG | ecosystem: Environmental > Terrestrial > Soil > Unclassified | place: USA: Iowa...
GATCCATTTACAGGAGAAGAAATAAAAGCAAAAAAACGAAAATAATAAAACCACTTTAGTGGTAGCGTGAAAACGGAGTGCGGTTGGCGGACCTTTCAGAGTGTCTTTAGACATGGGCCAGTACCCAGCGTTTCACGCGTAGAGCAAACCACCAGTTAGACTGGTGGTTCTGATTATGACGTATTTAAGTATTACCACCAATGAAGAAAAGACGTTTTTCACATATTTTAGTTCCAAGATACAGCCTAATAAATTTATTGATTATCAATAAAAATATATTGATTTTTGATAAAATGTCTTTTATTCTTCTAACAAGAGTTTGAAGTTAGTCCTATTGAGGTGAATGAATTTGAAGAGTTTTTTTAAAGATTTAGCTTACTTTATTTATCATCAATCATTATCTTGTATTTTCCCTGTTGTGATATTTATGACACTTGCACTTTCAAACGCAATCCAAATACCTGGTGTATCAAGATACGACTTTATATTAATCATTTGTCTTTTTGCACAATATCTTATGTATAAATTTAAATTGGAATCAAAAGATGAATTGAAAGTTATTTTTCTGTTTCATATGATTGGGCTTGTACTAGAAATATATAAAGTGAATTTTAACTCTTGGTCATATCCAGAAGAAGCGTGGACAAAAATTTGGGGTGTGCCTTTATATAGTGGTTTTATGTATGCCAGTGTGGCAAGCTATATTTGTCAAGCCTGGCGCAGGTTTGGTTTAGCAATCGTTAACTGGCCAAAGAGTTATTTTGCAATCCCACTTGGAGCCATGATCTACTTAAATTTTTTTACCCATCATTTTATTTATGATTTTCGATGGCTTTTAATGGCTGTTCTTTTTATTGTATTCTACCGTACAATTGTCAAATTTACAGTGCGCAAAAAAATGTATAAAATGCCGATCGTTGTATCATTTTTTTTGATTGGATTTTTCATTTGGATTGCTGAAAATATTGCGACGTTCTTTGGCGCATGGTCTTATCCTAATCAAGAAATATCATGGGAAATTGTTCATTTTGGTAAAATAAGCTCTTGGTTTTTACTTGTGGTGATAAGCATCATGATTGTTGCACAGCTTAAATTATTCTATCGAAATACAGTAGAGTGAAAGCAATATTGATTATCTATTGAAAACCTTATGCTTTTCATGTTGTTGAAAAACTATTAGGTCAATGACATGAAGGGATGGCTGTCAGCTTTCGCACAATTATTTTGCAGCATTAGAAGAGGCTGGTAATACTTGCATACCACATTTTAATAGAAGAGGCACTTATCTGTTCAACTTGCAAAGACAAAATGAAAATCCACTGCATTCAGCAAATATGCTTAGTGCAATGGAATTTTCATTTTTATGGAGACTTTAATAATGTTTGAATTAACCGTTTACTGTTTTCTGAAATGGACACTCCTGCTTTTTCAAGCCCCTCTACCATAAGGTGAATAAAAGCTTTCGCAGCAAAATTAATAAATTTATCTTTTCTATAAAGAAGTACAATTTCTCTTGTTAATGGTGGATTGCATATAGGGAGCTCACAAATTGCAGTTGATTGATGTAAATTACAAAGTGTTTTGGAAATAATTGTTGTCCCAACATTTTGTTCTACTAATTTAAAAATAGCGTCTATACTTGCTGTCTCTATCTTGGGCTTGACATGAAGCTTTTCTTTATGAGCTGCACGATCAATTACTTTTCTACATTGGTGAATTGTTGGAAATAATATAAGTGGGAGCTCTAAAATATCCTGAAAAGGTATTGGATTAGAAGCTGCTAATGGATGATTGCTATGAGCAACAAACCGTAGTTCCTCTGTAAACAAGGGAATGATTTTTAGCTGCTCCTCCTCATAATCGAAATACTCTTGTTTATAGGATATAGCAAAATCAATTTTATTGTCTTTAAATTGTTTTAGCACATCATCCGAGCTATTTATGCTGACTTGCACATCTGGATATTCCAAATGATAGTCTAACAAATAATCCGACACTAAATTTGTTAATTCACCAGGTAAAGTTCCAATAACTAATTTCCCTGCTTTTACCTCTTTAAGCTCAATAATTTGGTTTGTTGTATTGTCAATGGCTCGAAATATATGGGTACATTGCTCATATAAAATTTTACCAGCATCTGTAATAGCTATTTTTTTCCCTAGACGATCGAAAAGTGGGATGCCAAGTTCATTTTCTAATACTTTAATTTGATGGCTTAACGTAGGCTGAGAAATATTCAATTTTTCGGCAGCCTTTGTAAAATGAAGCTCCCTACACAGTATTAAAAAATATTCAAGCTGTCGTATTTCCATATACGTACCTTCTTTTATTAAATAAATTTCTTCTATTATAGCATTATTCATAGAGAGAAATGGATTAAAGTATGGAGGAACTTACGAATCAATCATTTTGAGTTATCTAATCATTATAGTCATTTGGTAATGTACTGGAGTAACTAAAAATGTGTTCGAGAGCTTTCTTAGTAACTGGCATAAAATAATTTAGTAATAGTCCTCCAAAACAAACGGTTAATAAAGTTCCAATGCCGATTGGTCCATGTAAAATCATTGCCATTATTAAGAATACAAGGTAAATGATTGTCCTTGCCAAAAATATATTGGTTCTAGTTAATTTTTGGATGATGAATGTTAATCGGTCCAAGGGAATGGGAGCAAAATTTGTCTGTAAATAGGTTGCCGTTCCTAAACCTATAATTACTAAGCCAATTCCAAAAAAAATAACTTTGCTGTACCATAATTCAGGTGTTACTAAATTGTGCAATAAGAACAGCCACATATCAATTCCTATACCTGTGATCAATGCTGTTAGCAACCCTAAAACTTCTGGCCTTTGTTTTTGTAAAAGTGAATTACAACTTACTATTATTAAAGCGATTATTACCTCCCAGCTACCCACCGTAAGTCCTACACTTTTGGACAGCCCTACTAATAGGGCATCAAAAGGTGAGGTCCCCAAATCTGATTGTATTGTCAAAGAAATACCAAAGGTTAATAGTAATATTCCTACCACGTAAAAGATATATTTCATGGCACTTTACCTCTTTATCATTACTCTTTTTGTTGTAAATACAACAAAAATCGGTTATATTAAATATATTCCTTTTTTATTGTATTTACAACAAAAAATTGTGAGGAGATAGTGATGAAAGAAATCCTACGAGAGATTGGAATGATTGCTAGGGCATTAGATTCTATAAGTAATATAGAATTTAAAGAATTAGATCTTACAAAAGGACAATATTTGTACCTTGTTCGAATATGTGAAAACCCGGGAATCATTCAAGAAAAGTTAGCTGAGATGATTAAAGTAGATCGAACAACCGCAGCCCGTGCAATAAAACAGCTGGAGGTTCATGGTTTTGTTGAAAAAAAAGATGATGAACACAACAAAAAAATAAAAAAACTCTTTCCAACAGATAAGGGAAAACAGGTATTTCCATTTATAAAAAGGGAAAATGATCATTCAAATCGTGTCGCATTAGCAGGACTTTCAGAAAGTGAAGGAGAAGTCCTTTTTCAACTTCTCCAAAAAGTTAGAAAAAATATAGAAATTGATTGGGAATTTGTAAAAAAGGGGAACAAGAGAAATTATTAATTTTATCTTCATTCAGCAAATGTTTTTTGTATCGAAAGCATAATGACAAAAAAATCTATTGAATGAAGATAAAGCCTCAGGCAGAGGTCACAGATTTTCAAAGGAATGAAATGTGCAGACACAATTCAAAATCCGGACGCATTGTTTATCTGTAGCGAAAGCAAAGCGACAGCTACAAATACGCCAAGGCGAAATTGATCTATAGGAGCTGATCGTAAATGACTATAAAAATAAATAAGTGCAATCAACAAGATCTACAATTACTTCAAGAAATAAGCATTGAAACTTTCAATGATACATTTAAAGATCAGAATTCAGCCGCAAATATGAAGGCTTATTTGGACACTGCCTTTAACCTTAAACAATTGGAAAAAGAATTGTCTACGATTTCTTCGAATTTCTTTTTCATCTATTATAATGAAGAGCCTGCTGGATATTTAAAGATAAATATAAATGATGCCCAATCCGAAAAAATGGGTGATGAGTCACTTGAAATTGAAAGGATTTATATTAGAAATAAATTTCAAGGTAAAGGGCTCGGAAAATATCTAATTCATAAAGCAATAGAACTGGCTATTGAACAAGACAAAAAGATGATTTGGCTAGGAGTTTGGGAAAGGAATGAGAATGCCATTGGTTTTTATAAAAAGTTGGGTTTTGTCCAAACTGGCGCACATTCTTTTTATATGGGTGATGAGGAGCAGATTGATATTATAATGTCCAAAGCACTGAAATAGCTTTAATACGTAAATTTTAATAAAATGGTTTGTTGTCCAGTTGCTTAATAGCTGGCGACAATTCAGAACTTCAAATAGAAGCATGCTTTCATTTAGGCATGCTTTTCTTTATTGTTTCATTAAGTGCAGGTTTATCAAATAATGAAGTCAAATAAGAGGTTCAGGTGATTATTGATTTTCGTAAATATTGAACGCCAAAGATACCAAGTAATATTTATAGTATTTACGCTACCCTCCTTCACAATAGAAAAGATGTTGGTGATTTCCTATCTCATAACCGCCAGCAATTATTTTTATTAAAATGGTGAAAATTATAGTGATTTTTTTAGAGGTGTTGTATAAAAAGTCTTTATTAAGCTTTTTTATTGTTTGATGACTGTATTTACTATTAATTTGAAATATTTGCAAAATGATGGTATTTTGTATATTGACGACACTACAAATATGTAGTATTATACTACAATAAACAAATACATATTATGGAAATAAAGTTATAATAGGGGTGATTTATAGTTATTCAGTAATTTATTTGAAACAGAAATAAGTTAATGGTAATAATTAATAATCCTATTAAATCAAAGAATAGCTTCAAATCAACGAAATTTAATAGTTTTGGATATATTCAACCTAATTTAACTATATTATGAGAAGATTCTGCGAGTGGGAAATCTGGTTCGTTTATGTTAAGTGAATCACCTAATGGAATTCTTGCTGATAAAGATAGCCTTGTTGAAAAACAAGAAGTGATGTTGGTTAATATAGAGGAGGAATAATTGATGGCAGTTATAGTGAATTCAATAGGGAATCTAGGATATGTTGCTAATTCTCAAACCAATCAAAGCTTTCATCCTTTTAAAATAGAAGAAGATGAAGCTGAAATAGATTCTAAAAAAGCTGAGATTGAAACCTCACGTAAAGAATATGCAGAATTCATTCAATCTAGCAATGCTATTTATCAAGAGACAACTCCAACTCAACTTGTCAACAAACAAACAAATTCTATTAATATTGTAACAGGTGTTTACTATAATTTGGGAACAGTAAATGGCAAACCTTTGAATGGTACGCCTTTAGCAAGTGGAGGATTCAACTCGAATTTCAGTCCTAAAATATGGAAAGTGCCGGGTTCGTCCATTGTAACACCAGAGCAAGAATCTGCGCTTAAAATGCGGCAATCATACTCACTACCTGAACGTCAAGAAGCAAATGAACTTGTGGCTGTCTTTATGAGCCTCTCTCGGTTAGCGGAAGGAAAAAAATCTGTGGATAGTATGAATGATGATGCTATGTTTGCGCGACATTTCCCAAAATTCGCTGAGGGGATAGGGCTTGATTTAAGTCAACCGTTTACCATCAATGGTAAATCGTTTACTTATTCACAAGGAACATTGCAAATGACAGCTACAGAAGAATTAATGGAGGAGTAATTTATGGAAATAAAATCCTTTATGCTCAAAAACCTGGGAACAATTTCTAGTTTTCAAGTAAACCAAAATCAAAAGCCTTCAAAAATAACAGAAGTCGATGGAACTGATTCTAAACAAGAAAAAATCAAAGCATCGCGTGAAAAATATGCAGAATTTGTACAATCTTGTAATGCCATTTATCAAGAAGCGACGCCTATGCAGCTTGTTGATAAACAAACAAATTCCATCAATATTACTAACGGTGTGTACTATCATTTAGGCTCAGTTAATGGAAAACCTCTTAATGGCACGGCTTTGACTGGTGGTGGCTTTAATTCTAATTTTAGTCCGATGATACAATGGACAGGAGTTGGTACAAAGGTTACACCTGAACAAGAAGCAGCTTTTAGAATACATCAGTCCTATTCACAAGTTGAACGTCAAGGAGCCAATGAACTTGTGGCTGTCTTTATGAGCTTCTCTCGGTTAGCGGAAGGAAAAAAATCTGTGGCTAGTATGAATGATGATGCTATGTTTATGCAACATTTCCCAAAATTCGCAAAAGGGATAGGGCTTGATTTAAGTCAACCGTTTACCATCAATGGTAAATCGTTTACTTATTCCCAAGGAACATTGCAAACGATAGATACAGAAGATTAACAAAAATTATCGGTAGGTATTCCAGTGAAATTAGTGGTAGATGTGTATTATATGTAAATACGGCAATAGGTTTCAGCTTTACGCTAGGATAATAATAGTTTACAAGAGCTTTGCTACGTTCGTGTAGCAGGGCTTTTTTCTTTTCACACGTAGAACAGTAACTGCTAATGCCGCTTATATTTATTGCATTCTATGAAAATAATCTATAAGATGGTAATGATAATCATTTTCAATTAAAAAGGAGAGTTAATGATGACTAAAAGACATCTTGTAATTGGCATGCACCTAGCTGTACATGGTGAGCAAGGTAAGACGGGTACTTTAATTGATGAACATATAGCATTTGCAAAGCGAGCAGAGGCGGCAAAATTAGATTTTGTATTTAAGGCTGATTACTTAATAGCTCATCCAGAGTTAATTGCCAAAATGAAAGGGACGGTAGGGTTAGATCCTAGCTTTTTATTGGCAATGGTGGCAAGAGAAACGAAACAAATTGGTTTAGTAACAACCATATCAACATCATTCATACCACCTTATTTGATTGCACGTCAATTACAATCCTTGAATTGGATAAGTGAGGGGCGTGTAGGGTGGAATCTTGTCACATCCATTGATGGGGCGTATAATTTCAGCAATGATTTGATGCCTTCCTCAGAGGAGCGATATGCAAAGGCAACGGAATGTAAGGAAGTTGTAGAACAGCTGTGGCACAGTAATCCTTATGAAGCATTAGAAGCTGATGGTGATTTTGAGAAAATTAAGGAGCTTGTAAAGCCAATCGATTATGAGGGAGCGTTTTTCCAGATTAAAGGACCATTAAATATACCGATGCATCCAGCAGGAGATATTCCGTTATTCCAAGCCGGTGCATCTGAGTCTGGACGTCAATTTGCTGCATCAGTATCAAATGCAATATTTGCTGCTACGCCAGTGATGGAAGTGGGTATTGAACTGCGTAACGATTTACGCAAGCGTGCTGTTGAGGTAGGACGTTCGGCAGATGATATTCGATTATTGCCAGGGCTCTATTTCTTTATTGGTGATACATATGAAGAGGCACTAGAAATGCACCGTCAAGCACACGCTCATTTAACACTTGACCGTCGTCATAATGCTTTAGAATCTGTTATTGGTATGAATATTCGTCATTTAACGTTACAGGATTATGTAACAGCAGAGATGCTACCGTCAGAGGATCAAAAGGTACGTAGTAAAACACATGCTCAGCTTGTACGCCGTTATATTATTGAAAATAAACCGACAGTAGCCGAATTATTAGCACGTCCAGAGGTAATTGGTTCCGCACATCTTGTAGCAATTGGTACACCGGAGGATATTGTAGAGCAAATTGTCGCATTTTATAAGAAAGGAGCCTTAGATGGTTTTATTGCTGTGCCAGGTGGTCCTGCAAAGTCTTTAGATTTATTCTTTAGCGATGTTATACCAGCGCTGGTGGAGCGGGGGTTATTCCGAGCTGAGTATGAAGGAAATACATTGCGCTCTCACTTAGGTTTAGATACTAGCTCCTGACAATCACCTTACAAGTCGATAAACATCAGGTCAGGCTGAACAACTTTACAATCCACAGCCTGGTTTCTCAGAGCCGATTAAAGGTTTATTGAAACAATTAAATACAGTTTAAGTTTTATGATTGCCATTACCAGCCTCTTTCAAAAAAAAGCTTGTTGAGCGATTAGGTGAAGCAGAAGAAGTTAACATATAGCTATTCCCTCAAGTGTTGTCATGGAAGGAACAGTTTTTTTAAATGCTGAGATGCTAAAAAATTCTAATATGCGTAACTTTTCCTAGCGCTAAAATGGGGATAGTGTGAAAGAGATGGTGATGTAATTTTATAAGTATTCACTATCAATTTAGAAATCCTGAATTTCATCTTCTAAGTGAATTCGGGATTTTCTTGTTTGCTTAACCGTCTAAACCGCACCAAATAAATTTAAGACATTAATGGTAATAATCCCTACAATGTCGAAATTAGAATCACCAAAAGTTGTTCCTTCATAACTGATATCACCCATAAATATAAGTAGAGTTTATGTCAAAGTTTGCTATATTTTTAACTGTTTGGCTAAATCGTAAATGGACGATTTGACAAATGAATCTATTTTGCTATCTAAGCGAGATTTAGGATGAATTAGTTGAATTTTCCGATTTAGTGTATCATCTTCTAAATCTCTCTTCATTAATAGACCTGATCTTAATTCATCCTCAATGAGTGCAACTGACAGAAATGCAATTGTTTTTCCGAAAGTAAGCATTTTCTTTATGGTACTAACAGAATCCAACTCGATTGTATGAATGGATGGGTGGATTGGGTCCATCCATTTTTCGATAAAATGATTCGTTGAACTAGAGGAAGTGTGCAACAATATTTTATTTTTGAGGACATCCGATTTGGTGATGTCCTTTTTTGCTGCAAGTTCGTGACGAGGGCTTAATGCTAAAACAAGTGAATCTTCTCCAATTGTTTCATAAACAAGTGCCGCGTTTTCCTGCTTTGTTTCCATTATCAAACCAAAGTCTAACTCTTGAAGAGCTACCATTTTTTCAATGTCTGGGGCTGTTTTTACTTCAAGTGATATTCGGATTTCTGGATAAGCTGTCGAAATCTGATGAATAAGTTCTGGCATAAAAATATGGGCAGGTAATCCGCTAGCACCAAGACGAATGGAGCCGATATCACCTGCCAAAAGATTATCGACAAAGCGATTCATATCCTTTTGAAGCTGAACAATTTGGCGGGCATAGTGGTAGAGTCCTTCGCCGGCTTCTGTTAAACGATATCCCCCTGCATTTGTGCGAAATAAATGAATCCCATATTCCTCCTCAATCGAGCGGATATGAAAGGAAACTGTTGGCGCAGTAATGCCAAGCACTTTGGCAACAGGGGCTAATTTTTTTAATTCTACGAGTAGGCAAAATGCCTGTAATTTTACATTATTCATTTTATCCTCCTAAAGTAAATTAGAAAAAATCTTGCATCTGCTTAAGTTTATTAGAATTTTTTTAACGAGTTATTAATAGAACATTAATATTTTCTAAATATCTAGGATTTATAGTTGTATTAGCGAGGAGGATATGATGAAAATCTCACTAACAAATATCGAGAAGAAATTTGGACATGCTCAGGTGCTATGGCCAATTAACCTGGAATTAGAAAGTAAATTTATTACGATTCTAGGTCAATCAGGCTGCGGGAAGACTACATTATTAAAAATATTAGCCGGACTTGAACAACCAACAAGTGGAGAGATTCGATTTGATGAAACGATGATTTATTCATCTAAGCTTCATCAAAATATAAAACCAAATAAACGTAATATTGCAATGGTTTTTCAAGATTTTGCGCTCTGGCCCCATATGACAATTTTTCAAAATATTGCGTTTGGCTTGAAGGGAATTGTTCCAAAGGAAGGTATTCCTGAACGAGTGCAGTATGTGATGAACTTAGTGAAAATGAAGGGGTATGAGAAACGTAAACCTGGGGAGCTTTCAGGAGGGCAGCAGCAACGGGTAGCACTTGCGAGAGCGCTTGCGACAAATCCCAAGCTTATTTTATTTGATGAGCCCTTATCAGCCCTTGATGCAGTACTTAGAGAACAGATGCAGGCTGAAATTATGCAAATTATTGATGAACTAGATTGTCAGGCAATTTTTGTCACTCATGACCAAACAGAGGCGATGACAATGTCTGATCAAATTATTGTGATGGAGGCAGGCAGAATCGCACAAATAGGAACACCTGAGGAAATATATCTTGCGCCAGCAACTCCATATGTGGCTGATTTTATTGGTAAAGTGAATTGGTTTGAAAAAGGTAACTATATTGTGCGACCTGAGGGGGTTTCCAGAATACAAAGCCCAGGAACAATTGCAAAGTTTGCAACAATCATAAAAAGCACCTTTGTTGGGGATCGGTATTTAGTGCAGGCAGAGGTAGAAGGTAAGCAATGGAGCTTTTATGAGACACAGCCCATAGAGCATGGTATAAAACTTGAAGTGTTTATTGACAAAAAACAAATATATCAATTGGAGGGTTCACATTGAGGAAAAGAGGTTTAAAGCTTTTTACGACTGCTGGTATTCTATTGACATTGGCATTAGCTGGATGTGGTAACAAAGAAGTAGAGAAAACAGAGAAAGTAAGTGCACAGCCAAAAGAAGAGCAAATATTAACAGTATATTCAGCAGGTCCAGATGGATTAGCAGCAAATATTCAACAAGCATTTGAAGAAAAAACAGGTATAAAAGTTGAGATGTTTCAAGGGACAACAGGTAAAATTTTGTCACGATTAGAGGCAGAAAAAAATAATCCTGTAGCTGATATTGTTGTACTGGCATCTGTCGCTTCTATGGATGGCTTAAAGGAAACGTCACAGCTACAAAGCTATCAAGATGCTAAACAGGCAGAAAAAATCAATTCTGACTGGTCAGATGCTGAGGGCTATTATTATGGATACAGTGCTTCTGCATTAGGTATAGCTTATAACACAAAAAATACGCAAGAAGTACCGACAGATTGGTCAGATTTAGCAAAGGAACAATGGCAAAATAAAATCAATATACCCGATCCAAGCTTGTCAGGCTCTGCTGTAGATTTTCTATATGGTTATGTGCTGACGGGAAAAAATGCTTGGAAAACAATGGAGCTATGGAAGAACAATGGCTTACAAGTAAATGGTGCGAATAAGGAAGCTTTAGATGCCGTCATAACAGGTGATAAAAATGCTACGATTGCAGGCGTAGATTATATGGCTTACAAGGCAAAAGCAGACGGCGAGCCAGTGGAAATTATGTATCCGAAAAGTGGAACAGTTGTTAGCCCAAGAGCAGTTGGTATTTTAAAGGATGCAAAGCATATTGAGGCTGCAAAAGAATACGTAGATTTTTTACTATCGGATGAGGGACAAAAGCTTGTAACAGAGGCTTACTTACTGCCTGGCAACAAAGAAATACCTGTAAAAAATCGTGCTGCATTAGATGAGATTCCACAGTTATCTGTGAATTGGAAAGGTGCAGAAGCAGACCAGCTTGAGATATTAACGAAATTTAATGATATGTTTCGTTAAGAAATAGGAGGAGGTTTTGTGACCTCCTTCAAGTTTTTGCACGGAAGGATGGAAACATCAATGATGATGGAAGGCAGAAGAACTTTTGGTTTTTTACTGACAATAGTTGTCACATTTGCTATTGCCCCCTTAATAGCTATTTTAGGTTACACCTTTTTGAAGGATGGGCAATTTGACATCTCACAAATCAATCGAATGCTGGAAGCTGAAAGAGTGTGGAGGACGCTTGGGAACTCCATACTATTAGGGGTACTTGTAATAGTTGGAACAACCATTATTGCATTTCCAATGGCACTTATCAGAACGAAAACAAGCTTATATCGTTATGATTGGCTTGATATTATTTTAACCATTCCATTTATGACTCCTCCGTATATTGGTTCAATGGGATGGATTTTGTTTATGCAGCATAATGGCTTTCTTCAACAGCTATTTCCAAGCTCAGCCTGGTTGGCGGAAACCTTCTTTTCTTTATTTGGTATGGTGATGATTATGAGCTTACATCTCTTTCCTTTTTTATATTTAATGTTGAAAAATACGCTCCTTCGTATGAATGGCTCCTTTTTAGATGCAGCACTCATTTTTGGACGAAGCCCCTGGAGAAATTGGACGAAAATCGTTTTACCTTTAGTGGTATCAAGCTATGTCTTAGGAAGTCTGCTTATTTTTATAAAAACACTTGCGGAATTTGGAACACCTGCCACTTTTGGAAGTCGAATTGGATTTCAAGTATTTACAACAGAAATTCATACTTACTTATCAAGATGGCCAGTAGACATTAGCATGGCGACATCCCTGTCTTTATTTTTACTATCGGTTTGTCTTGTCATCTGGTATATTCAAAATCTTATTGGACGCAAACATACATATGGCGTTCTATCTGGTAAAACACCAGCAATGCGTGAGGTTAGGGATAAATGGACTATCAAATTAGGCTCATGGATGTTTGTGGGAGCTGTTCTTTTATTGTCAATCGGTATTCCTTACTTTTCCATTGTCGTAACATCTTTGCAAAAAGTAAGAGGAAATGGCTTGCAAGCAGGAAATTTTAGCTTTGCATCCTATCAAGAGGTGTTTACAGGGGGAAGCGCAGGATTATCAGCATTTTTAAATAGTGTGATGTTCTCTGTTATAACAGCTGTTGTGACGGCTATTATTGGATTGTGTATCGCACTATATATTAAAAAGGGTGAAACGAAAAAGCAGCAATTCCTAGATTTCTTTAGTTTAATGCCTACTATTGTACCTGGAATTGTCTTTGTTGTTGGGTTAATCATGTTTTGGAATGCGCCATGGTTACCGGCAACTATATATAACACAAAGACAATGGTTGTTGTCACGTACTGTGTTCTTTTCTTACCGTATTCGGTGCAATACACAAAATCCTCATTATCCCAAATAGATTCGTCAATCTTTCAATCAGCAGCTATTTTTGGACGAAGTAAATGGGAGGTTTATCGACAGATTATAATTCCTTTATTAATGCAAGGAATTCTCGCTGGTATGATGATGACATTTATTATTTCCATGCGTGAGCTTGTAGCTGGATTATTAATTTTGCCTCCATCAGTGGAGACTGGGGCAACATTTATTTACAGTCAGTTCGAGCAAGGAAATGTTGGGGTAGGAATGGCTGTTGCAGTCATTACTGTGGTCATGACTGTTATTTTCATGTTTCTACTCGAGTGGCTGAAAAAGCGGGGAGGACATGAGAATGCTTAATATTGAGATTTTAGGTGGAGTCGGTGAATATGGCCGTAATTGTTTTTATATTGAAAAAGAGGGGCGGGCTATTTTACTGGATTGTGGGGTGATGAACAATCCTCAAAAGACCTTGCCAAACTTAACAGAGGCCCACGTAGCAAAGCTTGAGGCAGTATTTATTTCCCATTCCCATATTGATCATGTAGGTGCTATTCCGTTACTCGAAAAGTGGGGATATAATGGGCCAATTATAATGAGTGATATGACGGCACGACAACTAAAAATGACCTTTCCAAATATTAGTATTTTCCATCCAGAATCCATTGGAGGATGGATATTTGTGAATAAGGATGTGGCCTATCAGTGGGGGTATAGCGGTCATCTTATTGGAAGTGTTTGGTATCAGATTCGTTTTTGGGGGAAGATGCTCTTTTACTCTGGCGATTATGTCATGGATTCCTATTTATTGAAGGCTACGCTGCCAGTAGCGGATGGGACGATTTATGATGTTGCATTTATCGACAGTGGTCATGTTGAAAAACAAATTAATAATTTTCAAACATTGCAGCAAATAATGGAATATATAAGCGTTTATCCAGAACAACCATTTATTTTTCCATCTTCATTTTCAGGAAAAACGGTCGATATTGCAGCCTATCTTCATCAACATACACAACGAACCCTGCATATCGATCAGGGTTTAATATCGCTATTTGAACAGTATGAGAAGACATCTGAAAATTTATTGCCTACTAAAGCTATTTTGCCATCTTTTAAACAACAATGTTCGACAAAGAGAGCTGATCTTGGGGATATTTATTTTGTGCCTGATCGTAATGCGTCAAAGCTATTGGAGCTACTACAAAAAATACCGAAAGCAATCGTTATTTTTACAGGCTATTGGCAAAAAGATAACTATAAAATGATGTTATCAAAAACGGAATACAAGGAATTTTTTTATAAAACACATCCTGATTATCATGATATTTTAACGCTTTCTAAAAAAATACATGCTCAAACGACCATTTATTTTCATAGTTCATTTACGAACAGAGAAACTACATTTTTGCAATTACTTAAAAATAAGAAGGCACTAACATGATGTCCTACATTAAGAACATTAATGGCATGTATGTAATACCATGCTTCCGATTTCCAGTTAAACATTTGCTAAAATTCATCTGAAGACTGTGAACAGGCTTTGTACTCTTGACTTTGTACAAGGCTTGTTGCTGTTTTTTTGCAATTACTTTGAATTTTGTATGTAATTGGCTAAAAGGCAAATAAAAACACTGAAAAATTTGTTCTAACTTTTTTAATTTCGCTTACACTTACTATAGG
>Ga0213821_1000991_pt1 | contig 14489 bp, 12 predicted proteins | sample MC6MC0909MG_FD_179894 | JGI IMG/M metagenome (GOLD analysis project Ga0213821, IMG submission 179894) | Enriched soil aggregate microbial communities from Iowa State University, Ames, United States - MC6-MC0909-MG | ecosystem: Environmental > Terrestrial > Soil > Unclassified | place: USA: Iowa...
TGCTCGAGCAGAACGGCGCGGCCATCTGCAAAACCTGTGTGGACCAGTTCGCCGTCCGCTTTGCCGACCGCGCGTGGGCGATGGCCGCCACGCCACAAGAGCAACTGGACGTGCTGCTGGACGAAAGCAGCCGCGCGCTGGCACAGAGCGAAACGCTGGCCGAGCGGGCGCGATGCTGCGGATTCAGCCTGAACGATCTGTCGGCGGCGTTGCCCGCGCGCACGCTGTCCTGACCGGCGCCACGCCGCCCGGCGTCAGAAGGACCCCAGCGCGCTACCCAGCGCGATGACGGCGGCCAGCCCGATGATGGGCCCCACGATGCCCACCACGACAATGTTCATGTAGCCGTCCCGGTGCGTCGATCCGCACACCGCCAGCAGCGTCACCACGGCGCCGTTGTGCGGCAGGCTGTCCAGCGTGCCCGCGCCGATCACCGACACCCGGTGCATCAGCGCCGGATCGATACCCAGCGTCTGTGCCAGTTCCATGTACGTCGCGGCCAGCGATTGCAGGGCGATGGTCAGGCCGCCAGACGCCGAGCCGGTCAGCGCCGCCAGCACATTGGTGGCGACGGCCAGCGACACCAGCGGCCCGCCCTCGATCGACAGCACCCAGTCGCGCACCGCCGCGAACGACGGCAGCGACGCGACCACCGCGCCAAATCCCACCAGGCTCGCCACGCTCAGCAGGGGAAGCGCCGAGGCGTTCACGCCCGCGTCCATGGTGTCGCGCAGCGACGGAAGACGCCGGAAGTTCAGCACCACCAGCACGGCAATCGCAGCGAGCAGCGCGGTGATCACCGACCAGACCCCACCCACCGCAGCCAGGCTCGTGCCGCCCCAGCGCGCCTCGGCCAGCCAGGCGGTGTCCATGCGCGGCAGAACGACGAGCGTCATGAACAGGTTGACCAGGATCACAACGACGAGCGGCGCCGCTGCCACCAGCGTGGACGGCGCGTCGGGGCTGCGCTGGCCATGATGCATTTCGGCGGGATCGAACTCGCGCGCGACGGTGGCACGCTCGCGCACCAGGACATCGTCGGACACGTCGGCAGCCATACCGGCCGGCGCGACATAGCCCTCGCCCGCGCGCCGCGCCGAAGCTTCCGCACGGCTCAGCCACCACAACCCGAAGCCCAGCATGATCGCGCTGGCGATGATGCCCAGCCCCGGCGCGGCGAACGGCGTGGTCGCAAAGAACGGCATGGGAATCGCGTTCTGCACGGCGGGCGTGCCGGGCAACGCGGACATCGTGAACGTGGACGTGCCGAGCAGGATGGCCGCGGGCATCAGGCGCACCGGGATCCCGGCCGCCTTGAAGAGCGCGTGCGCCATGGGCGCCAGCACGAAAAACGCCACGAACAGGCTGACGCCGCCATAGGTCACGATGGCGCCGGCCAGCACCACCGCCAGAATCGCGCGCCGCGCGCCCAGCTTGCGCGTCATCGCGTCGGCGATCGCCGTCACGGACCCGCTGTCGGCCATCAGCTTGCCGAACAGCGCCCCCAGCAGAAACAAGGGAAAGAACTGAGCCACGAATCCGGCCGCGCCACCCATGAACGTCTGGGTCCAATGCGCCAGCAGCGGTTCACCCGCCGCGGCCGCCGTCACCATGGCCGCCGCCGGCGCCAGCAGCAGGATGCTCCAGCCGCGGTAAGCCAGCCCGATCAGCAGTATCAGTGCGAGCAAGATGCCGAAAAGTCCCATGATCAGACCTCGCCCAGCAGTTCGTCGATATCCAGCGATGACCGCTTGCCCAGGTCGTCGCCATGCTCCGCCAGAAAGCGGTCGGCGGCCTTCCTGCCCTCGTCGCGCAACATGCACAGGAACGGCCATTCGGCGTTGAGCTTGGAGGAATAGCCCAGTTCCACCATGAGGTCGGACGAGACCCGATGGATGCGCATGTCCGCCCACATCTTGCCTTCGCCGTTGCCGGGGTCGGCCACCTGGCGCAGCAGCGCGATCATGCGCAGCTCTTTCAGCAGCGATGCGTTGAACGTGACTTCGTTCAGGCGGTTCATGATCTCGCGGGCGCTGCTGGGCAGGCCGGGGCGTTCGACCGGGTTGATCTGCACCAGGATCGTGTCGTGCGACTGGCATTCCCGCACCAGCGGCGTGATCGTGGGATTGCCGCTGTAGCCGCCGTCCCAATAGGGGTCGCCGTCGATCATCACGGCCCGGAACATGGTCGGCAGGCAGGCCGAAGCCAGCAGCACGTCGGCATTCACCTCGGCATTCTTGAACACCCGGCCGCGTCCGGTGCGCGCATTGGTCGCCGTGATGAACAGATGGATGGGCGCGCGCGCCAGCTCGTCGAAGTCGATGACTTCCTGCAGGATGGCGGCCAGCGGATTGGCCGCAGCGCTCAGGTCATAGGGCGAAAACACCCGCGACGCCAGGTCGAAGGCGATGAACATGGGCGAATGATCCAGCGACCAGGAACCCATCAGGATGTCGAGCGGACTACGGCGAAAGGGGCTGAAGCGCGCGGCCTCGGACACGCGGCGCCAGAAGTCCTCGAGCGCCGCACGGGCGCCGTCGGCGCCGCCCCGGGCATGCCCCAGCACCAGCACGGCGGCATTCATGGCGCCGGCGGAGGTGCCGGAAATGCCGTCGATGCCAAGCCACGATTCTTCCAGCAGCCGGTCCAGCACGCCCCAGGTGAACGCGCCGTGCGCGCCGCCGCCCTGCAGGGCCAGGTCGATCAACAGGGGATCGCGGTCAGTCGATGACGCTTTGGATCGGGCCACGGCGGTACTCCTTGCGGGAGGCTGGGGGGTGAGCGGGCGATCAGATGACTGCGATATGAACCATGTTGCGGCGCACATACCGTTCGGCTGTTATACGCGATGCCCTTGAAAAACGGAAGACAGCGCCCCCGCGGCATCGAAACTGGCCTCGCCCCCCCCAGCGAGCGGCGCATGGGATTTTGGCCGGCCCTTTGGTCCTAGAGCGGCTTGCCGAATACGCCGCCGCGTCTTGCCACCAGCGTGGCCTGCGTACGGTTTGGCACGCCCAGCGTGCCCAGGATGGCCGACACATGCGTCTTGACGGTCTTCTCCGTCATGTTGAGCTGCTCCGAGATCTCCCTGTTGCGCAGCCCGTCGCACATCAGCCGCAACACCTCGCCCTGACGCGGCGTCAGCGCGCGCAGCAGCGCCGCCTCGTCCTGCGCCGCGCCGGCAACCCCTGAAACGGATCCGGTATGCATGGCCTGCGCCGGCGCATCCCCGATCGCCAGCAGCGCGGCCGCCAGCTCCTGACAGCTGGCGGACTTGTTCATGAATCCATGCGCCCCCGCGTCCATGGCGCGGCGCTGGTCCTCGGGATCCAGCGACGCCGACAACACCAGCACGCGCAACTGCGCCCGTCGCTGCCGCAGTCGCTTGAGCAGGTCCGCACCCGCGACGTCGGGCAGATAGAAATCCATGATGACGCTGCGGATGGCGGCGTGCCGGTCCAGCACGTCCAGCGCCTCCTGCCCGCTCGCCGCCGGGTGGATGGTCACGTCGGGCAGCGCATCTTCCAGCGCCATGACCAGCGCTTCGCGGAACATCGCATGATCGTCGATCAATAGCACCGCCGTCATTCCGCGTCTCCGGTCAGCGGGTGGACAGGGGTGGCCTGCAGCAGCCCGGCCACGCGCTCTCGCAACGCCTGGACCTGCACGGGCTTGTGCAGCAGCGGCACCCCGCGGGCGGCGGCTTCGGACAACCGGGCCGGATCCGTGTCGCCACTGACCAGCAAGGCCGGCAGGTCCGGATCGTTGTATTCCTCGCGCAGCCTTTCGATGACGTGGATGCCGGTCTCGTGGTCGCGCAGACGGTAGTCGCTGACGATGAGCGCGGGACGCTCGGCCAGCGGCAGCACGCGCTCGAGCAGCGCATTGCCGCTGCCGGCGGCGATGACGCGGCAGCCCCAGCTCTCGAACAGCATGGACAGGCCCGCCAGATTCTGCGGATCGTCATCCACCAGCAGGACCAGCTTGCCGGGCAGGCCGTCGCTGGTTGCGGCCGACGGCGGCATGGCGGGGCCCAGGTCCCGCGCAAGCGGCTCGGCCGCCGCACGGTCCGCGACAGGCACCGTCACGGCAAAGACCGTTCCACGTCCTTCCTCCGAGCGCAACGACAGTTCGTGCCCCAGCAGGCGCACCGTGCGGCGCACGATGGCCAGCCCCAGCCCGAGGCCTTTGCTGCGATCGCGTTCGGGGTTGCCCAATTGATGGAATTCCCAGAACACGCGTTCCTGCTCCAGCTTCGGGATGCCGGGGCCGTTGTCCCACACTTCAATCCGCAGTCGGCCGCCGGTGCGCCGGCATCCGATCAGCACCCGCCCGCCCGCCGTGTGCGTGATGGCGTTGCTGATCAGGTTGCGCAGGATGCGTTCAAGCAGGATGGGGTCCGACCGCACGCTGACCGCGCTGGCGCGCACCTGCACCGTGATGCCCTTCTCGCCCGCCTGGGGCGCGTACTCGGCGCGCAGGCGCTCGAGCAGCGGCTGGATGGCAAAGGCCTCGACGCGCGTCTCGATGACGCCGGCATCCAGCCGCGACAGGTTCAGCAGCGCATCGAACAACTGGCCCATCGCCGCCATCGCACTGGCGATGTTGTCGACCAGATATCGCCCATGCCGCGACAGACGCTCGTTCGTGAGCAGCCCCAGGAACAGGTTGACCGCATGCACCGGCTGGCGCAGGTCGTGGCTGGCGGCGGCCAGGAAACGGGACTTTTCCAGGTCGCTGCGTTCGGCGGCGGTCTTCTCCTGCCGCACCTGTTCCAGCAGCGCCAGGTTTTCATAGCCCAGCCGCAAAGCGTCCAGATGCGTGCGGTTCATGCGGTGGATGAACGCCAGGGTGGCGACCAGGTAGGCCAGCCCGCTGGTCACCAGCGCCAGATGGATGGCGGACGGCTGCGCCGCCAGCGCGATGAACATGGGCGCGAAGGCGGGGATTTCGAAGGCGTACATGACCGGCAGCATCATGTAATTCGAGTAGATGGCGCCGGTGCCCAGCCCGAACAGGATGACGATGAAGAAAAGCTGATATTCCAGCGGAACGATGAACGTCCAGTACGCGAACGGCAGGCCCCACAGGATGCCCGAGCACAGATTGCCGACCAGCATGCGCCGCACCCAGATCCGGGCAGCGGCCGGATCGGCGCGGCGGCGGTCGTAAAGCAGCATGGCCGCCAGGCGCAACGCGCCGACCAGCAGGGTGACGGCGATCCACAGCAGGATCTGCTGGCGAGGCAGCACGTCCAGCAACGCGAAAACCGAGAAGCACGCGGTGATCAGCGACCCGGCCAGCGCGAAGGGAAACATGCGCCGCAGCGAGTCCACCTGCACCTGACGGATGCGGGCGGCATACACGGAACCTTGCTGCGTGGAGGCGGGAGACGAGCCGATGACAGGTTGCACGGTTATGGGCGCCTGGGGATAAGGCGCAACGCGGGAGGCAGGGCCGCCGGCGAGGCAGCCGGCGCAGAGGTGTCCCGATTTTAGTCGTTACACGTGACATGTAAACGGACATTACATATTCGCACCGTACAGGGACCATAGCGGGCCCGAAGCCTCGCTTTGCATTTCAATTCGTATTCGTCGTGCCGCCCGTCAACCGCCAATACGTTTCATGCACCGCCAGCTCCAAGGCCGTGCTTTCCAAGCCCTTGAGTTGCGAGGCGTAGGCCGCGATGGCGCGCGCCTTGCTTGCCGCATCCACCGCCAGACGAACCGGCGTGGCCGTCACGCCCCGAGCATGCAATTGCGCCAATCGGGCCTGCACGACGCCAGGCCGGTCGCGATGCGGTACATCCTCGTAACCAAACCACGCCACGCCGGGCAGCGCGTCGCGGATCATCAGGGCAGCGTCGCTGACGCGCTCGTGGTCGCAATGGAAGACGCCCAGCGGCATCACCACACTCGCGGGCGCCAGGCCCGCCAGCACGTGGAAGAGGCGTTCGGTGATCGGCGGCGCGTCCTGATCCGCCGTCGCGGTGTACTGACAGTCCAGAAAGCCGAGCGCCCGCCCCGCCGCACCCACGATGGCAAGCGCCCCCCTGTCTTCGGCCAGCCGGCACGTCATCGCGGCGTCGGCGCTGTCGAACCCGCATCGGCGGTCCCAGTCGGTCAGCGGGTGCTGCATGGGCGCCCGCGCCGTAAACACCGTCACGACCGTACTGCCCGGCCGCGCGGCCAGCAGGCCCGCGCAACTCAGGACGGCGTCGTCCAGATGGGGCGATATCACGACAAGGGGGGATGACGGCAATGACGGATCGTCAGCCAGGTTTTGCGCTTGCGCGAGGTCCATCGGGTGTCTTCGATCCGCAGGGGATCGCGGTGAATGGCAACCCTGGCATTTAGCAAGCACCGTGCCGGGCAGCATCAGCGCGGCGCCAGCTCGCGAGAATGCAAAAAACAGAAGGGCCGCTTCCCCGTTCCGCCGGCGGACTCCATGTCCTGCTGCTGGTTGCGTTTGTCGGTTTCCTGGCCGCGATGGGCCAGAGCAAGCTGGAGCAGCCAAGCAGCAACGTCTACGACGAATTGGTTTCACCGGGACGTTATGTGGTGTGCGAGCCGGACCTGCGCCCGTTCATCGCGCTGACCCGCGGACAAGCTGCCCGCCGTTGGAGCCAGGCGCGCCAGCGCCGTCATCCTCGTCGAGTGGCTTGCGCGGCGCACCTATCAGTTGCTGCTGCGCCGGGCGATTTTGGAACCAGCCTGAGCGACGACGAGCTGCAGGGATTTCTGTTTTCGCGCGCCGTGCCGGAAGCAGAATATCTGCAAAAGGCGTGTTCAGCACGCCTAGCCACCCGGCGGGGCGTCGACACAGGCGCCGATCGTGATCCCGAACTGAGCGTTGAACAGATCTTCGTCGTAGTTCTCCAGAATGAACACCAGTCGACTTGAAGTCAGCTGCAAACCCTCAACGATCGTCGGCCTGCTGAAGCGATACCCGACACTCTGAAGCAGCACCGCCGAAGACGCGCCTTCGATCCTCAACAGAAACTTGGTTCTGAGGAGGTGGTCGGAGCAGTACGCTACCAGGTCGTCCAGACCAGCCGAAAACCGATCCCAATCCAGCGCCGCATCCAACTGCCGACAGACGACCCGGACATTCGAGTGCGGCGTGGGGTCTGGCTTGATGAACAATAATTCGTGGAAGTTCTCGCGAGTCAGGCTGCGCGAGCGTGAGAAAGCCAGTGGCAGCAGCTTGTCACGCCCGAATTCAAGGACCAGCTCAGCGAGCGGATTGATCGCCTTCACCAAATCAAAAGCGTGCTGCGCCTCCAAGGCGGAAACTCGGTCCAACTTCGTGAAGATAATGCGCTGCGCGCAGGCCAATTGAGCTCGACCGGGCGCATCATCGGCCAACATTTCCGGTCCGGCTTCGCTGTCGAATGTACAGACGATCTGGACGTTCAAGCCATGCTGCATCAATTCAGGCGTCAGCAGCGACGCGACCACCGCCGTAGGCCGCGCCAAGCCGCTGGTTTCAATGATGACCGCCCGCAGCGCTGTGCCATCCCGCTCGAACTTCGCCTCTATCAGCGTCGCGATCGTGCTGACCAGATCGTCCTGCATCGAGCAGCACAGGCACCCTGATGGCAAGATCGTAATGGGTTGATCCTTGGCCTGGTTCATCACCAGCGCGCCATCGATGTCGAGCTCACCAACCTCGTTGATGATCAGTCCCACGTCGGCAGCGGGGTAAGCCTTCAGCCAATCAGTCAGTAACGTGGTCTTGCCGCTACCCAACCTGCCGGATAGCACGGTGATGTCCAATGAGGGTGCGTTTGGATTACTCATGATCGAAGCTTTGCTTGACCATTTCCCTCACATCGGCAAGCAAGACTTCCGTATCGTAAAGCACCCCGCCCTTGATGGTCGTTTCCAGACTGCGGAGCCATTCCACCTGCCCAGTATCGTCGTTCAAGCGCATGGCTCCCGTACCGTACATAAGCTTGGTGTCGGCCAGCGGATTATGTTTGTGGATCAACAGGTCGGCGCGCTTGCCGATTTCGATCGAGCCGACCTCGTCGTCCATCCCTAGCAAGGCCGCGCTGTCGATGGTCGCCGCCTTCCAGACTTCCAGCGTGTTGAATCCGGCTTCCTGCAGCAGCTCCAGTTCTCGAATCAGCCCGAAGCCGTAAATCTGATAGATGAAGCCGGAATCGCTGCCGGCGCACACGCGACCGCCCAGATTCTTATAGTCATTCACGAATCGCATCCACACGCTGTAATTGCGCTTCCATTCGACCTCGTTGGTCGTGCTCCAGCGATACCAGTACGATCCGTGTCCGCCTCGCTGCGGTTGAAAGTACTTCCAGATGGTGCTCCAGGTGTAGTCCTTGTGCCAATCAGCTTGACGGGCTCGCATGACGTCGCGATTGGCATCGTAGATGTTGAACGTCGGCACAAACGTATGCCCCAGACGCAGAAACTCTTCCAGCGTATCGTTCCATTTGTTTGAACCTGGCTCCGCAGCCTGCAGGAATTGCTGCCCCGCTACGGAAAAGCGGTGGTACTCGTCATAGAAGTTGTAGTCGGCGGGAAAATCCTGAAGCACGCTGTTCGTGTACATGGATTCTGGGATGCCGTAATAGTGCTCGGTGCTGGTCAGGCCCCATCGTGCCGTCTTCAGCGAATTCATTCTGCTGACGGCCATCTGTGCGTGATGGCATCCCGCGCGCAAGCCGACCTTGGCCGCCTCATCGAGCGCCGCCTCCATCATCGCAGGCGGTGCGCCGAAAAATTTGATCCCCGCCGCGCCGCGTTCTTTGATTGCGTTGACCCACCGCCGCGCCTGGTCAGGTGTGTGCAGACTCTTGAAGCGGTCCGCCATGGCTGGGAAATACGCGTAAAGGGTCATATTCGGGGCGGCGATCTGCCCGCCGTCCGCCAGCTTCTGCTGTTCCAGAGTCCAGCTCAGACCATTCAGCAGCCCCATCTCGCGAATGGTGGTCACACCATGAGCAAGCCAAAGTTTGTAAATATAGTCGGAAGGCGGCGAGCCGCCCGTCATGTTGTGATATGGCGTGCCAATGTGCGCATGCGCGTCAACCAGGCCTGGCGTGATGTACTTACCGGAACAGTCGATCTCGACGTCACCTGCCGCAGGTCGCCGACCGGGCTTGATAGGAAGCCCCGGCGTACCGACGTTGAATATCCCGGTGATCCTGCCGTCTTCAATGACGATATCCGCCGGCCCCCATGGCGGCGCGCCGGTGCCATCCAGCACGGTCGCTCCGCGCAAAACGAGGCGCGCATAGGGGCCGTCGCCGCGGTCCCTTGCTACTGCCGCCACCGGTGGCGCCCAGCCCTTTGATGCGCTCACATGCATCATCTCGTCGCCAGCCAGCACATTGTCGAAAATCAGTTGAGTTGCCATGTTCAGTCCGTGTCAGCGTCTAGATGGGCTTGATCTACTTAACTTCGTTGGCAATGCCCAACTCGGTAATCAGCGGTCCCCAAACCTTTGCATCGCGTTGCGCCCAGGCCAGCACGTCCGTCGGTTGTGACGGCAGAGGCTCCATTTTCAGCTCGCGAAGCCTTGCCGCGATCTCTGGGTCAGCGAAAAATTTCTGCGTCGCGTCGTTAAGCTTCACGCGGATGCGTTCGGGCGTATTTTTGGGCGCAACCATGCCATACCAGCCGGGCAAGGGAAAATCCTTCAGCCCCACATCGGCGATTGTCGGCACGTCCGGCAAGTCGGCCTCCTGCTTGTTTCCAAGAATGACCAGCGCGTTGACCTTTCCTGCCTTTGCCTGCACTGCAGCGGTGTTCAATACGTCAAACATCACATCTGTCTGCGCGCCCACGACGCTATTTAAACCAGCGGTAGAGCCGTTGTACGGAATGTGTGTCATGGATAGGTCCAACCGCTTGGACAACATGGCCATCGCAAGATGCGTCGAGTTGCCGTTACCGGCGGTGGCATAGGTGAGCTTTCCGGGGTTCGCTTGGCCGTACGCAACGAACTTGCCGAAATCCGTCAGACCAGAAGCCTTGCTTGAAACGAGCATCAGCGGCGTGTTTGCCAACAAGGCGACCCCGTCGAAGTCATTGAGAACGTCATAGGGCAGGTTTTTATACATGGACGCATTGAATGCAAGCTGCGAAACGCCAGCTAGCAGAAGCGTGTATCCATCGTTCTTTTGCTGCTTGACGTAGCTTGCGGCGATGACGCCGTTGGCGCCTGGACGGTTTTCCACGATGACATTGCCACCGATTTCCTTGCTGACCCACGAGGCCCAGAGCCGACCGACGATGTCAGTGCCACCGCCGGGAGCTTGAGGGATGACGACTTTAATTGGCCGGTCCGGATAGGTGCTGGGATCCGCGAGGGCTTGATGCGAGAAGCCGCCTACGGCCGAAACGATGAGCAGGACATTTGCCAGCTTTTTCTTCACTCTATTCCCCTGTTGTCGAGTGATGAATTATTCCGTGCGCAGTTATAAAATTCTAATGAAATAAACTTGGCTTTCCATAAGTATTTCCTCATGTACTGGCAGATTGAAGGTATCTCCTGGGCGAAACGGCTCAAGTTGCGTCACCTGGAAATTTTCTTGCTTCTGGACCACACCGGCAGCATTACGGCAGCCGCGCAGACGCTGCATTTGACGCAACCGGCCGTGTCGCACTGGTTGGCTGATCTCGAAGAAGTTGTGGGTCTGAAACTCTTCGTGCGGGGCCGCAAACTGCGGCTGACACCAACTGGCCTGATCTTTCGCAACTATGCGATGCGCACAGTCGGCGACGTCCGCCGTACCGACAGCGAGTTCAAAGCATTGAAAGCAGGTTCCTCTGGACGGTTGAGCATCGGCGCCATTGTTTCGGCAGCAATGTTGTTCCTGCCTCGCTCCATCGAAACCTTTCGGCAGGCTCATCCGGGTGTCCAGATCCTAGTGAGCGAGGGGCCGTTCGACTTGCTCGTCGAACACCTGAAACGTCGCGAAGTGGATCTGGTGCTTGGCCCATTGGACAGTCGGGCGCTCGCAACGCCTTTTTCCACGGCACTTTTAAACCGGGATTCGATTGTCATCGTCGCCAGGGCTGGCCATCTCATCCACCAGTCGAAGCCTGCATGGACCAAGATCGCGAACTACACCTGGATTCTTCCGCCGCATGGCACGCTGACCAGAGCAACCTTCGAGCAATCTGTGCTTCAGAAAAAATTGGAGCCGCCGATGCCCGCAATCGAGACCGCCTCGTTGCTGACTCAGCAGGCCTTACTTCAGGAATCCGATCACTTGGGCCTGCTCACTCGCTCGATGGCGGAGTATTACGTTAGCCTGGGCTTGGTGAAGATCGTCCCGCTGGCACTAGTCAGCAATGCCGTCCCCCTTGGCTTGCTGTGGGATGACGCGCAGATCGATCAGGCTGCTCGGGGGTTCATCGAACTGCTAAAAAGTCCGGACACACCCGCGTAGCGGATGCGTCTGAAGTTTCTGTTCAGGGGCCGCGGATTCGCAAAGGTGCGATGTACCAGGTCTGTGCAGCATCGAAAGTCCCGTAGCTTTCCGGCAAAGGCCAGTTTTTGCTCGGACGCCGCGTCCCCTACGGACGAAAAAAAAGCACCGCGATCGCTCGCAAGTGCTTGATTCTCTTCTGCCTTCGTGAAAAGGCAGGGGGTGGTGGGTTGTGCGAGACTCGAACTCGCGACCAACGGATTAAAAGTCCGCTGCTCTACCGACTGAGCTAACAACCCGACCGAAGCCCGAAATTATGGCGGATTTCGAAGGGCTTGTCAAAAAATGACCGTTGGTCGCGTTGCGGGGGCGACCCGCCCGCCTCACACCGATGCGATCTTCCAAAAAAAACGGCCGCTCGCGGCGGCCGTCTTCAAAACGCATCCCGCTCCCAAATTACCAGGCAGCGACCACGGCGCCCTTGAACTTGGTCTGGATGAATTCCTTCACCGCCGCGCTGTGATAGATCGAGACCAGCTTGGCGAACTCGGGACGGTCCTTGTCCTTTTCACGCACGACCAGCACGTTGGCGTACGGCGAATCGGGCGATTCCTGGGCGATGGCGTCCTTGGTCGGGTTCAGACCTGCTTCCAGCGCGAAGTTGGTGTTCACGGCCGAGGCGTCGGTGTCGTCCAGCGAACGCGGCAGCTGGGCGGCGTCCAGTTCGATGAAGCGCAGCTTCTTGGGGTTTTCGATCACGTCGATCGGCGTGGCCTTCAGGCCCGCTTCCGGACGCAGCTTGATCAGGCCATTGGCCTGCAGCAGCAGCAGCGCGCGGCCGCCGTTGGTCGGGTCGTTCGGCAGCGCGATGCGGGCGCCTTCCTTCAGTTCGGACAGCGACTTGATCTTCTTGCTGTAGATGCCGATCGGGAAGATCACGGTCTTGGCGATGCTGACCAGCTTGTAGCCGCGGTCGGCGTTGGCGTTGTCCAGGTAGGGCTGGTGCTGGTAGCTGTTCAGATCCAGGTCGCCCGCGGCGAGCGCCACGTTGGGCTGCACGTAGTCCGAGAACTCGATGACCTGCAGGTTCAGTCCCTGCTTGGCGGCTTCGGCCTTGACCACATCAAAGATCTGGGCGTGCGGGCCGGCGGTGACGCCAACCTTCAGGGGCTTGTCCTGAGCCAGCGCGGGCTGGGCGTAAACGGCGGCGCCCAACGCGAACGCGGCCAGCGACTTCAAAACCTTGATGCTCATGTTGCGATATCCCGATATGACGGAAGTAGGAAAAAACAAAGTGGATCAGCGATGCGACATGCGGCGCACGAAGCGGTCGCCCAGGCTCTGGATGGCCTGCACCAGAACGATCAGCACGATCACGACCGCGGCCATGACGTCCGACTGGAAGCGCTGGTAGCCGTAGCGGATCGCCAGGTCGCCCAGCCCGCCGCCGCCGATGGCGCCGGCCATGGCCGAATAACCGATCAGGCTGACAACGGTGACGATGGTCGCCGCGATGAGGCCCGGCAGGGCTTCGGGCAGCAGCACCTTCATGATGATCTGCATGGGCGATGCGCCCATCGCGCGCGCCGCGGTGACCAGACCCGGATCGACTTCGCGCATGGCGTTTTCGGCGATGCGGGCCATGAACGGAATCGCGGCCACGGACAAAGGCACGATGGCGGCGGTGGTGCCGATGGAGGTCTGCGCGACCAACCGCGTGAACGGGATGATCGCGACCATCAGGATCACGAACGGCACGGAACGGGTCGCGTTGATGATGGCGCCCAGCACGTGATTCACGGGCTGGTTCTCGAGCATGTTGCCGCGCGCGGTCACCGTCAGCGTCACGCCGAGCGGAATCCCGATGATCACCGCGATGGCGCTGGCCACGCCCACCATCAGCAGGGTGTCAAGCAGCGACGTAATAAGCAGGTCGATCAGTTGCGGACTCATGAGCTATTTCTTCAACGGTAATGTCACGGGCGTTCAAGGCGGCGATGCCGTCCTTGAGCGCGGCGGGCGCGCCTTGGGCCAGCACGAACATCGTGCCCACGGCCACGCCCTGGATGTCTTCGACGCGCGCCTGCACCAGGCCCACGTCCAGCGCGAACTGCTTGGTCAGGTCGGACAGGAAGGCGCCCGATGCGTCGGTGCCGGTCAGCGACAGGCGCAGCAGACGCACGGCCTGGCCCGGCTTGGCGGCGGTGAGCGCCCGGATGCGTTCCTTGACGGCGGCCAGCGTGGCGTCGGTCAGTTCCGACGCGGTGGCGGCCGACACCATGTTGCGCGTTACGTCGTGGCGCGGCTGGGCGAACACTTCGCGCGTGCTGCCCACTTCAACGACCTCGCCCTGCGACAGCACGGCGACGCGATCGCAGACCTCGCGCACGACTTCCATCTGGTGCGTGATCATGACCACGGTCACGCCGGTCTTGCGGTTGATGTCGCGCAGCAGCGCCAGGATGTTGTGCGTGGTTTCCGGGTCCAGCGCGGACGTGGCTTCGTCGCTCAGCAAGACGTCCGGATTGTTGGCCAGCGCCCGGGCGATGCCGACGCGCTGCTTTTGGCCGCCGCTAATCTGGCTGGGGTAACGGTCGCGCAGATGCTCCAGGCCAACCAGCGCCAAGAGGCGCTCGACGCGTGCCGGAATCTCGGCCTTGGCCACGCCCGCGATTTCCAGCGGCAGGGCAACGTTGCCGTACACCGTGCGGCGCGACAGCAGGTTGAACCCCTGGAACACCATGCCGATACGGCGGCGCTGTTCACGCAGTTGCGCTTCGTTGAGGCCCGTCAGGGCCTGGCCGCCGATGGAAATTTTGCCTTGGTTGGGACGTTCCAGCAGGTTGATGCACTGGACCAGCGTGCTTTTACCGGCCCCGCTGGGGCCGATGATGCCGAAGACCTCGCCCTGCTCGATGTGCAGGTTGATGCCCCGCAGCGCCTGGAATTCTCCGTGCGGCGTGGCATAGGTCTTGGATAGGTTCTCGATGTGAATCATGGCAAGCGATTTTGTATCTTTTCTCTTCTAAAGAGAACGACCGTTTTTTCCATTTTTAATAACTGCAAGTAATATAAGTTGCCGGCG
>Ga0213821_1000992_pt1 | contig 14487 bp, 16 predicted proteins | sample MC6MC0909MG_FD_179894 | JGI IMG/M metagenome (GOLD analysis project Ga0213821, IMG submission 179894) | Enriched soil aggregate microbial communities from Iowa State University, Ames, United States - MC6-MC0909-MG | ecosystem: Environmental > Terrestrial > Soil > Unclassified | place: USA: Iowa...
ACTTATGACCTTGGTTTCTATCCTGATGTTTTTAATTTTTTGATGTGCATAATATCAAGGTTTTGTATTAATGAGGGTTTCTATACCTGTCTAACGAAGTGTATCTAAATGTATTTAACTGGGGCACTTTTTGGGGCACTTGCTGGGGCACCTGTAACTTTTTTTAAAATGGTGCCCCAGTTCGTAAAAATGTAGATAAAGAAGGTTTGGACAGGTACTCTCTTATAAGGAAAGAACGATATAAATTCCTTTAAAGTTAATATTATTTCTTTGCCACAATCTGTGGCATTTTTATTTTTTAAAATACAAAAACATTCTACTATATTAATACATTTTTATTATTACAAATAACTACCAACAGAGTAAATACATTATGAAGAATTTCTTTTTTTATTCGACACTTTTTAATTCTCTAATAACTTAGTAGGAGGTGTAGATTCTTCAAAGGATAGTATTTATAAACCTGATAATTTACCAAGGCTGGCCTAAAGAAACACTTTATCGTCGGTAATTTCTCTAGTCAATATTCTTGGTTGTCAGACCAAATCAGCCAAAAGTCCTCAATCCTGTTTTATCAACGGTTTGAGGACATATCTCATCACTTCATCTTCTCCAAAAGTTTTAATAGCTGTCATAATCACACTGTAATGATTTGATGGCCATATCAAGTTTTATATACACGTTTAGTACCAAGTGATCTTCTCTTTAAATCATTAGCGTTTAGTAAGGAAGCTTTTTAAATCTGATCAAATGTAATACACTTCACTTAAACTATAGCCAAGTTCCTCAAGATCAAACTAGTCACGTTCAGGGTGTTTAGGTGGTTGTTTCAGTTTTTCGGCAACCTTTTTAGGTTAAGAACGTTTGTTTGTACGCATTGATCTGTTTTATCAACCCAACTGTTATTTGCCTCCCTAGTACAGAAGTGTTTTTTATAGTTTAGAACCAAAACGGTAGGCGAATACTAAAGGTACATTTTATTAATAAAAGTAGGCGAAAAAATGACAATGAATAAATTATTATTTCTTATTTTATCCTCTACTCTGCTCCTGGGAGGCTGTTGGGATGTAACGGAACCTCAAAGAATGTACTATATCAATGCCGTTGGGGTTGATTTTGAAGACGATAAATATAAAGTTTACTTACAAATTATCAATTTTGCTGATGTAGCTAGATCACAGCAATCGGGCGGTGATGTTGAACCTGCTGAAGTCGGGTATGCTGAAGGTAAAACAATTGAAGAAGCGATTTATAAATTGTATCGTTCATCTGATCAAGAGATCTTTTGGGGGCATATGAGATACCTAATATTCTCAGAACGAGCCATGGAAAATGAACGAAGCATTCCTGTTATTGATACTTTTATTCGTTTTCGAGAAACAAGATATCATATTTGGGTTTATTGCACAACGGACCCTATTAATGACTTAATGCTTGTAACACCAATTTTGCGAAACTCTATGACAGCTTCGAAATTAAGTAATCCAATTAGTACTACTAAACAATTAACATTTGTTCAACCTATAAATTTAAGGGAATTAATTATTGGTTTAAATGAACCGAGCCATGAGATTGGTATACCTTATGTAAAGATAATGAAAGGTTGGGAAAATGATGAGGGAGAAATGGAGGAAACTACCTTTTCTGGTATAGGCATTCTCTCAAAAAATGGGATTAAAGGTTTCATTAAAGATTCCTCAGCAAGAGGCAATCAATGGATGAATGAAGAGACAAGTCGGGGAGAAGTTACCTTTAAATTAGAAGGTGGTGAAAGGGATTATCTAACTGTTGATATAGATAATTTAAATCTCGAAGTTAAGCCCATTGTTAATAAAAACGATCAAGTTGAATTTGAAATTGATATCAAAATACAAGGAACACTCAATGGATTCAAAGGAAAGATTACTACGGATGAAGTGAGAAAAAATATCGCTCAACAAATAGAAAAAGAAGTTAAAGAAACGTATCAAGAAGGTTTAAAATTAGATGCTGATGTATATCGTTTATCAGAATATCTATACAGAAGTAATGTGAAGGTATGGAAAAAAATCGAGCATAATGGAAAAATACCTTTAACGGAAAATTCAATAGGTAAAATAAATGTTCATGTTAATAAAATAAATCCAGGAAGAAAAACTTTTGATGAGACAATTGAAGAATAACAAAAGCCCGTTACCTTAATTGGTAATGGGCCTTTGAATTACAAGAGAGCTGATATTATCATTTTACTTCGTATAATTTTGTTATTTTACTTTCATTGTTATAGACAAGCTTTAAATTTAACAAATCCGCAATATCACGTACTTGAACATGCGTCCTACCATCTATAATCACAGCAGGAATTGTTTTATTATCATTAAGCATGACTTTAGCTTTTGTAATTTGCGCCCCTTTTACTTCCTCCAAACCATTCAAGATGTCTAGTTTGAATTGTGCCTCTGTAATCCCCATACTCGCTAAATAATCATAAGGATCTCTATGAGTTGTGCCTTTTAGATTGTCAGTAATCCATCGATGTGACTTGATGCCGTTACTTGCCCCATCCAATACAACTGGTATACCTGCCTCTTTTGCAAGTTCTCTCAAAAGCCAAATATAAGCTGCATAATCTTTTTTAAATTGTTCCTTGTCATTTGTTCGAGCCAACTCAACCTGTGCGTAGCTAAGTGGATTCCCTTTTGGACCACAACCATACTGAACACGATTAACTGGCGCAATTTGCACGACACGACCACCACCTCCTACCCAGTGTGAGGTGAATGCATTTGCTTTATTTCGGTTCATATATGCAATTTCATTTTCTAATGCGTTCGGTCCACAATTATTTGGATTGCCAGACTCATGAGCAATTACATATTTAACACTATCTAAACGTTCATTTGGCAATCCTGACATTAAGCGTTTTTCAATTGGATAAGTCATTTATCATCTTCCTTTCTAGGTGTAACATATTTAAGCGCCTGCGTACTGTCAGATGTGCCAACAGTAGTCGGATCGATAATAATACCAAGTAAGCCTAAAATGCTTAGAATCGTTTCTGAAATAGCTGTTATTTGAGCATTGTAAATCGTAATATCGACATTAAAAATGCCTGCTATTTGATTAGCAAGCACTAGTAGTAATGCGATTAATGACACCCAAAATTGTTTATGTTGTAGACGTACTTTCCAGTTGATTTTCATTAAATTATCCTCCAAAAATTGAATTTTGTAATGCTATAAATAAAACTCCCACCACACCACTAATTGCAGCAGCTAAAAAATAACCTTTGATTTTATCACTATTCTGTTCCATTTTTCCAACAGATTTTTCAATTTGTTTAACACTTGAAGCAGTATCATAAACAATTGGTTTAACCGCATTCATATCCTTTTCAAGTTCAACAATTCGTCTCTCATGATCTGCGATAGATACAGCTTGTTGAAATTCACTCATTCTTTCACTCAATACCCTCACCTCAACATAAAAAATAGCACTGCTCGGCACACTGCATTACTTAGGTCTTGTTGTAAAAAGATACTAAGTTTCTATTTGCATCTCTTCTTTGTCTAGTTTTTTGTATACGACTTCACGTAAATTAGATAAGTTTGGTACCTCCTCGCGCTTGTCCGGATTCACTTTTACAAAGTTGCACCAAATTCCGACTAAGCCACTGTTTTCATTAAACATTACTGTCACCTCCTGGTAGGGACATAGCAACCAATGTGGAGAGTTCCATTATGGCATTCTCTTGTCCTTCTAGACGTTGTTCTTGCATTGCCATATAAGATGACATTTCCATCATGCTACCAAGTAATAATTTATTTTCTTGCTCTAAACGAGCAGCCTTTTCCTCTGCTGTTTCTTCAATCCCGAATTTTTTCATTGCACCTATAGTTCCGTCTGGATTACGTACTTTGTATTCAAATGGCATTTAGTCCACCGCCCCTGATATTAAGTGAATTTTATGGTTAAATGTTAAATCTGTACGTGATTGCGTGATTTTGAGGATGATATTTTGTTTTTCTTCTGGAACTGTGTACTCAAATGTATCTTCTACAGTGTCGTTATTTGTAGGTGCTGTATTGACAGGTGAAAGCGTAACATATTCCTCTTGCTCTCCTGTTAGCGTCATGGACAATTCAACCTGTAAGTCCAATTCCTCGTCACGTTCGACAAATAATAAAACACCCTTTGCTGATCCCTTCGGAGGCTCAATTTTATATCGAGCGACAGATTGCAAAATAGGTGTCTTCACTTCATTTTTATTTAATTTGATTGTCTTACTAGTTTTAGCATTGTAGTTGTCTATTACCTCAACAACGATTAAATTTTCACCGACTTGTAGCTGGCCGAGTGATACATCAAATTCCCAAGCACCACCTGCACCATCATATATTTCAATTGGATTAGCTCCATTGATTCTATAGTTTACTTTAACACTCGAATTAGCGTCCTGATCTGATGCAGTACCACTGATTTTAAATTTATCAGTATTAATAATTCCACTTGGCACAATGGCATCTACTGATAAAAGTGGAGCTCGGTTAGGTACGACATAAAATGTTCTCTCAATATTAGCTGACTGGCCATTTTCATTATCTACTGCCCAAACCTTCAAGGTATGTGGTACACCTTCTGCTAATGCATCTGTTAATACTACCTCGCCATCAAACAGTTTCCCACTTTTAAAGGTTAGTTGTTTGGATAAAGTAATTAGAGTTTTACTTAGATTTGTTGCTAAGACTTTCCTTTGCTCACTATTGACTTGGTAATACACTGTTACAGATTGGTCTGAATCCGCATCATAAGCTGTTCCAGCAATGGTTAACGTATCATTCTCATAAAGTGTTGAATTATCGCTAGGTCCCGTTAATGAAACTGTTGGTGCTACATTATGTTCGATTTCAAACGGTTCTGAATACACGTAATCCGAATACACATTGCTAGTATTTTTTGCTCTCACCCTTAATTCAAGTGTTTTAAATGTCTTATCTGTAGTAATTGTCAAACTACGAGAAAGTGTATTGTTATATGGTAATTGCGTCCATGCACCTGTAGTGTTGTATCTGAAATCTACTTCGTAAAGTGATAGATTAGCAGCGTTTGAAGCTCCAAAAGCAATAGTAGCAGCCTCGCTTGGCTTAAACTTTTTCCCTGTTGTTGGTGAAGTGAATGGTGTTGGTGGTGCAATTGTGTCGCTAACACGTGAACCTCTTACATACCAATATCCGTCAGTATGGCGTCCGTTCGCTGGATATGTGCTATATCCGCCTGTTATGTTGGATTGTACAAGTGAACCTCGGCTATATGTTGTGTTCCCTACTGCATTTGTTGCATTTGCTGCACTTGCAGATGAATCTACACTATAAGTTGAATTTTGTGCCTTTTGACTTCTATATCTATATATTTCACTACCAAAAAGTGTATAGCCTTCTGTACCTGCAGGTAATTCCACATTAGGGCCATGTTGACCGCCACTTAGTCCAAATGTGCGGTTTTGTGAATTCCAGTAATAACTTCTATAAAGCCCTGAAAACGCAACGCTATAGTCATCGCCTTTCCATGAAAAGGGAGGTTCAGAATAAGTCGTAGTTTCAACAATTGTGTATTTTGAATAGTAATATTGTGGCGGCTGTACAGTGTACAAACTACTCTCACGAAAAGCACTTTCTAAACCTGCTGAATCAACGGCTTTAACACGCATTTTTAGGCTCGTAGCTGTAGGTATTGTGTAAGTTAGATTGTTTGTTGTAGTTTCTCCAACTTTTGAGTAAGCACCACCATTTAAAGATGCTTCCCAAATGTACTTGGACAAATTGCCTTCTGCGTCTGAAGCAGCTCCAACTGAAAATACTTTAGAATCACCTATTTCGAGATTTCCTGATGGTTGTGTAAATGGTCTTGGCGTTATTGGTGCTGTGTTAACTACCACCCCTTTGACGTACCAATAACCGTCCGTATGACGTCCATTGGCAGGAAATGTGCCGTCCTCTGCTGAGATGTTTGATTGTACTAACGAACCTTTTGAATAATCTATAATGGTGGACGTGTTTTTTGTAGCGTCTTTATAGACAGTGTTAACAGGAACGGTAACTGTTGGATCATAAGTAGCCTCTTTCGCCGAATGTCGGCTCAAAAAATTGCCAGATAACGAATAAACAATGCTACCAATATTAACAGGGCCGCCATCATAACCCCATGTTGGGCCTAAAATATACTTATTATTAACTCTATCAAAACTGTAACTCTTAGCATATGACGAAAACGGCCCAATGGTTGCACTAGAATTTGTCCATGGAGCATCGTCGTTATATTGTTTGTTTTCAATAGCTGTAAACTTGTCATAATAATACTTAACCATCTCTACACCACCTCTACTAATTCAACACTAAATGTCTGCCAAACACCGACACCCATTTCAGCGTTGAGCGTATCAATCAAGACATTACTACGAGCCACTTTAGCACCTTTTTTGTACGCATTTTTTAATGCTTGTACCTTGATAGTGTTTGTTCCTACCTCAGTGATCACAACGTCCTCAATGTGTTCATCATCAAAAATAGTGACCTGTGTAAATGGTGTATAGCCATCAACACTAGCCACTTTTAAAGTAGTTGTGTTAGCTGTAACAGCTTCGATAATATCTGTTAATGCATTATCTAATTTAATTTTGTTTGAGCTGCCATCTAAAACATCAGCAAATGTCCCAGAGTTCCCAGGTACTCGCCCGTCCAATTCCATCTGGATCTGCATACGTTGCATTTGGCGAGCTTGTTCTATCAAAAAACGGTATGCATTATAAAGACCCCACTCAAGATTATTTCCATATTCCGCCCAAAAAATTGTGCCCTCTTCTAGCACTTCACCAGTGTTGGGGTCAGTTAAATCATCCTCCCATTCCACTCGTTTATATGGATTTGTTTTAAAATTCAAAGGAATTTCTCCTGTCATAAATTCAGCCATTTTCTTTCACTTCCTTTGCTTCAAGTGTGAGTGGGAATGCAATGGTATAACCCTGCGCGCCTTTTTGGTAATTCATATTTTTTACGTACAGCTCTCGGTCCATCGAATCTACTAAAACTACTCTAGTAATAAGACCTTTTTCGGTTGTTAATTTCACATATTTTCTCAATCCATAACGATCACTAGTATGTGAAATAGGTTTATCATAAACCACTCCATCAATTGTTACCTTTGCCCCAACTACCAAATTACTTAAAAATGCTTCTGTAAGTTGTATTAATAAAGGCTGTATTTCGCTCACACTATTCCACCTCCTGCTCTAAATCGGCCACAAACACGTGCGCGAAGTAAAAAAGCATACGACCCATCTTGTATGCTTATATTTTCTTTCCCTATGATTGCTGATTTTGAAGCTGTTTTAAATCGGCCACATATACGATTATTGTTAAAATTCCAAGCATATGTTCCAGCAATCAACACTAAAGAATCCTTAATAGCAAGTATTGTCGCCATCAAGTCGATATTTAAAGGCACAATGCGCTCAATTATATTTATTACCTCTTTATAGTAAATGGTTTGCTCTACATCAATGGCTACTTCCATTTCGAAATGATCAATGTCTAGTAAAATTTGATATTTATTTTCACCCAATAAATTAGTAAGAACCTTAATTAAGTATTCAAGTACATAAGGCGCTTTATCTTGCATACGAGCAAGTAATCTAAGCTTGCGAAATTTCAATGTTTCACTTTTCAAGTCAGCACGAATCCCGAAATCTTTTTCTCTCATCGCAACAGCAGTTTCGCTTGATGTTAAAATAAACTGATCATTTTCCATATCAAAAAGAGCTTCGTCAAGTTGGCCCCAACTTGCTGTAACTGTGTTGGACATCTCACGAAACTCTCTAATATTTTTATAGTAAGGTGGTAATTCCTCTAAAAAAGGATTGGTCATGTACTCACTTCCCTCAGTATTACTTGTGAGAGAACAGGGATATCTTCAATCATATTGATGTTCTTATCAAGCCCATTTAACGTGGTTGAAATAATATCCTCTACTCCTTCGATTTCCACAAGTCTCGCTTCAATATGGGTTATCCTCACATTAATTTCTAAATCCTTATACCAAATTGCACGTAGTTCTGCAAAATACTCTTCTAAAGTTTCGTTTATTTGTGCCTCGATTTGCCCAATGGTTACTCCATTAAGAATTAGTTCACTCTCAACAACAATATCATTTTTTCCTACACCTTCCACGGTGACTCCATGGCCAATAGGTGCCGTGCCGTAGCCCTCACCTTTAAACTCGATCGGATCTATAATCTCTTGAACATAGGATACAAACTCTGGTGTTGGTACATTAAAATCAGAATCAATAATAATAGCCTTTACTGTTCCCCCTCCAAATGGCGCACGCCTTAAACGAACACCACCTACACCTTGAATGGCCCTTAACTTTTTCTTATAATCAGCACGATTCCCTCCAAAAGCTTTCTCACGAATATGGTCTAAAAACTTTTGATAAAGCGATTCGTCTGTTTCATCATCTTCACCAGGCACAAGGACATCTGCTAAAATCGCTTTCCCTAACTGATTGTTTGCCTCTAAAGGGAGCATTTCACCATAATCTTTATTTCCAACGGATCCAGCTGTCTGAGCTTCGGCTTTAAATTCACCCGCTTCTATCCGTTCAATTATCGTATATACAATTTCATCTAAACGATATTGGCTACTTATTGACACATCAAGTGGTTGTCCATCACCATCTGTAAACAAAGCACGACGAATAGCCTTACCTGCTTTTTTTCGCTCAACTCCATGCTCATTTACACGCTTTTCAAGATCATCACCGTCTGCCGTAGCAGCAAAAGTCCGACGATAGAGCACAGCCATATCCCAATAAGTCTCAGCAAGTTTCAGCGCCGATGGAGCAAGTGCATCGTATATGACACTCCCCTCTCGCTTATCAACATCATCTGGTACATGTTCCAGCAATGCTGTTAGGAGACTATCAAAAGATTGTGATTCTAAGTAATCAAGCAATCCTTATCGCCTCCTTCAAGAGACTTACATCCCCATAAATAGTGCGAGCAGTAAAAGTCACTAATACATCTTCCTTTGAAGTAAATTCAAGGCTGAAATTTTCTAATGATGTAATACGCTCATCTTGTAGGACTGCATCATGAATACGCCTAGCTAAGTCCCCTCTTACATACAATTCATCATAACCAACCATATTCTGAAAACCATAGTTATTTGTGTAGATAAGATGTTCGAAGCGGATGGTATTTAAAGCTTTGAAAATTGCTTGTTCCATTGCTTTCTGACCATCTATAAATCCTGTACAACACCCTTTTTTGAAATCCAAGTGGTATGTTCGAGTGGGTAATTCAACGGCTTCGATTACCTCAATTTCTGGTGTTATTGTTATTGCCTCTGTTGGGACTACCATACACTATCACCTTCCTTATATCTGTCTGATACAAAATATTTTTGACCGCCCTGCACTCTATGGAGCACAACTTTATCACCAATTTTAAGTCCATCTTCATAAATAAACTGTGCATACTTCATCTCGTATTTTTCATAAGGATTAGGTGCAGATTCACCTATATTTTTCCGTGTAGAACTTGCTTGTTTCAATGCATCTCCCATACGGCCACTAGAAAAATTTTGTGTATGTTCATAAGCAAGCGAAACTATACGTTCATGCCTTGTCAAATGCTCTGCAACAAGCAAAAACTCATCCGTTAAGATGAGTTTTGAGTGGATTTCTATTTTTAATGGTTTTGCTTCAATGACTGTTCCCAGAACAATATTAACTGGATTGGACGCATTAAATGCAGCCATCGCTGTAGTTTTGATTAATTCTAATAAACTCATGAAATCACCTTCAATTCTAAATCCATTGTATGGACTTTAGCTGACCAATCGTGTGTACAAGTATCAACCAAAAACAATTGTTTTAGCCCCAACTTTTCTATAAAGATGAACACCATTTTCCCTGCCCTTACTCGCCAATCACCTAAACATTTCAGAGTCAGTTTCTTTTTTTCTTTGTTGTGTACAGCTAGTAATGCATCTAGCAAATTTTCAACTTGAGCTCGTGTCATGTTTTCATCAACTTTCTCATAGTATTGTAGCTGTCCCCATTTGGCTATATTGTTGCTATCCTGCGCTATAAATACTCTTCGTTTTGATGCTTTTTTATCATCCAAAACTAGTTTGATGCGATTATAACTATCATCAATAGATACGGAATAATCGAAATCATCCAACAAACTTTCTTCACCAATATAAAAATCAATGGGTGGGATAACTAAATCTTTAATATTATGCAGCCCTAGTGCTCCAAAGTTATCCATAAACACAAAGCTTTGATTTGTTGCAACAATAGCTGAATCAATATACTTCATAATAACGTCTAACGCTTTTTTATCTTCCTCTATCATTGCTGGTGCTTTATAGCCTGTTTTCGTAGTTGTACTTAATTTTAATTTAGCTTGATTGCATATTTGCGCTATACCTTCCTCGGCCTGCATTGATTTCATTACAAACGTATCATTGTACATTAAATACCTAAGTTGGTCATAAGCAGTAACCTTAAATTCATTACTTTTGCCAAAACCTGTTTTAAAGGAATAACCATAAAAAATTTTGTGTTTCCCGTCAATTACCCTTACTATTGCTCCAGATACAATTTTATTTTCAAGTGGCTCGGGATTTAACAGATTAACATTAAGTTCTGATGCTTTTCCTGTTTTTTCTGTCTTCCAACTAAGTGATGTGACAGGTATTTCATACATATTACCGTCACGATTGTCGATTAGAACTTCTATTCCTGTCACCTCATTTCTTAGTCGTCCACTCAGGCGGTATTTTTACTTTCAACCCTATAGGTAATTTCCTTAGTTCGCTATCTTTAATTCCGTTCAATGACTGTAGAGCTTTGTAGTTTGCTCCGTTCCCTGTATACTTTTGAGCAATTTTCCAAAGAGAATCCCCTTTTACCAAGCTATAAGTCTGCGGTACAGGTTTAGGATTGTCTCTAGGAGCTTGCTTTTTCGCAACTTTTACTGGCTGTTTAGTGGCTACTCCTTTTTTAGCAGTACTCTTCTTTACCACTTCCATCTTTTTAAACCCAAACGGCACATATTTTTTAAAAGAGATTGTGTATTCTACGTCTGCTGTCCCGTATTGATCTTTCACTTCAAAATTCTCTATTGTAACCTGTTCATTTATAGAAAAAGATCCACCAACATAAATAAAGCGGATAACCGTTTCATTGGCCATCCACTTGTTTATTTGGTCTATATACTTTTTAGGCTCTCTAAATTGAGTTTCAGCATAATGGGTATCGCTCGCAGGGAAAAATGAAGAAAATCCAAACTCTGAAAGTTTCATTGGCTTAGGTACATTTACGCTACCTTTCTTGGAAATTGTAAATTCTTCGCCATCTGCGGTATTTTTAAACGGCAATTCAGGAGGATTCACAGGGATTCGGAAGCCCTCTTTGTCATTATTAGCACTAAGATAGATTCCTATCATTCGTATACCCCCTCAACAGAGCGATCTTGTTCATCTTTTAACCACTTTGTAATTAGCTTAACTAGTTCATTTAAATCCACATCTTTATGAATATCACCTGAAAATTCGATTTTAGGTTCACTCTTAACATGCTGAACTATGGTCTTATTACTGTTTGTAATAGGTGTTGAAGATACTTTTTCTCGTACATCTTTTGAAACTGCAATATCATCTCTAGCTGGAGCATTTAATGTGTTTGATACAAGGTCATTGATTTCACCCGATTTCCCCCCTACTCTAGATAAATCATCGTACTTATTAAGGAGTTTTTCCATCTTACTACCTGTTGTATCTTCAAAGTTATTATGGACTTGTAGGTTAGGTGTAAGTGAAATAATGTTATTGATGGCCTTTCCTTCTGCAATATCTTTGAATACTTCAAGATATTCATCAGCAAGATTGATTTTATCCTCAATTTTTTTTACTTTATCGAGTTTTCCACCCTTTAATTTTCCTTTGTCGGGGTCGCCAGCTGCACCTAGACCTGATTCAGAAGGAGCGGTTTTTACAACGTCATCCATTAAACTTGCTTTATCAATAAAAGGATTTGACTTATTTTTATCATCTTTTCCTAATCCAACTAAACCCTTTGCTTTATCCACTAAACCACCTAATTTTTCGCTGGCAGCCATTGAAAATTCCTGTCCTACTTCATTACCCTTTGTATACGCATCTCCTAAGTTCTTGTACTCTAAACGGCTGAATGAAGCTTGTTGAGGTGCCTTAGGCATTTCTACGCTTTGCATATAAGCTCCCGCAGTATTGAAGGAGCCAAGATTAACAGGAGCGGCTTTAGTTGGCATTTCAAGCTCAGACTTTATACTATTCAACTTATCAACAGCAGCAGTACTTGCCTTTAAATCAACTTCACCAAGATTACTGATATCTACACCTGGTATCTTATTGATAAGACCAATGAGTTTATTAATACCTTTAACCGCTCCGTTTATGAGCGTAGATACTGCGCCTAATGCATGATTCACAGCTCCAACTATACCTGAAGCTACTCCACTCATGACCGTGAGTATACCTTTTTGCATAAAATAGAACGCCATTTGCACTCCAAAAACAGCCTCGTTCCACTTATTTAAAAAGAACTCAGCAACCCTTAGAGCTGCGTTTCCTATTGAGTCAAAAATCATACGAACTAGTAAATTAAGAGCAATCCATGCTAGTTGGACCAAGAAAATCCCTTGATTCCAAGTGTTAACGAACCATTCTGCTACCATAATGCCAAAGTTACCAATGCCCATTAATACGTTGTAAATTACTGCACCAAGCCAGTAAACTGAACCAACAATAGCGCCCACTACTGCAGCAGATTGTTCAGCCCACATAATCATGGCCGTTATAACTAAAGCAATTACTGCAATAATTCCAATTAAGATCCATGTGATAGGGTTAGATAAAAAGGCTGCGTTTACAACCCATTGAGCAGCAGCCCATGCAAGAGTTGCTACTCTAATTAATCCTAATATTGCATATTTAGCTACTAGAATTGCAACAATTGAACCTATAACAGTTCCTAAAATTACTAAAATAGGCACTACCCAATTAGCATTGTCATACATAAACTGCCCTACAGCCCCAATCATGTTATACAATGCCTCAAGAATCGAGAATACGAATGATAGCCCCGATACAAACAGATTAACAAACACCATTGCATGCCCTGCTAAAATTCCGAAAGCATTGGAATTTACAAATTGTCTAAAACGTACGAATAACGGCTCGAAAGCTCGCTGTGCCCAGTTATTAAAGACTGTCATCGCATCAGCAAATGTCAGTGGCATTTTATTGAATTTGTCTTCAATTTCCGTAGCTGCTGCAAACAAAGATTTTTTAATAATATCAGCAGTAATTTCACCATCTGATGACATATCCTTCAAGCCTTCCATTCCAACACCTGTAGCATCAGCAATAGCTTGACCTAGTAGTGGAGCATTTTCCATGATTGAACGGAATTCATCACCCTGTAGTCGCCCTGAAGCCATCGCTTGTGTCAATTGGTACATACCTGCTTGTTTCTCTTGTGTCCCCGCTCCTGATACGCTAAATGATTTATTCATAAGCTCTGTAAAACGTAAAGCTTCATCATTGCTTGCAAAAGCATCTTTAGCTAATAGATTTAACTTAGCAACACTTGACGCTGTATCGTTATATGAACTTAAACTTCGTTGAGATGCCCTATAAATCTTGTCTTGCAACTCCTTCTGGGTCTGCAATCCATCGTTAATATTAGCTAAACGGGCATTAGTATTTGAATAATTATCCGAAGCTTGAGTAAATTTATTAAAACCATTAGAAATTCCTTGAATAGATAAGTACGCAGCTGTAAACCCCATAAGACTAGATATCAAGCTACGCACGCTACTGGTGGCTGAATTTGCGCTTTCTCGAACGCCATTCAGACTATTTCTTATTCTATTGCCCGAATTTTGACCCTCGTTGCCCGCTAACCTAGCACTTGATCTTAAACGTTCAAAAGATGCACTAGCACTTTCTATATCGCGCCTAGCTCTTTGTAAACTACGCATATCTCCTACTCTATTGGACGCTGTATGCATTTGTTCCATTGCTCTAACAGTGCTGTTCATTGCTTTCATCATCTTTTGAAGAGTACCTGTCATTTTATCTGTAAGTGACATTGTTGTGCGTACAGACAATTTAATCAGCCTCCTTCCTAGCCATAATAAAAAGCACTCAATAAGAGTGCTTAAAACACTTTTTGTATGAACAACTTATATATTTTTTCATTAACTTCAATCAAACTTTTCTTACCATCTACAAACTCAAGAACTAAAGTATGAGTGCCCTTATTTTTGGCTGATAAGCCCGCTAAAAGTCCAACTGGTCCTAACAATGCACCACCAACTAATCCCCTAGTAACACCACTTACAGCGCTTTTCCGATGTTCCTCTGTTATCAATTCGTATGATGCTACAGTTTCTTTATT
>Ga0213821_1000998_pt1 | contig 14416 bp, 17 predicted proteins | sample MC6MC0909MG_FD_179894 | JGI IMG/M metagenome (GOLD analysis project Ga0213821, IMG submission 179894) | Enriched soil aggregate microbial communities from Iowa State University, Ames, United States - MC6-MC0909-MG | ecosystem: Environmental > Terrestrial > Soil > Unclassified | place: USA: Iowa...
GACCATCTCTTTCGATGGTCTCTAATTGTGTCTAAATTTGTCCGCTGTTTCCCTGACCAAATTGCTGTTGTCGATTAATGCGAATTACTTCCTTCCACGTATCGCGAAATTCCGTCACAAATCCTTCCACTTCCTCAATAATGGCTACATCATTTTGAATGTTGGCTTCTACTAAACGATGATTCATATATTCATAAAGAGGTAGCATTTGTTTCGAAATCTCAATATCCATATTGAGTGTAGACATTAGTTCACTAATAATCGCCTGAGCTTTTTGAATGTTTGTATTTTTCTCTTGAATATTTTTATCTTGGATAGCTTGTTTCGCCTTATGCAAGAATTTTAAGCATCCATTATAAAGCATTAATGTCAATTCGCCAGGTGAAGCTGTAGTCACACTATTTTGTTTATACGCGTTTTGTGCTGTTAAATTTGCTGCCAATAAAGGACAACTCCTTTGAAAGGTTACTTATTTACTAGTTTAAACCATTTTAAGAAGAAAAGCTATTTACGTCTCAGCGTAAATTTGTCTGGATTTTGAATTGTATGATCACAATTCACTCCTTTTAAAATCGGATGACATCTGCCAATGCTTTATCTTCATTCAGCTAGCGATTTCCACCACGTTGAATGAAGATAAACAATTAATTTTTTTTGTCATAATACATGCCATCCATTACGCGAACATTCGAGTAAGGATTATAATATTGCTGTTCACTTTTCTTCGTTTTTTGTAGGTTTGCCATGTCTTGTTTAACTGCATCCATCACAGTTTCTAACCGTTCTTTAATGCCATTATCTAGTTCTAATAATGTACGATGAATTCGATCTTGTTCATCAAAATGAAAACCTTCTTGTTTCAATCCATTGATAATCGTTCCACGCTTGTCCAACATATTATTAATAGTATCCACATAGTCATCACGATCTTCGCCTTTTGGGATATCTCCTAAAAATTTATATAGATTCGCAGACGCCTGCAATAGTTGGTTTATTAGTTGCATAAACTTCTCCTACCTTGCTTCATTAAAAACCTAATCAAGAACCTTGCGAGAACATACTTGATTGTGAATTGGCTTTATTAATCGCTTGTTCCATTGCCGTGAATTGCTTCCAATAACGAGCTTCAATATTTTCGAGTTTGCTCTTCCAAGTATTAATTCGGCTTTCTGTATCCATTAAATTTTTTCCGATTGCATATTGAGAGTCCGTCATTGTAGAACGACCAGCTTTTTTCTCAATACTAATTTCAAAAGATTTCATCGATTCACGTAATTTATCTAAATAACCACGTGTATCAACTGTTTTGCCATCTACAACATCCTCCTTTTTACCTTCACTATTTTTAAATAGTTTTTCAACTGCATCCGGGTCTTCTTCTAATACTTTTCGTAATTTAATTTCATCAATTTCTAATGTACCGCCATCGTTATAGTTCTTCGTTGTCGTAATTCCGATACTAAATAACGTATTATACTTAGAATCAATACCTGGATTAGATTGATATACTAATGCACGCATATTAGACAGTCCTTCACGAATAAGCGTATCTCCACGAAGTAGCCCACTCTTAGCTTTCTCTTCCCAAAGCTTAATCTCACTTTCGGACATTTCTTCTCTTTGCTCGCTAGTTAATGGCGCATAATCTCGATATTTAGTTTCTTTCGTTTGATCAGTTAAATTTTTTATAAAGCCGTTATAAGTAGTGACAAATTCTTTAATTTTATTCACAATGTCATCAACATTTGTTGTCGATGTCATCGTCACTGCTTGTGCTTTTGGTGCGTCATTTACTTTCGTTTCATCTATACTACCATCAGGCTTTAAAATACCGGCTGCATCAGCATCTGCTTTTGCCGCATTTTGCGTACTAGTAGCTTCATCTAAGCGTGTAACAGCTGCTTTTTCTTCAGCATCTGCAGTTAAGTATTCTGTTCGCAGGATGTTTTGATCCGCTAGTGCATAAAATTTATTTTTTTGATCAGCTGATAACTCATTCCAAATCTTTTTTTGGTCATCTGATAAATTCTCTTCTTTTATACTACCATTTTGCAAACCTTTTAATCCTGCATCACCGAATAAACTATACTTTTGTTTTAAATCATCAGCTTGAGCTTTTGCAGAATAACTTTCTAAAGTTGCTTTATCCTTACTAATTAAATTAGTTAACTCATCTTTACTTAATGATTTTAATGCATCTTTTACTTCTATTGAAAAGTCTGTATCGGCATCAATAGCTTTATGAATGTCTTCAATTGAATCATTACTGTTATATGCAAAACTTTTTAAAGCATCAATTGCTTTTTGATCAAAATCTTTTAATTTGGTACCATACTGTGCATAATCAGCTTGAGTTTTAAATGCATTAAGTTGCATTGTATCAAGGGAAGATAAAGCTTGTAATTCACCATCCGTTAAAGATTGGAATTTTTCTATCTTCTCCGGACTCATACCACTTTCATCTATTGCCTTCCTTATATCCTCGACTGATTGACCTGCAGATAATTTATCATTGATGAAACTAGCTTCATCGTCAGCTAAGCCTTTCCAAAAAGCATTTCCTAATTTATTATATTGTACTTGTTGTGACAAAGTTAATGTACTACCGAAAGCTTCTGTATAAGCTTGGTTGTGTGCTGTTGTGTAACTATTAATATCACTAGCACCATAAGCTCCTTTTTTAGTTGCAAGGTTTGCTTGTTTATTTGCTAAATTAGTTGTAGCATTTTTAAATTCTTCCAAAGCAGCTTTATATTTATCTGCAATTGTTTGAACACCGTTGAATGTATCTTTTAATGTTACATTATAACCTGAAATCGTAAATGTATTAGTTGTTCTTTCTGTTGCAATCCCATTTACTGTGAAAATAGCATTTTTTCCTTCAGTAGTTTGTACTTTACTAGGGTCACCAAATCCTAACTTAGCAAAAATATCATTTCCACCAGTAACTTTGATTTCCTCATCACCTTTAACATCACCAGTGTTTTTGGCAGTAAATGAGAATCGACCATTTTCAAATACAGCACTAATTCCTGCATTACTAGTATTCACTTTACTAATAAATTGGTTTACAGTCATATCAGAAGTAATTTGTATTTTTGTTGCTTCACTTGCTAATTGACCGTTGCTTTGAATAGCTTTAAATTCAATCGTCCCTGTTGCCCCTAAATCAGACATTTTAGTTGTACCTACAGCATTTACTTGATCCCCAACTTTCCGAGCTGCTGTAGCTAATTGCGAAACACCCTCAATCGAAAGTGTTCCCGCAGCACTTCCTGTTGCAGTAGCAGATACTAAATTAGAGTTTGTACTCGCTGCTGTTTTAGAAAGGAAACTTTTTAAGACTAAATTATCAGCAATGTAGGTATCAAATGTTTTTAGTTTTGTATTAACGCTACGATATGCGTCACGTTGCCACTCATACGTTTGTTTCTTTTGATATAGCTTGTTTAATGGTGCTTTTTCCGCAGTCATTAATTTTTTTACTAATGCATCTATATCCATTCCTGAAGCTAATCCACCGATTCTATTTACCATTCTATTTTCCTCCTAGATACATTTAAATCTTTTCATCTACAATCATTCCTAATAACTTTTGCATTTCATAAAATGCGTCTAAAATTTTTTTGGGAGGGATTTCTTTTACGACTTCTTCTGTTTGAGTATTAACAACCTGCACGAAATAACGATCTAGACCGTCATGCAACACAAATTTAGAAGCGTTATGATTTACTTGTAAAAATTCATTTACAGTATCAACCACATTTTGAAGTTTGTCTTTCGTTATTTCTTGCTCCTCACCATTAAAATTAACTTCTTCTATAACTTGCCGAGCGACGGACTTTGCTGTAACCTCCGACTTTGGACTATTCGTTGTCTCAGCTGTTTTAGAAATATCGGATGCTGGAATGACCGCATCCATTGATTGTGCAGTAATACGCATGTAAATAAACCTCCTAATCATTACATATTTCTTATAGCTATTATCGGAAGTTTTTTGGAATGTTTCACTTTTTCAAGTAAAGTACTTTGAAGTGGATTTATAGTTAATGAAACTCCAATTTAGCCGATACTAACGAAATAGAGGATTTTATACTATGATTTCGTTTTTTTCCACTGATTACTAACTTTTACTAATTTAAAACGTATTGAACAATATAAGATTGCTAAATATTATATTACTTTGTAAAAAAATGTATATAGTTACTCATTTATTTACATAGTAAATAATTATTTTAATTCTATAAATTTCAAATAGAGATTTTGGTAAATTGTATTCTTTACAGTAGAAGCTAAACTACATTTATAATTTTGCAATATTTATTACATAAGATAATTTGCCTGAAAAGTTTAGAATACTTCTAATTCAAAATTCGATTAAATCTATGAAATTACGTTATGCAATTATTGGATGTGGTAGAATTTCACCTAATCATATTGCTGCCGCTATTGAGAATAATTTAGAAATCATTGCAATATGTGATATTAATGAATTACAGATGGATCATATTACTTCAATGGTTTAATCTTTCAAATAAAACTGTAGGATATACGGATTATAAGGAGATGCTTAGAATAGAAAAACCTCATTTAGTAAGTATTTGTACTGAAAGTGGTAAGCATGCTCAAATTGCCTTAGATTGTATAGAATCTGGCAGCCATTTAATTATTGAAAAACCTATTGCACTTTCATTACAAGAAGCAGACGATATTATAAAAAAAGCTGAAGAAAAAAACATAAAAGTATGTGCATGTCATCAAAATAGATTTAATAAGTCTGTTCAAAAAATGAGAGAGCAATTGGAGAAAGGAGCTTTTGGTAAATTACTTCACGGAACAGCTAATATCCGCTGGAACCGTGGTGAAAATTACTATAAACAATCCGATTGGCGGGGCACATGGGAACAAGACGGTGGTGCACTTATGAATCAGTGTATTCATAATATTGATCTTTTGCGCTGGATGATGGGTGATGAAATTGTTGAAGTTATTGGAATGACTGACAACTTAAAGCATGACTATATTGAAGCTGAAGATTTAGGTCTAGCATTAGTAAAATTCGCTAACGGTAGCTACGGCATTATTGAAGGAACAACTAATATCTATCCATCTAATTTGGAAGAAACACTCTACATATTTGGCGAACATGGTACGGTAAAAATCGGAGGTAAATCTGTAAATAAGATTGAAGAATGGATTTTCAAGGACGATTCAGATGTCTTAGAAGATGTAAAAGCGCAATATAATGAGGATCCTCCAACAGTCTATGGATTTGGTCATACTCCATTATATAAAGATGTAATAGATGCAATAGTTACAGATAGAGAACCCTATGTTACAGCAAAGGACGGTAGAAGAGCTTTAGAACTTGTTCTTGCTATTTATAAATCAGCTGCCGAAGGAAAAAGTATTAAGCTTCCATTAGAAAAATGCAGCACAAATAATTTTATAGGAAGGTTTAATAAATGAGTTTTTTTGTACATGAAAGTAGCTATATAGATGCTAATGTAGTCATAGGTGAGGGTACGAAAATATAAAATATGGCATTTCTGTCATATACAAAAAGGAGCTCATATTGGATCCTATTGTTCACTAGGGCAGAATGTAAATATTTCAAATAATGTTGTTATAGGTAATAATGTGGAAATTCAAAATAACGTTTCGGTATATGAGGGCGTAGAATTAGAAGACTTTGTTTTTTGTGGTCCCTCTATGGTATTTACAAATGATTTAACTCCAAGAAGCAAATACCCGAAAGGCAATAAAAGTTATAAGAAGACTATTGTTAAATACGGCGCTTCTATCGGAGCTAATGCCACTATAGTTTGTGGTAATACAATCGGAAGATGGGCTATGATCGCCTCTGGTGCAGTAGTAACAAAAGACGTTCCAAATCATGCACTTATGGTTGGTGTTCCCGCTAGACAACTAGGTTGGGTTTGTGAATGCGGTACTAATCTTAACAATGAATTAAAGTGCCACTCATGTAATAAAAACTACCAACTTATAGATAATGGTGAACTCGTGGAAAAACCGCATTAATCAAATTATATTGGAGAACAGGATTGACAGCTATGGAATTCAGAGATTTAAAAATGCAATATAATAAATATAAAAATGAAATTGATAATGCTATCGCAAATGTGTTAACTAATGCAAATTTTATTGAGGGTAAAGAAGTATTAGAGTTAGAAAATAATTTAGCGAATTAAGTGAATAATTAGACATTGTATTACTTGCGCTAACGGAACTGAAGCAATGACTTTAATAATGATGGCATGGGATATTAAAGAAGGTGATGCTGTCTACGTTCCTGACTTCACATTTTTTTCCACAGGCGAAATAGTTTCCTTCAGAAAAGCAACTCCTATTTTTGTTGATGTTGACAAAGAAACTTTTAATCTTGATCCAGAAAAATTAGAAGCTGCTGTATTAAAAATTTTAAAAGAAGGTAAGCTAAAACCTAAAGTTGTTATACCCGTTGATTTATTTGGCCTCCCTGCAAATTTTATTGTAATAGAGAAAATTGCAAAAAAATACAATATACTTATATTGGAGGATAGCGCTCAGGGATTCGAGGTAAGATTAATGGAAATATGGCAGGTAGCTTTGGAGATGCTGCCACTACTTCCTTTTTTCCAGCTAAACCTTTAGGATGTTATGAAGACGGAGGAGCAATTTTTACTAATGATGATGAACTTGCTTATACTCTCAAATCGTTAAAAATCCACGGAAAAGGAGAACATAAATACGATAATGTACGAATTGGCGTTAATTCAAGATTAGATACAATACAAGCTGCGATTTTGAAAGTTAAGCTCAAAGCATTTATCAATCATGAAGTAGACGATGTAAATAAAATTTATCAAATATATACTGAAAAATTACATGGAATTGTGGAAACTCCTGTTATACCAAAAGGATTTTATTCAAGTTTTGCACAATATACAATAAAATTAAAGAATAAAGAACAAAGAGATGGGCTTCATGCACACCTTAAAGAACTAGAAATTCCAAGCATGATTTATTATCCAAAGCCAATGTATTTACAGGAAGCTTTTAAACATTTAGCATATGATAATAAAGATTTTGAAACAACTAATAAGCTTTGTAACATTGTTCTTTCTTTACCTATGCATCCTTATTTATCTCCATCAGATATTGAAATAGTATGTAACGCCATTAAAGATTATATTCAGTAAACTTAAATTTTAACTGCACCCCAATAGAGAACACAATTTTCCTTTTGGTGGTGCATATCTTTGGTTGTATTCCATAATTATTAAGTGAAAAATTTTAACTTCTCCCTAATTTGTTTACTTTTTAATGAAACTATTATGGCACTGTCTGTAGCATTACCTGACACAAGCATAAAAAAATTAAAATGAGTCCAGTACAATACCGAACTCATTTGAAAAATGCTTAATTAAATTAATGTTCTTTCTAATGTTTTACTTCAATGATAATGATTTAATTAGACAATAAATATTCGCAAATCTTAAAATCTATTTCTGTATCTATATCAAAAGATCTACTATGGGGCATTATATATGCCTTAGTCGTTTCTGTTAAAAAAGTTTTTTGTTCACAAAGAGCTTTCACATTTGCAACATATACAGCTCCATTTAATGCATAAGCTTTTGGTAAGTCCTGTCTTCTAGTTGCAAAATTATCTTGTTGTATTAAAGCTTTCAAATTACCATTTTCAAGTGTGTACATCCAATAAGGGGAGTTTTCAGGCACTGTTACAGTTACACTAAAATCTGTTTTTTCTTTTAAAACTAGTTCAATACATCCATCAATATCTTCAACTGTGCGTAATGGAGACGTAGGTTGTAATAAAACTACATAGTCATAACCTTTACATTCATTAATTGCATGTAAAATAGAGTCTACACTAGTTGCATCATCAGTGGCTAATTCTTTAGGGCGAACAAAAGGTACATCGCATCCATATTCTTTCGCTATATTTATTATTTCATCATCCTCAGATGATAGAATAATCCTTTCGATATATTTAGATTTTTTAGCCTCTTCAATTGTCCAAGCTAATAAAGGCTTCCCTCCTATTTCACGAATATTTTTTCTAGGCATACCCTTTGATCCACCTCTTGCTGGAATAACTGCTAATATTTTATGCATCTTAGCTATTCCAAATTGGGTTTTTTAAAACCCAATCGCCATATGTGTTCTTTTCAAAAATATCTTTATTATAAAATTTGTCAATAATATTATAAAATTCACTTAATGAATAGCCTAAAAATTGAATAAAGTCCGAAACAGCTTTTTGGTCTAATTTATGGTCATATTTCTTCACTAATTCTATTCCTTTTTCACGCGTAATTAAACCATAACGTATATATTTTGAAGCGTAATCTGTGGCGCTCGCATGACCAAATTTAGGATATTTTAGCCATGGGTGAACTAAATATGCCATAGTGTCTACCTGATCAAAATTTTCAAATGTGTGCTCACGCTTCCATTCATGCGATAAATCTTTAAAGCCATTTTTCTTGGCAAAAACAAAGTTTGAATAGCTATTCCACCTTGTAAAATAACTTAAATAAATAGGTTCTAGCTTATCTATTACTTCAGTATTTGGAGCATCACAAAACATTAAATCATTTAAAGAAATATTTTCATCAATTAATTCTTCAAACGGAATATCTGAAGCAACACCATTATTTAATTGATTTTTCGCAGAATACGTTTCTACACGATCTGCCCCACCATACTCATAGTTAATATTCTCACCGTATACTATTAAAGGGATATTAAATTTATTGGCGATATGTAACGGATACGTATAAATTAGACGATCAATATACCAAGTCGGTTTACCATCACGTTCAAATGTTTTTTTCATTATTGCTTTTTGAGCTTTAATATTTGGTTTTAAAGTAATTAGGTGGCATCCAAAGCGTTCTGAAATATTTCTTAGATTATGTTTCCCAGCTTCAGTCATTGTAAAGTTATCTTCAACTGAAACAAGTAGTGGATTCATATTCATTACCTCTTTAAAATAATAGACTTGGAAATGACTATCTTTCCCCCCACTTACAGCAATGATACAATCATATTGACCTTCTTCTGTTCTACGATACTTATCACAAAGTAATTCTAATTCTCTTTTTCTTTCTTTCCAATCAGTACTGTCCTTTTTTTCTTCTGCTCGGCATGCTTGACAAATACCCAATTCATCAAAATAAATTCCTGGTCTTGTATCTGGCATTACACATTTTTTACAATATCTCATTAGTTTCACACCATCCTATATTTGTTATATGATACTATTCTATTTATTAATACCTTCTAAATGTAACACTTTATATTAATGTATAGTACTTACTAAATTCTTCGTTTGCCCGTTCAAAATCATCTGTTCTACCGATATCTAACCAGTATTCTCTAATTGGAAAGACCGATGTTGTTTGTTTAGCATCTATTAATTTTTCAAACAATGTTGGCATGTCAAAATATTCATTTTTAGGAATTAAACTTAGCGATTCAGGATTTAAAACATAAATCCCTGCGTTTACAAAACATCTATGAACGGGCTTTTCTTCAATAGATATTAAATTAGTTCCTTCAGTTTTAATTACACCATAAGGTACTTGATATTCATATTCTCTTACACACATCGTAGCAGTAGATTTATGCTCAGTATGAAACAGCATAAGCTGTTCAAAATTTACTTGCGTTAATAAATCACCATTCATTACAAATATCGGTTTTTCAGGTTTATGAGGTAAAAGTGACAATGCTCCAGCAGTCCCCATTCGCTTAGTTTCTTCAATATAAGTAATATTAACACCGAAGGATTCTCCATCCTGAAAATAATTTTGTATGATTTCTTTTTTGTAATTAACAGTGAAAATAAAGTTTGTATAACCATAACGTTTAAAACCTTCAATAATCGTTTCGAGAATTGGCTTTCCCCCAACTTTTAGCATTGGTTTAGGGATATGATTTGTTAATGGTCGAAGGCGTGTACCTAGCCCACCAACCATTAAAATTACTGTATTTTCATAGGATACCTGTTCAAAATTATCTTTAAATAAAACATTTACTAATTTATTATAATCATTTACTATAGGTAACTGTTTTAATTTTTTCATTTGCATAAGCTTTAAATAATAACTTTTAGAAGCATTATCCTTTGCAACAATAGGCGTCTTATTCATTACTTGACAAATAGCAATATCTAATTTTTCACCGCGCAAAATAGCTCTTCTAATATCCCCATCTGTTACTGTACCAACTATCCGATCTTGTACGTCTAATACAACAGCAAATTGTAAAGAAGTTTCATCGATTAGTTTCATTGTATGTAATAATGTATCAAAATCTCTTACTATAATATTTTTCCAATTTTCCACATTTTACACTTCCTTAGCTGGTATACCGTAAGCTTTAATATTATCATCTATGTCTTTAATTACCACCGAACCAGCACCGATTAAACAATTTTCTCCGATAGTTATTCCCTGTATGATTTTAACTCCCGTGCCTATGTGTGTCCCTTCACCAATTTGAACACCACCAGAAATTGTCGTACCAGGAGCTATATGAACATGTTCTTGAATTATAGAATCATGATCGAGAATTGCACCGGTATTAATAATAGTATTATCGGCTAATTGCGCATTTGTCTGAATAACAACACCTGCCATAATTTGAACACCTTGTCCAACTCTACAAGAAGAAGATATCGTTGCTTTGGGATGAATTATGTTAGCAAATAGATACCCCTTCTCTTTGAAATAATGGAAAATACTGGCTCGAACTGGGTTTGGACTAACTGATCCAATACCTAATACTAACTCTACTTCATCAGGATGATATTTTAAGATAATATCATCTGGTCCTAAGTAGTTTAAATTAAACATGTTCTCTTCTTCTTGAGGTGCGGTATAACCCAGAATTTTTTTTTCACGAGAAATTATTATTTCTGTCAATACTCTCGCATGGCCCCCATTGCCTATAATTATTATTGGTTTATTCTTCAATTAATTCATCCTCACTATAAGGTTTTGTAGCCTCTTTTCCAATGTAATTCCAGAATTCAGATGGTACTATACCATTCCCTGGCCTTTTTACAGTAAGATTATTTATTGTGAAAATATCGCCTACTTCAATGCTCCTTTTAGCTACTAAACTTCTGCGGGATGCTTTTCGGTTTTGTATTTCTATAGCTGTTGGTTCTTTTTTTCCATTTCCCAGTGCTAATTCAACTTCTCTAATATTCTTTATCAGTTCTTTTAATTCTTGTGGCTCCAATGATGCAATATGGTCAGGACCTTCTAGCTTTTTGTCCAATGTAAAATGTTTTTCTATTACATTTGCACCTAATGCAATAGCAGCTGTTGAAACGGCAATCCCTGCTGAATGGTCAGATAAACCAATTCTTAAATTAAATTCATCCCTTAATGTTTGAATTGCCCTTAAATTTATTGATTCTAATGATGCAGGGTATTCAGTTGTGCAATGTAATAATATAACATTCTCTTCTAATAATTGTTTTGCCTCATTGGTATGATAAAAATCTAATACATCTTTCATGAAAACTTCATTTCTTCCAGAAAGTCCATAGGAAATAATTGATAGCGCTTCATGAATCTCTTGTATTGTTGCCATACCAGTCGATAATATAATCTTTCTTTTTCTTGTAGCTATATAATGAATAAAAGGTGAATTAGTAAGCTCTCCTGAGGGAATTTTCGCAACCCCTATATTCAAATCATCAAGTAAAAAATCAACACTTTCAAAATCAAAAGGTGTCGATATAAATTCAATTCCTAAATTTCTGCAGTATTCACTTAATTCAATAAACTCTTCATATGAAAGCTCTAAATTTTTTAGCATCTTATATTGTGAAGTGGTCTCTCCTAGATTTTTTATCTGGTAGTTAGCTTGCATTGCTGATTTAGTTACAAGATTTTCAGCTTTAAATGTTTGAAATTTGACTGCATCTGCACCTGCATCTTTTGCAACGCAAACCAACTCTTTTGCCATTTCTAAAGATCCATTATGATTTACACCCGCTTCAGCGATGATATATGTTCTAGTCATAGATCATAAAACTCCTTCTGTATTTTAAAATCACTAATTCCCATTAATATTTGTATTATTTTACTTGACGTGTCGCCATTTCCAAAAATTCTTTCAAATGGCTTGTTAAAAGCCAATGCGGTTTCGATTGAATTTATAATATCTACTACAGTACAATCAGAATCAATTACAGAATTAGGACGTGCTCTTCCTTCTTGGCGCTTGCCAATATTTACAGATGGTGTTTCTAAATATGGCACCTCGATTAACGCACTTGATGAATTACCTATAACTATTTCAGAATTTTTTACCGTGCTTAAATAGCGTAATTGTCCAAGTGAATCAAAAAGATAGGCATTATTATGAACTTGAATAAATTTTGTTATCTGATCATTAATATAGCGTCCTCCATTATCTGCATTTGCTTTAGTAAATACTAAATTCACATCAGGGTATTTTTCTAAAGCATTTAATAAAGTATTTATTCCACCTTCTTCCCCATTTGTTTCAGGGTGGTATGTAATTAAAAATATTTTTTTCATATTATTTATTTTCAATTGCTTAAATAATTCTTCTTTTGATAATAAATTAAGATTCAGGATATTTTCTATCCCTATTGCTCCAACATCCCAAACTCTATTTGGATGTTCACCCAATTGTATGACACGTCTCCTGTGAGTATCCGTACTCGTAAAATGCCAAGTACTCATTTTTGTAATCGAATGTCGAATAGCTTCATCATAAGCACCAAAAGTACATTCACCACCATGTAAATGCGCAATAGGAATTTGCATAATAAGTGCTGTTTGTGCTACTGCTAACATTTCAAAACGGTCACCTAAAATAATAATTAAGTCTGGTTTCAATCGGTCGAATACATCAGTTAAACTTATAATCGCTAATCCCATTGATTTTAGAACACTTTTATTTGAATCTGCTGAAAGTAACATCTCCACTTTTTCATCAATTGTAAATCCATCAGCTTCTATTTGTTTGTATGTATTTCCAAATTCAGGTGACAAATGCATTCCAGTTACAACTAATTGTAATTGAAACGCATCTTCATATTGAATTTTTTTCATTAAAAGCGAAAGTAATCCATATTCTGCCCTAGTCCCTGTAACGATACAAATATTACGTTTCATTTTCACACCTCTTTTATTGGTGTACTTGGTATATTAATGACATATTTATTTAGTATATCTGTTATATATAAATCTGATCTTGGGGAGTTTCGGAATATATCTGACATGTGAAGTGGCTTCCAAATAGGCCTACTCATGATGCCATTGTTATTCAAAAAAGTTAAGATATCATCACGATTATTATTGTTATCTAAAATCAATGTTTGTAGCCAATAATTACTCTTGCAACCATCTGGTTCTTTAAACAGTTTTACACCTGCTAAATTATCAACAAGCGCTTCATATTTATTTACTAACATACGTTTCTGCTCTATAAATGCAGGCAATTTTTCTAATTGTGCGCAACCAAGAGCTGCATTAATATTAGGCATTCTGTAATTAAATCCAATCTCATCGTGTTGGTATTCCCATTTATGCGGAATTTTAGCAGTTGTTGTTACGTGTTTAGCATAATCAGCCAATTTATCATCATTAGTAAGAATTGCACCACCACCACCAGTAGTAATAATTTTATTACCATTAAAACTTAGTGCACTTACCTTACCAAAACTACCAGTATGTTTTTCTTTATAGTAGCTACCTAATGATTCTGCTGCATCTTCCACTAAGATTAGCTGGAACTCCTCACAAATAGCTAAAAGGTCATCCATAGCAACTGGATGACCAAATGTATGCATAGGTACAAGGGTCTTTATTCTACGACCAGTCTTTTTATTAAATAGCTCACCTTTACGTAACTCACCTATACTTTCCAGATAAGCTTTTAATTTTATTGGATCTATACCTAGAGTTTCTAAATTTACATCTACAAAATGTGGGATTGCACCTAAGTAGGAAACTGCATTAGCAGTTGCAATAAAAGTAAGCGAAGGCATCAATACTTCGTCATTTGCCTCTACTCCTGCTACTTTTAATGAAACCTGAAGAGCTGCTGTGCCATTAACAACTGCCACGGCACGCTTCACTCCTACAAATTCTGCTAAGTCCTCCTCAAAACGAGTCACATAAGAACCAACTGAAGATACCCATCCTGATTTTACACAATCTGTTACATATTCTATTTCTTTTTCATTAAATGTTGGCTCATGTAAAGAAACAAAATCCTTTTTATACATATCCTTAATTTCATCTGTAAATTGCATCCATTGTTTATTCATATATTATATACATCTTCCTTGTATTGGGATAAATTCCTAGGATTTGAGAACCAATCAATTGTT
>Ga0213821_1001002_pt1 | contig 14402 bp, 20 predicted proteins | sample MC6MC0909MG_FD_179894 | JGI IMG/M metagenome (GOLD analysis project Ga0213821, IMG submission 179894) | Enriched soil aggregate microbial communities from Iowa State University, Ames, United States - MC6-MC0909-MG | ecosystem: Environmental > Terrestrial > Soil > Unclassified | place: USA: Iowa...
GCCTTCAATAATTGTCAGAATATCAATTGTGTTCCTACCTAAACGACTGATTGATTCCACAACTACCTTATCGCCTGTTCGTACTACGTCTAGTAGCTTGTTCAAACCTTCTAATAAAATATCGAATAAAATTAATTTTAGATTAGAAAACTATTTTATTTCACCTTGTATATCAGTATTTTCCTCCATCAGTGAATCAAATAGAGAACGTTTAGATTAATGTGGCATTTTTCTAGGATATGTTAATGTTTGAAATAAATTAGCCTAAAGCTTATCGTATCGGTTACTATAACAATATTATGTTTCAGCTAGTCGTTATCTATTAAACTACACTCTTACATGGTATAATTTTATAAAGGGATAATATTCCATCATATAAGCATAGGGAGAGAATGTATGAAAAAACATGTAATATTTTATATATTAACTATAGGCTTGTTTTTTAATATGCAATTTTTAAACGTAAATGCTAATGAAACAGAAACAACCGAAAATAATACACAACTAATCCAAAACCTATACACACAAGTAGAACAATTAAAATACGATGTATTATTACAACGAGAAAAAGACATTTCTAGTAGTCTATATGATTTCACTATGTTTTTTGTAGTTTTAATTACTCTTTTCGTAACCATTACAGGAGTAATAATTTCTTTACTAATGTATAAATTAAATAACCATCAAAAGAAAATTGATTTAGTACTAAACTCAAAAGAATTTGATGAAAAATTAAAGCAAATTGAAAATCGAATAGCTGAAATTAGACTTAGAGAAAGGGAAAGTTATAAAAATAAATTAATTTCTCGAATTTATTCTTCTATGGAAATGATAGATAATCATTCCCGTTCTATTGAAAGTTTAAAGAATAATAGTGACTTTCCCAATGCATTACAAATTATTGAGCAACATAATTTTGAAGACTTAAAATTAAATGCTAAAAAAATTATGGGTGAAGTTAAAAAATTTGAATCAGTTCGATTATCAGATGAAGATGAACTAAGTAACGATATTCTTCCCGAAGAATATTTAAGACAATATGATGAAAAGTTATCTTCTATTGAAGATAACTTAAGAACATTACTTTGGCATAAACTTTACATCGTTTGATAATTTCAAATAAAAATGAGCAACATTTATTAATTAAACAATTGGTGTATATTTGCTAAGTATGAATTTAGGGCTTAGATGTATCACATTTTCATACACAAGCCCTTTCAAAACTCTCCCTTAAACACTAGTGCGTATCTTCACACATGGCAAAATAATAATTGATTATACAACTTCAATAGAGATTACTCCCTCTGTTTTCCCTATTATGTTCACAAGCTCATCAAACATTTCTGTGAGTTTTTTTCTGTTGTTTTGATATGCTGACTCAAAATTGAATCTGTTGAGCTTTGCCACACGCTTTATTTCAACCAACAACTTGTGTTTGCTTTTACGCTTCTTATACTCGTTTATCTTGTTCATATCATGCTGAATGGCTTTGAATGAGCGCTTTAAGTAAGGAGGACAATCAACCATTGAATCTAGGTCTACTATGAATAGCAAGGCTTCCAAACGACTACTAATGATGGCATGAGTCTGTTCATCATTTTCAGCAAATGCATCGAACATGATTTCATCAGTAGCGAATGATAAACGAGCTTCTAAGCGATTAGCAAAGGCATAATCAGAATCATTGTTACGTGATTTGCTACTACGTGATTCTTCACGCTCGTTTCTATCATAGTTAGCTAGTAGTCTTGCACCTGCTCTAGTTGAATACTTCAACGAGCCTGTATAATCTGTGACTCTATGCTCTAAGTCTGTGAATCGTGTTCCCTTGACGTTCAAATGATGTTTGATAATCAAACTGTTATCCTTGTTGCTAAGGAAATCAAAAGCAACATGAGCGTTCTTTACACACCATTTTTCCCGAAACAGATTAATGATTTCTAGTAAGAAACCAATATTATCAGCTGCATAGAACGCTCTGTGAATTGTTATTCTTGCTGTGTAAAATATTTTTCTTCAACTCGAACGAGATAGCACTCTCAAAAGAAAGGCGCTAAAATAAATCTAAGAGTTATACTTTTTCTTGCTACGTACTTTTAGCGTAACTCAAAATAGTTTCCCTCTAGTATCTTTGCTACCTGCTTCTTTACACGTTCTTCTCGTACTTCGTGTGTCTCGTAAGTGATTCCATAAGCTTCACATTGAGCCTTGTATTCTTCTTCACTTTCGGTTGGTTCAAGTGTTATCACAGGTATTGTAATAGCTACTTGTCCTGTATCTGCGCCTGTAGCTTCATCTATGACCGCATAACCACGTTTCCCCATATTCTTCACTTTTCCATTACTAACACCTAGTACTCTAGCTGTAGCAGATTCACTTTCATGAACCTTGAATGATAGAGTACCATTATCAGTCACTAGGAGCGCACGTGGCTTCATCTGTTTTCGTTTAGCTTTGGCATTGTTTTCTTCATGAGATAGAGTTTGCAAATTACCACGAATATATCCTAATTCATCTACAATTCTATCAATCGTTGGGCGTGTTAAACCTTTAGCAATTTCATCTTCTGTTTGCTGATGTACTTTAGTTTGTAATTTCCACTTTTCCCATTCATCAGGTATCTCCGTGATGAAATAGATAGCCATATCTAGATACGAATCGAAGCCAAACTCTATACCTTTGTATGCTGTCTTTTGGCTCGGTACTTTTCTAGTTCGTTCTTCCGCTATTATTATTGATTCTAAAAGTAGCATAGTTGCTTCTTTCTCATTTTTACGAACTATACCTCGCTGTAATAGCTCTGGGTACAATCTTTCTGCTTCTATTGTCCGTGCTTGCTTTCTCTTTTTTATTGTCATTAGTCTTTTCTCCATCTCTTGTTAGATAGTTGTTGTTTCGATTTCAGCATGTTCTACAAACAGGCTAGTTTCTTCCTGTCTGTCACTAATCAACGTGATTCCCTCAATCTGTTGGGAATACATCGTTTGAAATAGTTGTAACTCTATTTCTGTCATTAACAAATCAATTGTTAATGTTACAATTTGCTTTTTCTCTGTCATTTTTCACCCTCCAATAAGAATATTTTTTTTGTGTGCTTACCTTGATAACCATAATATTCAAAATAATTTTCCATTACTATTCTATTAATAAAAAACTTTTGTGGTACAATAGGAGATAGAGGAGAAGGTCAAAAGTAACATAATAATATGTAATTGATTAAATGAGACTGCGAAAAAAGCACACCAACTTAATGATGTGCTTTGCAGATTCTTTGCATCGATTTCAGTATAACTTCACATATACTATTACTAGCATACCTTTACTACTCCATATTCACTATCTCACTCCCTAGCTGTATAGCTGTTAAGGGCTAGAAGTAATAATACATATAAATGGAATCATCGTGAGCTACCTTTAAGTTTCGATTTCATCCGCTTTATTGTACTTTCAGAACAACTTAGTAGCTCTGCAAGCTCATTATTCTTCAATTCGGATTGTTGCTCCATTAGCCTTATCAAAGCCATCATCCGTTCATCTGAAAGCTCTCTACGTGATTCTTGATACTCAGCCATTGGTCGAATACCATTTTCCCTTCTCTTAGCTTCCTTACGCTTCTGCTCTCGTTCCTTTTTGACTTGCTTACTAATAATCGTTGTAAGCTGTCTTTGCTCCTCTAAAGTGATATTCAACTCAACTATTAGCGTCTCATTAGTTTTCTTATATGTGACTTGGTTCACTGACCGAATTGCGCCTCTAATTCTCGAAACAGGTAATGGCTTATAAAAGCTGTCATTTATACGTTGAAGATTTCGCTCAACCAACTTATCATCCATCCCTACTGCTTTACCGCAATAGCATAGTTGAACAATAAAGTCTTGCGATTCACTACAGGTTGAATTTCAAGAAGCTTCTCAAAATCTTTCAAACGTGCTTGATTCAAGCTATATTCTGTTAATAAATGACTAATGGCTTTTTTGTCTCCCTCTTTCTTCTTCTTAGTCTTTGGAGCAACGGCTTCCTAATTTATCACTTTCGGTTTACTAGGAAGCTCAGGTAAAAGAAACTCCTTCATTTCTCCAATTGAGTAACGAGCATCTCTTAAATACTCTGCTCGTATAATACCGCCTGTTTTTGACGAAATGCTACCTGCTAAACGAAAAATCTGCGTGACCGATTTCGCTTTACTATCAGAATGAAGGTGTTGGAATCGTTTGTATATTTCGTTCTGCATATGTCCCCACAACTTGAGATAATTGTCATACTTCATATACTCCATTAACCAAATAAGCTGTAGACCACGCCCACTGTGAATGATAATATTTGGTGACAATATGACTTCGTTAGCTATCATTTCATCAATTTGATAACGTGCCTCAATCAAATCAATTTTCGGTTTCGCTTTATAGAAATCTAAATCTGTATAGAGTGCATTCAGTCTTACACAGTCTTCTGAAACTCTCTTATAGCTCTTAAAAGTGTTTAAGGAAAAATACACATCCTTCCCTAACCATTCACTCTGAGGAATCTCATAATAGATTGCTTTACCTATTCTACTCACCATCTTAGGTCGTTCCTCTCTAAGTTGAAATAGTTGGGCAAATCTCTCATTATCTCCATGCACTAATTGAAGTAAATCAATAGCAGATATTACATGGGGGTTTGTGTCAAAACAATTGTGAGTAAAGTGATACATTATAATTTCTTCCTTTTCCTAATTAGTCTATTAGGTACTCAGAGCCAACAAAAAAGATAGACAACACCAATCAGACCTTCTTATTTCTAAGAAAAGTCCAATATAGTATTGTCTACCGCTTCAATAGTAGAATGTAATATATTTCATCTAAAGTAGCCTGTAATGGCTCAGTTAATATATAGGTTTCATTTATAATTAAGGTTTCATCTATTTGGCTTAGAGTGCCTATTTAAACATTATACAAAATCTATAACTCTTTGACAACTTTTTTTTATTTTCAAGGTATTAATAGATTTTCGGTCAAAAAGTTGATATAAAAAATCCTTAATGAATAAAACTGTTTTTTTATACCTATAGAATGTAACAAATAAAAAGAGAGGCTGGGACATAACTCGATTATATTGAAAAACAATAAAAATGAATATTAACTTTTCCACTTCAAGCAGTTAAATATGCCTTCCTAAATCAAAAAAATGTTAGACCAATTATATCTTGGTCTAACATTTTTTCTTTTTGTCCCAGCCTCTCCTCTAATTTTACTGTTTCTTATTCAACATGTTTATCACAGGCGAATAGCTATCATGCGTCTTGCGTAAATCGTCTGGATCCATCTGAATGTATCTTCGCATTGTCCTAATATCGCTCCACCCTCCCATCTTTTGAAGTGTGAATGAATCACAGCCATTGAGCGTCATATTCTTTGCCCATGTATGACGGTAAACGTGAGCAGTGACCTTCTTACCCTTGATTCCCGCTTTCTCTGCATAGTACTTCAAACGCTTATTGAAATGATTCTGCCCCAAAGGCTCTCCCCATTGTGATAAAAAAATTCTGTCAGTCGTGAAATGCTTTTTATTCTCTCCTATAAGCTGTATAAGAAGCTTCACTGAATGAGCAGACATTGGCACAATGCGTGGTTTACGATTCTTGTTCACCTCGGCTTTGAGGGTTATAAAGCGAGTTTGAAAATCTATATCAGCCGCTCGTAGGCTCAATAACTCATTTGCTCTCAGTCCACAATCTAATAGAAGTGTCATAGCAACATAATCACGATAACCAACATAATCACGCTTCTCAGGCTGTTTGAATAGCTCCTTCACTTCTTCATCGGTAAAGCAATTTGTCAGGTCTATATCTTGCTTTATCAGCCTCACGGATTCCATAGGATTAAACGCTATCAAACCCTCACGTTCTAAATGGTTGAACATTGCTTTGTAAACTCGTAATCGAATGTTGATTGTTGTATCAGCCAATCCTAGCCCTTGTTCTTCCTTAATGAATTTATGCCCTTCATACTTTTTCGCATCATACTTAAGATAGTTGATATAATCACGAAAAATCTGTGGTGTTAGTTCATCAACTGTCTCAATCTCATAGGTCTGCTCTAACCATTTAACAAAGTAGCCCCAATCTTTACGATAATCTTTTAATGTTCGTGGTCGAAGCCCCTCTGCACTTTTAGCAGATACAACAATGTCAATTGCTTGCTCAAAAGTAATCTTTGGATATTCTTTCTCCATTGCCATCTTACCTATAGCTGTTCGTTTCTTTTTCTTCAAAACCATACAAAAAGCCTCCTCAATTTGTGATGTTTTTGCAACATACAAATCAAAAAGGCTAGGTATTCACAACCCTTAATACACTAATTTAGGGTTGTGTTTACATATAATCGGGATTGTGTATACTCATATTTTCACTGCAATTTACAATCCTTCTTCTACATTTATATCACGTTTAATTATTCACAAACCTCAGGCGTACCTTCACGCTTTGCTGTTCTGAAAGACGTACCACAGCCACATGATGCAATGGCATTTGGATTATCGATTGTGAAGCCACCGCCCATTAGCGATTGTTTATAGTCAATTTTTGTTCCCATCAAAATCGGCGCATCTTCACGGGAAACAAGAATTGTTAAACCATGCTGAACATCTTCAAAATCATCATCTTTTTTCTCTTTATCAAAATGCATGCCATAGGATAGCCCGCTACAGCCGCCACCATTCACCACTACACGTAAAAAAGAACCTCGTTCTTCATTATGCTCCATCATTTCATTAATATGAAAGCCAGCAGCCTGTGTCACTTCTATAATTTGCTTTGTACTTGTCATCCCAATCACCTTCCTTCTTACGTATTATCATAACAATTTTGACCATTGTATGACAAACATTCAGCTTCAAGTCGATTATAAGTTATAATTCTCATATTTTTCACATTAATAGTATTTTTTATTCATGTTAATAAAAACATCATTGGTATAATAGTTACAACGAATTCTTGGCAGGGGGTAATATATATGGAGATTTCACCATATTATGAGAAAAAAATTCAATGTTTAAATTGCAAAAAAGAATTTCCAACATTAAAAGTGCGTTCAAAATTTATTAAAGTAGATCATACGGAAACAGATTTTCAACCTATTTATGCAGATGAAGTGAATGCTCTCTATTATAATGTTTTTGTATGTGAGCATTGTGGCTTTTCCTTTACAGAAGACTTTACAAAATATTTTGCACCGGGTATCCAAGATGATATACGTACACAAATTACAGAAAAATGGGTGCATCATGATTTCAAGGGTGAACGTACCGTATTTCAAGCGATTCAAGCCTATAAGTTAGCGTTTCTTTGTGGCACGATTAAAAAAGAAAAAAATGTAGCGATTGCTGGACTAACTCTACGTCTTGCATGGCTTTATCGTTCCTTAAACAATAGTGGACAAGAAGAGCGCTTTATGAAATTAGCGCGTGATTATTATATGGAATCTTATTCTACCGAGGACTACAGCTCTACACAAATGTCAGCTGTCCGAATTATGTATATGATTGCTGAATTATCTAGACGTATTGGAGATATTGAAAATGCGACACGCTTCTTTTCTAGAGTCATTGAAAAACAAAGTGTCGGTGGTGAGGCAAAAATTATAGATATGGCGAAAGAACAGTGGGCCATTATTCGTGAAGAAAAAGAACATGCGCGTCATAAATAGGTAAATAAAAAAGTTCTAGCTTGCAAACAGCTAGAACTTTTTAAAAAGGCTTAGAATACTTGCTCTACTTCCACGATACCTGGTACTTCTTCTAATAATGCTCGTTCAATACCAGCTTTTAATGTAATCGTAGAACTTGGGCAACTGCCACAAGCACCTAATAAACGTAATTTCACAACGCCATCCTCAACATCTACTAATTCACAGTCTCCACCGTCACGTAGTAAGAATGGACGTAATTTATCTAATACCTCTTGAACTTGGTCGTTAATTGTTGCTTCTGCCATTTATCTCGACTCCTTTCCTTATAATGATTATAATGTTAGCAACAGAAAAAATCCAATATTGAATCACAAGGAGAGAAAATACTATGCCATCAACAAAACCTATGATTGAAATTTATGGAACAGCTGTCATCTGTGCTAGTTGTGTCAATGCCCCATCTTCCAAGGATACATATGAGTGGCTACAAGCAGCCATCAATCGCAAATATCCAGATCAAGCATATGATATTCGCTATATCGATATTGAAGGTCCAATTGAGAATGAACGCGACCAAGAGTATGCGTCACGTATTCAAGACGATGAATTTTTCTACCCCCTTGTCCTCATTAACAATGAGGTAGTTGGAGAGGGCTATGTCCAATTAAAGCCTGTATTTACGGCCCTTGAAAATTTAGGGTTTGTCCCAGACGAAACGGTTTAATAAAAATAAAGGGATTGTTTCAAAATGATTTTTGAAACAATCCCTTTCAGCTAATTAATCATTTTGACGTTTGTAATACCATAATAATCCTGATTTCATTAAGCGAGCGATACGCCCAGTTACTGTTGTATCAGCTAAGTATACAAAGCCTTGTTTTTTACCAAGAGCTCCCATAAAGCCTTTTAATTTAATATCTGGCATCTTCTCTGGTAAATGTTCACCTTTCCAACGCATACGAAGTACTTTCACAATTTGCTCCGCTTGTTCCTCTGCTAATTGTGCTGTTGGGGCTAAATCTGATGAAGCACAATCTCCTACAACATAGACATGTTCATCATCGAGTAAATTAAAATACTGTGTGACAAGTGGACGGTCATGTTTATCTTTCTCAACATCCATATCACGCACAATTTTGACTGGCTGAACCCCCGCAGTCCAAACCACTGCATCAAGTAAAATTTCATCATCATGATTAAAAATTTTACCTGGCTCTACTCTTGTAATATTTGAATTGGCAACCACATCAACATTATGCTTAACAAACCAATCCTTTACATACTTACTGAGTTTCTCCGGAAAATCTTTCAATATACGTTGACCACGGTCAAATAGCTTGATTTTTAAATCTGAGCGACTTTCACGTAGCTCACTTGCAAGCTCAATTCCACTTAGGCCAGCCCCTATAATTCCAACTGTAGACCCAGCTGGTAACCCACAAAGTGCTTGGAATGTTGCACGTGATTTACCCATTGTTTGAATGCTGTACGTATACTCTTCCGCACCTGGTACACCATGATATTTATCTTCACAGCCAAGCCCAATGACTAAATCATCATATTCTATACGTTGTCCGTCTTCAAGAATGACTACTTTTTCCGCACGATTAATTTCAACGACTTCTCCATATACGGCTGTTAAACGTTCATGCTCTGGGAAGCTTACACGAATTTCTTTATCTGTTGCTGTCCCTGCCGCCAATGCATAAAACTCTGTTTTTAAACTATGGAAAGGGGCTCTATCTACTATAACTACCTCTCTGTCTAATGGTAGGCTGTTTAATAGACGAAGCATGACACGCATATTGCCGTAGCCGCCACCTAAAAGTACTAATTTTCCCATAATAGTCTCCTTTTATATCTCTTTTAATAATTGTTCACAAAGTATCCACAAACGAGTATAACCGATTGTGAGAAGTTTCACAATATCAGAATGAAATTTTGTGAAAGATTTCACAAAATAAACGAGAACCTGTTCATTTCTATTGATTTTTAAGCCATTAATAACAAATTCCCTTTATCTTTTATTAAAAAACGTTTCTTTTCTCTTAAACATAAATAATTGACGAAAATCGTAAAACCGAGTAGCATTACTTTGGTGAGGTGACATGGATGAATCCAATGGTTGAATTTTGTATAAGTAATTTAGCAAATGGCTCTCAAGCAACTTATGAAGTACTCGAACGCGATCCAAACATCGACGTTTTGGAATATGGCTGCCTCAGTTATTGTACAAAGTGCTCAGAATCCTTTTATGCAATAGTAAACGGTGAATTAGTAGAAGCAGATTCTCCTGATGAATTAACGAAAGCCATTTATCAATTTATTGAAGAAAATCCTTTATGGTAGTTTTCTAAAATGCCTATATGAATAAATTTGAACAAATAAAAAGGATGTTATGCTGAAAATTAGCATAAACATCCTTTTATTACTTTAGTACGTCCACTACATATGTAGGTTGGCATTCTTTTTCGAGGACAGTCTTTGTAGGCGTCACCCCAGTATTCACATGAATGGTGTCACAGCCAAAACGAATGCCACACATAATGTCCGTATCATAATTATCACCGATCATTACCATGTCTTCTTTCGCAATTCCATGTTCGGTCGCAATTACTTCCAGCATGGCTGGCGATGGCTTACCAATATAGATTGGTTCAACATCTGCAACTTCTCCTACCAAGCGTGCAAAAGAACCATTGCCTGGTAAGAACCCATATTCTGTTGGGAATTTAATATCCTGATTCGTGGCAATAAAGGTCGCTCCTTGCTGAACAAAAACCGTTGCCCTAGCAAGTGCCATATAATCAAGCGTACGATCAATCCCCATAACAAATACATCGGGCTCATCCTCAACAGGCACAATATTTTCATTGAGTAGTGCCTGACGAATACCATCTGTACCCATCATCGCTACTTTTTTGCTTGGAAAATGTAGGGCCACATACTTTGCTGTGACCAATGCACTTGAATAAATATGCTCTAATGGCGCGTTCACGCCAATAGACAGTAAAGCTTCTTGCAGTTGTTCTCGCGTCTTCGAAGAATTATTCGTTACATAGAATGGCTCAATTCCTGCTTGCTGTAAACGATGAATAAAAGCTACCGCAGAAGGAATACCTTCCTTCCCACGGTAGACAGTACCATCTAAATCAAAGCAATAGGCCTTATATTGTTTCATTGATGATCCTCTGGCAAAAATGCTGAAACAGGTCCTAATTCATTTGTTAAATAATTATGAACTGCTGGCGAGAACTGCTTTAAAGCCATTAGATTGGCTGTTAGTACATGGATAACCTCTTGGATATCTACCTCTATAAACTCACGCACTAGCATTTTACGTAAGCCAACAACTGCTTTGTATGGTGCTTCCAAATCAGCAGCTACAACTTTTTCATCGACTAAAATATCAATAATATCCTCGTAGCTTCCTGGATCGCGCATAATGAAACCGTCAATCATTAAATTTCCTACATCCATCATTGACTCCATAATGTTGTGTCCAATTCGCTCGATAGCTAATTTCTTTATATCATTCTGAAGCCAGTTATCCTCTGTCTCCAAAATAGTTAATAGCCCATCTAAGTACTGTAAATTTTTTGTGATTTTATTACGATCTACAAAATACACAAGGAAAGCCCCCATTCAAATCTTTAAAAGTTGATAGTCTTTTCTCTTCTATAGTACCATAACTATAGGATTGGAAGGAGATTAAAAGATGGAACGTTTTTTTTTATATGATGATGTAGAAGATACGAAAACAAGATTTGTTAGTTTTGCTGGACAAAAGCTACGTTATGATTTAGCTATATTACAATCTGGCCGCTTCTTTGGAAAAGTGCTTGTCATGGATATCCAGTTCGGTCGCTTTGCTATTATTGGTCCTGATGATGTAGAAGAGCCTGGTTACTTAGAACATGTGTACAATCGCACAGAGGAAGAAACAATCGAATTACGGGAATACTTGCGTGAATTATTGAACTAACACCCATTTTATTGGGTGTTTTTTTATATAACATAAAAAAATTTCGCTAGCCATGGGCGATTGCGAAATCTTTTTACGTATTGTTATTTATTTAAAGTGGATGGATTATCTTTATTATGGGGCTTGTCTTTATTTTCATTATCATTTTGCTTTTTCGCTTGCTGATTTTGACCAATCACAGCTAAATCGTCTACACTAATATCAAAACCATACCCATATTCCTCTCGATCTAATGGCTTTTTATTGCGTTTTTCTTTTGCCAACATCATCACCTCCATTCATAAATTATCCCTTTTTTAATGATTTATACGCCCTTTTTCTCAATACGTTTAAGCTGTGACATCCTTAATAATCCACTGGGCAGCGCTTATTAAATCTGGAAAGACAGCATCTGCTAATGGATCTTGTTCCCCTAGGAAAACACCCTTTGTTCCTGCCCGTTTTCCTGCAATAATATCCGTATCTGTATCGCCTACCATATAGGATTTTGATAAATCAATGTTATATTTCTTTCCTAAATCCACAATTAATTTGCTATTGGGCTTGCGGCAGGCACAACCTGACTTAGGTTTGTGCGGACAATATACGACTTCATGGATCACTGCCCCTTTTTTCTTTAGCTCCTTCACCATATGTTCATGTATTTTCTGTAAGCCACTTTCCTTCATAAAGCCTAAACCAACCCCACCTTGATTTGTCACGACAAACACATAATCAAAATGCTTATTTAGCTTTCTGATTGCCTCAGGCACTTGCGGTAAAAAGTACAAATCCTTAGGCTTATTCACAAACTTCACACGATTGGTCAGTACTTCATTGATAACACCATCACGATCTAAAAATACGGCTCTTTTCATTTGCAACACACCTTCGATAAGCTGTTTTGTGCTTTAGTTTTCCCCAATTACACAAAAGCTAACAATCATGAAAAAAAACCTGATGCCTATCACATCAGGTTTTTGTATAAGAGTTTATTCTGCTAAAGGTTCATGGTCTGTTGGCTTTGTTACTTCACTCATATCCACTACTTCTGGCTGTTTCATAACTTTCCCCAATTTACGTAATACGAAATAAGCACAGCCAAAATTACAGTATTCGTATAGATAATCTTGAAGCGTACTTATTTTTGTATCAAAAGTGGATTTTTGATTTTTATCATCAAAAAACCCCTTTAAACGTAACTGGTTATAGCCCCAATCACCTACAATATAATCGTATCTGGCTAAGATATCTGAGTATCTTTCCTGAAAAACTTCCTCCTGAAAGGCCTCGCGATAATCTTCTATTAGTTCATATTCTAATCCTTCAACTATGATCAAAGTGACACCACCCTTTTCGTTCAGCCTTGACGTTTACACTTCCGCTTGTAATTGACGTTCTTTCGTTGCAGCATTTACTTGTTCGTCTGCATGATAACTACTACGTACAAGTGGGCCAGCCTCACAATGCTTAAAGCCTTTCTCCATGGCAATCTTACGCAGTTTACCAAATTCTATTGGTGAATAGTATTTTTTAACTGGTAAATGCTTTTTCGTTGGCTGTAAATATTGACCGATCGTCATAATATCTACATTATTTGCACGTAAATCGTCCATGACTTCTAAAATTTCTTCATGTGTCTCGCCTAATCCAATCATTAGTGATGATTTCGTTGGAATTTCAGGCTGCATCTCTTTAGCTAAACGCAGGAACTCTAAAGAGCGTTCGTATTTTGCACGAGCGCGCACTCTAGGTGTTAAACGGCGTACTGTTTCAATATTATGATTTAAAATATCTGGTTTTGCATCCATTAACATTTGAAGGTTCTCCTTCATCCCGCCTAAATCTGATGGCAATACCTCAACAGATGTGAAAGGACTTTTACGACGAATTGCACGTACTGTTTCTGCTAAAACTTGCGCTCCGCCATCCTTTAAATCGTCACGTGCGACCATTGTAATAACAACGTGCTTTAAATTCATAATGGCTACTGAATCTGCAACGCGCTCTGGTTCTGCCAAATCTAGTTCATTTGGTAAACCTGTTTTCACTGCACAGAAACGACAAGCACGTGTACAAACGGAACCAAGAATCATCATGGTAGCAGTACGTCTCTCTCCCCAGCATTCATGGATGTTTGGACAACGAGCTTCTTCACATACTGTATGCAGATTTTTCTCACGCATCAGCTTTTTAAGCCCTTTATATTCATCATTCGTGTTTAGTTTTATTTTTAGCCAATCTGGTTTTCTTACATGTTCTTCTTTACTTGTAGGTTTACAAGATGTCATACGAATATCGCCCCTATCAAAAATATACATTTTTTAATATTAACTATCTTCACTGTTGTCAATGTAACATATTAAAGGCACTCCAACAACTATCACAACAAACATTTCTATTTATAAGGGACAGGTATTTCTATGGACGGTTGTGGCGCGTCACTACTATTGGTATAAATGTTTGGAACAGGTCCCCTTGTTAGGCCCATCGCTACAGGTATATCCTGTGCAACGGTAGAAGACTTACTAGCGAAAGGAACAATAATCTGAACATTTACCTCTAAATGAATACCTACCTCCACATAAGCACTATTGATTCCAAATTCTTGAATAGAGGATGTCACATTACTATGAACATTCCCAATCACATGGAAGCGAATCGGGATCTTTGGCCCCAAATTTCCAAGCAAGGGAATATTGGCTGCTTGACCAAGCGGTACAAAAAAGACAATGCCATCACCATCTTGGATCCTGTTAATATCATATTCA
>Ga0213821_1001005_pt1 | contig 14358 bp, 10 predicted proteins | sample MC6MC0909MG_FD_179894 | JGI IMG/M metagenome (GOLD analysis project Ga0213821, IMG submission 179894) | Enriched soil aggregate microbial communities from Iowa State University, Ames, United States - MC6-MC0909-MG | ecosystem: Environmental > Terrestrial > Soil > Unclassified | place: USA: Iowa...
GGTAGAGGAGGAGGTGACCAAGGTGATGCTGCAGCGCCACGGCACCAAGGACTTCTTCACCAACAACCTCGACAGCATCATGCAGACGGTGCAGAAAACCAGCCGCTCGCTGACCCTGCTGCTGTCGTTGATCGCGGTGATTTCGCTGGTGGTGGGGGGTATCGGGGTGATGAATATCATGCTGGTGTCGGTCACCGAACGCACCCGCGAAATCGGTATCCGCATGGCAGTGGGCGCACGCCAGTCAGACATTCGCCAGCAGTTTCTGGTGGAGGCGGTGATGGTCTGCCTGTTTGGCGGGGTGGTAGGGATTGCCTTGTCGTATGGGATTGGCTCGCTGTTCGAGCTGTTCGTCAAGCAGTGGGAGATGGTGTTCTCGCCAGGGTCGATCGTGATGGCGTTTGCCTGTTCGACATTGATTGGGGTGGTGTTCGGCTTTGTGCCGGCGCGCAATGCTGCGCGGCTGGACCCGATCGAGGCGTTGGCGCGGGATTGAACCGCGCCAACATGCGTGGGGCGTCAGTTTGTCAGCTTCGCTATCGATTCAAAGCCAGGGGCGCTACAGACAATGCGGATACCGTCATCGTTTACAAAAACCGCTTCGCCGTATTGGTAGCCTTCTGGGCCGCGAAAGTGCCCGTTATCTGCGAATTCAGGGTCCAGAGTGCCATTGTTGAGCAGGCGCGTGACATGGCACTCACTGCTTAAGCCTGAATCCACAGACCATCTCCCACCCGAGAGAATGATGCGCTCATCTTCGTCGATTACCGCGTTATACAGTGTCAGCGTGGTGGCGTCTGTGTCGGCAAGTGTCAGGGGTTGGCCCAAATTGAATTCGCGGTCCGCAGTCCCATCCTTATCGAACGCGTATACGGTGGTCCCTCCGCCCAATGGCAGAGGGCTGGCTGGGATTGTCACAACCAAGCGCTTTTCAGAGACGGCTAAATACGAGAGGACACCTAGTGGCAATTTGATCGGTTGACCGTCGGCAAAACCGTCATCCAGTTGGCCGTTGGCATGAAAGCGCATCAGGTACGTGGATGCCGACGTGACAGCGAGCAAGACAAAGCTGCCGTTATCATAAAAATGAGCACCTGTGGGTTCCAGCGCCTCTCCGTCCCGTTCAGGCAGCACTACTGTTTCAGCATCATGGTTTTCGCCGATATCAGAAATCGGCTTTCCCGTCGCTGAATCGAATGATGCAAGTAGCGTGGTCGTGTCAATAATCTCCGTGTTTTCGTTATCAATCAAAAAACTTTGGAAGACGACTCGGATACGCTTACCGATTACCGCGCCACGTGGCAGGCCGATGTTGTCAGCTAATCTGTTCTGGGCAGTATTGGATTGCACACATGGCGACGTCGACGATCCTGCCGGCCTGAGTGAATCGTTGAAAATAGGCAGTGGAATGACGATGCCGTTGTCACCGAATTCAGGCAGTGGCGTGAAGTCCTCTGCGAAGCGGCTGATACCAATGTAACTGCGATAGCGGGCGAATTTCGCAACTGGGTGGACAGGTAGGGAGAACCCCAATATACCTGCATTAACGGCGGTACGGCTGACAGTGAAGTCATAGTTGGAGGTCGAGACAGGGCATGCAACGCGATGGACAGGAGCGGCTTCTGTGGGTGTGCCATCAGGCGTTAATCGGCCGAAATAGAAGCCGGTTTGTTCCGCCGGAAGTTCGGCGACGGCGGCATGGCCGTAATAGACCATGCTGCCATCGGGCTCGGTATAACAGCTGAGAGGCTCGAATTTCCGGTGGCCAATCGGCAAGGTCAAGGGCGCGATACCGTTATCGCCAAACGTTGGGTCGAGTACGCCAGCCCGGTGAGTGTGCAGGTTCATTGCTAAACTCCGAATAGTTTGAGGTGCCGCTTAAAATTAAGCGGCACTTCAGTTATTCGTAACTCGCACATCTGCTAGTTTTTTATACCCTGCCTGGACCATAAGTAATCAGCGGTCACCATACATCCAGCGCATCAACGAATGCCGCCCAGCAATCCCCAGTTTGATCGCCGCCCGTCGCAGGTAGCTTTCCACCGTATTCACTTTCAACGCTAGCCGTTCGGCCTGCTCCGGCGCAGTATGCCCGGCCAGCAGGCCCAGGCACACCTGGCACTCACGCTCGGACAGTTTCAGCCCCGACTGCGCCAGGCGGTCTAGAAAGCGCTGCTGCAGGCTCTCTGGCGCACTGCGCTCAGGGCCAGGCTTCAAGGCAGCGATGTGTTTTTCGAGCATCGGCAGCAGCAGCGGCGAGATGTCATCCAGCCGGCTACGCTCGTGCGCCGAAAAGCTGTACGTAGCGCCACCGCGCAGAACCTGGATCTCAAAACGCGAATCGCCCTTGCGGCGAATCAAATGCAGGCGCGACGGGTCGTTGAAGCCGGCTTCGAGGCACTGATCTGAAGAAAACACCGTTTCATCGATCAACGCTGCATCCGTATTGGCTGCGGGCAGTTGCCGTATCTGGGTGGCATCGATACTCAGATGCGCGTGGATCAGGTCGTGCAACATACGTGGGAACTGGCGGCTGCCGGTGCTGGCAATCACTTTGCCGATCTGCGGGTAGAGCAAGTGCGAATTCATCGTGTCATCCCTGAGGTTGCGAGGTGCAGACTCCCACCGAATTGCCGGCCTGCATCCTGGGCCTGTGGCGGGAGGTGGTTCATATCCTAGTACAACGAATGAGTGACCGTTAAATGAAGTTGGAATAGTGGCAGAATAATGGCTGCTGTGCGCGGGCATCTACTGCGGTGCGGGTTGTCGGGTATCATGCAGCCCCATCTTTTTCACGAGGCCTGCCCCATGTCCCTGAGTGCTGAACAGATCGGCGAATACCGCGCCTTTGCCGAGCAGTTGGCTGATGCCGCTGCAGCGGCGATACAGCCGTACTTTCGCGCCAGCCTGGACGTCGAGGACAAGGGGGGGCGCCTGTACGACCCGGTGACGGTGGCCGACAAGGCGGCCGAAGATGCCATGCGTGAACTGATCCAGGCCCGCTACCCGGCGCACGGCATACTGGGTGAGGAGCAGGGCGTGGCGGTTGGCAGCAGCCCGCTGACCTGGGTGCTGGACCCTATCGACGGCACGCGTGCCTTCATCACCGGCCTGCCGCTGTGGGGCACGCTGATCGCCTTGAACGATGGCACGCGCCCGGTGGTGGGTGTGATGAACCAGCCGTTCACAGGCGAGCGCTTCATCGGCACCCCGCAAGGTGCCTGGCGCAGTGGTACGCCGTTGAAGGCCCGGGCCTGCGCAGACCTGGCCTCGGCCACGTTGATGTGCACCACGCCAGACATGTTCGACACGGCTGAGCGCAAGGCAGCCTTCGAAGCGGTGGCCGGCAAGGCGCGCCTGATGCGCTACGGTGGCGACTGCTACGCCTACTGCATGCTGGCGTCGGGCTTTGTCGACGTGATCGTCGAGGCCAGCCTGCAACCGTATGACGTGCAGGCACTGATACCGATCATCGAAGGGGCGGGCGGGGTGATCACCGCCTGGGATGGCAGCTCGGCGCAGCACGGCGGGTGTGTGGTGGCCTGTGGTGACCCGGTGTTGCATGGGCAGGTGGTGGAGATGTTGCGTCACGCCATGTGATTGTTGTGTTGTTGCGGGCCTCTTCGCGGGCAAGCCCGCGCCTACAGGTTACCCACTTGTAGGAACGGGCCTGGCAACATCGCACTTTTTCTGCTTTCCGGGCTCTATGCATGGCCAGGCCGCGCCGATCCCCAGCGCCGCCGCCGATTTCGACCCCGGTGCCGATGGTTGCAACCACATCTCAAATGCTCCCGCGCCTGCTGCTGGCAGGCGCACTGATCTGCCTCGGCGCTTGCACCCAGCAGCAAGGCCAGGACATTGTCAGCCAGTTCGGCAACGGCAAGCCCAGCGAGCTGTTCCAGACCAGCGTGGACCGCATGGCGACGCTGGCCATGCGCGACAACCTGCAAAGCCTGTACCTGCTGATGAACAAGCTGTACCTGCGCAACCCCAGCCAGTGGAAGATGTCTGGCTACCTGGATGCCGCCACCGCCGAGCGGCAGATCCGCATCGCCATCGAACAGCGCCAACCCTTGGCCCAGCTGGGCAACCGCCGCGACCTGGCCGCGTTGAGCTATGCCCTGAGCCCGGAGTTTCGCGGCGACCGGGTGGGCGCGTTCATCTACGCCATCGGCAGCATGCTGGTCACCGCGCACGGGGGGCGTACCGAGTTCTACATGACCGACACCATCGACCCGCTGTTCGTCAACAACGCGGCGCGCAACATCGAGAAGGCCACCTGGATGCTGAGCCAGCGTCAGGATGCCAACGGCGTGTTGCTGCTGTTCTCCAACGAGATATCGGAAGAGGGCAGCAACCTGAGTTTTGCGGTGGAGTTCGGCAAGATCGTGGCCCGGCTGGATTTGCTGGCGCAGTTGCTGGATGAGCGTTACCGGCGCATTGGGCTCAATTATGCGCAGAGCTTGTTATTGATGAACTTCTTGCCGGTGCAGTAAGGGGGCGCTAGGTGCTAGCCACAACACCTTTTGCGACCATCAGACCGAGCGCCGCCCGTGCGGCGCATCGCGGCTGAAGCCGCTCCTACATTTGTTGCAACGTGCCATGGCCTGTGAGGCCATAGTTGTCAGCTTTGTTGGCACGACGCAATTTTTCGGCTGGCGCGGCCGCCACTCCGCCTGCCTTCAGCCATGCACCAAGGCGAACAACCATGGCCTGACTAGAACGGCGCGTTGCAACAAATGTAGGTGCTAGCCACAACACCTTTTGCGACCATCAGACCGAGCGCCGCCCGCGAGGCGCATCGCGGCTGAAGCCGCTCCTACATTTGTTGCAACGTGCCATGGCCTGTGAGGCCATAGTTGTCAGCCTTGTTGGCACGACGCGTTTTTTCGGCTGGCGCGGCCGCCGCCCCGCTTGTCTTCAGCCATGCACCAAGGCGAACAACCATGGCCTGACTGGAACGGCGCGTTGCAACAAATGTAGGAGCGGCTTCAGCCGCGATGCGCCGCGCGGGCGGCGCTCGATTTACGCACCACCGCGATACTCACGACGGGCATAGGCGCGATCTCATGGGCAAAGACAAATGCATGGCATGCGCATAGCCGCTATCGCAATCAATTCAGCTTGCCCGAGCAGCACTCAAGGCGCCGGCGCGGGTAATGCGCAGGGCCACCAGGCTGCCCAGCACGATCAGCGCGGCCAGCGAGTACAGCGCAGCGTCGGTCGAGCCGGTCTGGTCCTTGATGAAACCGACCAGGTACGGGCTGAGGAACCCGGCCATCTGCCCCACCGAGTTGATGATCGCCAGGCCGGCAACGGCGGCACTGGCACTCAGCAGCGCCGTCGGCATCGGCCAGAACATCGGCAGGCCGGTGAGGGCGCCCATGGTGGCGATGGACAGGCCGAGGATGGCGATGGTCGGGTTGGCGGCGAAGTTGACCGCGATCAGCAGGCCCAGGGCGCCCATCAGCATCGGCACCACCAGGTGCCAGCGGCGCTCGTTGCGCAGGTCTGCCGAGCGGCCGCAGAGGATCATGAACACACCCGCCAGCAAATACGGAATGGCGCTGAGCCAGCCGATCAGCAACGGGTTGTCGAAGCCCATGCTCTTGATGATCGACGGCAGCCAGAAGTTGATCGCGTACACGCCGCTCTGGATGCAGAAGTAGATAAAGCCGAAGGTCCAGATCAGCGGGTTGGTCAGCACGGCCAGCACGCCGTCACCACGGGTGGCGGGTTTGCTGGCGGCGTCGGCCTTGAGGTCGGCCTCGATCAGCTGGCGTTCGGCTGGGCTCAGCCACGCGGCTTTCTGGTAACCATCACTGAGCATGCCAAAGGCCAGCACGCCCAGCGCAACCGTCGGCAAGCCCTGGATCAGGAACATCCACTGCCAGCCGGCCAGGCCATGCTGGCCTGCGGCGAAGTGCTCGAGGATCCAGCCGGAGAACGGCCCACCGAGCAGGCCCGACACCGGGATCGCCGACATGAACAAGGCCATGATGCGGCCACGGCGGTCTGCCGGGAACCAGCGCGAGAGGTACAGCACCACGCCGGGGAAGAACCCGGCCTCGGCCGCGCCGGTGAGCAAACGCAGGGTGTAGAACTCGGTGGGTGTGGTGACGAACAGCAGGCAGGTCGAAAGGCTGCCCCAGGCGATCATCATTGCCGCAATCCAGCGCCGCGGGCCGAAGCGGTTGAGCGCCAGGTTGCTCGGCAGGCCGCAGAGGACGTAGCCGATGAAAAAAATCCCGGCGCCGAGGCCGTAGACGGTTTCGCTGAACTTGAGCGCGTCGAGCATCTGCAGCTTGGCGAAGCCGACGTTGACGCGGTCCAGGTAGTTGAAGAGATAGCAGATGAAAATGAACGGGATCAGCCGCAAGGTGATGCGCCGGTAGAGCGCGTTGCGGGTGATGTCCGTGCCTTGGTCAGGGGCGGGGCTGTGTGCCATGATCGGGTTCTCTGTTGTTATGGTTGTCGCCGCGTCGCCTGTGCCGGCGCTCGCCCTGACGAGTCTCGGGGAGTGCGACGCGCCTGTCTTTGTGCTTTTGCACAGCCATGGGCCTGGCCTGCTGTGCCGAGGTACAAAGCCTACCACCCACAAGGATCGCTGAATGTTCGAACTCGACCATGACCTGGCGCAGGATATCGTTGATCGGGCGATGGCCATCCTGCCGTGCAACGTCAATGTCATGGACAGCCAGGGGCTGATTCTGGGCAGTGGCGAGCCGGAGCGCATCAATACCCGCCACGAAGGTGCGCAGCTGGTCCTGGCCAATGGCCGCATCGTCGAACTGGACGTGGACGCCGCCAAATGCCTGAAAGGCGTGCAGCCGGGGGTCAACCTGCCGCTGATGCTCGATGGCCGGCTGATCGGCGTACTCGGACTGACCGGCGACCCGCAGCAGATGCGCACCTATGGCGAGCTGGTGCGCATGACCGCCGAAATGCTGCTTGCGCAACGCCACTTGCAGGTTGAACAGCAATGGCGGCGCCAACGTTGTGACGACCTGCTGGCCCTGCTGTTGGGCGGCACGGGTGACTCGCCACGGCTGCTGGATGAAGCGCAGCAGCTGGGCCTGAAGCCGCAGTTGCCGCGCATTCCGTGTTTGTTCGAACTGTACGCAGGCCCTCCCGCCGAAGCGTTGGCGGCCTGGTTGCTGAGCCGCTACCCGGACAGCTGGTGCGTGAGCCCCGCGCGGGATTCACTGCTGTGGTGCCGCCCGGCCGGGGTGGTGCTGGACGAAGAGCGCTTGTTCGAACGCGTGCAGCGCGCTGGCTGGGAGATCGAGCGCCTGGCGCTGGGCAGCCCTGCGCAGAGCCTGGAACAATTGCGCCGTGGCTACCGACGTGTTCGCGACTTGCTGGCCTATGGCCGTGAGGTGTTGCCCAACGAGCAGCTGCTGAGCCTTGCCCGCTACCGCCTGCCGGCTTTGCTGTGGCGCCATCGCAATGAAGATGCGCTGGATGAGCTGCTGGAACCGCTGCACCGTATTCGCGCCAAGGATGCTACCGGGCAATTGCTCGCGACCTTGCGCGCCTGGTGTGCCCACGATGGCCAGAGCCAGGCCTGTGCCGATGCCCTGGGCATCCACCGCAACAGCTTGCGCTACCGCCTGGAGCGCATTGCCGAGCTGGGTGAAGTGGACCCTCTGCGCATGGAAGGCATGTTGAGCCTGTACCTGGGCTTGCAGCTGTTGCCTGCCGATTGACTGCCGGCAAAGGCATTTGCCCAAACAACCCGTCGGCCCTTTTGTGCATCCGACCGAGGCCCTTGCGCGGCGCAGCTGTCAGCATGCCGGTCATCTGGACAGGAGAATCCCCATGAAGATCGTCATCGCCCCCGACTCGTTCAAGGACAGCCTCGACGCTGCCGGCGTCGCCCGTGCCATCGCCACCGGCCTGGCCGACGCGTTGCCGGCTGCCGAACTGGTCGAGTGCCCCATGGCCGATGGCGGCGAAGGCACCATGGAGGCGATTGTTGCCGCCAGCCACGGCGAACTGCGCCGCCTGAACGTGCGCGGGCCGCTGGGGCAACGTGTCGAGGCCGGCTGGGGTTGGCTGGCCGAGAGCCGCACGGCCATCATCGAGATGGCCCAGGCCAGCGGCATTCAGCTGGTGCCGAGTGCGCAGCGTGATGCCTGCCGCAGCACCACCTGGGGCACTGGCGAGCTGATCGCGGCTGCGCTTGCTGCGGGCGCGCAGCGTATCGTGCTGGCGATTGGCGGCAGCGCCACCAACGACGGCGGCAGCGGCATGTTGCGGGCCTTGGGCCTGCGCTTGCTGGATGCCGATGGCCAGGCGCTGGAAGAGGGTGGGCTGGCACTGGCCGGTTTGGCGCGCATCGATGCCAGCGGCCTCGACCCGCGCTTGGCGCAGGTGCAGGTCGAAGTGGCGGCCGACGTCGACAATCCGCTGTGTGGGCCCAATGGTGCCTCGGCGATTTTTGGCCCGCAAAAAGGCGCCAGCCCGGCGCAGGTGCAGGCGCTGGATCAAGCGTTGGGGCACTTCGCTGACCACTGCGCGAAGGTGCTCGGCAAGGATGTGCGTGAGCAGCCCGGCAGCGGCGCAGCCGGCGGCATGGGCTTTGCGGCCAAGGCCTTCATGGGCGCGCAATTCCGCCCGGGGGTTGAAGTGGTGGCCGAGCTGGCCGGCCTCGATGCGCTGGTACAAGGCGCCGACCTGGTGATCACCGGCGAAGGGCGCTTCGACGCCCAGACCTTGCGGGGCAAGACACCGATGGGCGTGGCGCGGGTCGCCAAGCGCCACGGCGTGCCGGTGGTGGTGCTGGCAGGTACGTTGGGTGAGGGGTATCAGCAGCTGTATGCACACGGTATCGATGCGGCGTTTGCCCTGGCCAGCGGGCCGATGACCCTGGAGCAGGCGTGTGCCGATGCCGCGCAGTTGCTGCAGGCACGGGCCGGTGATATCGGCCGGGTTTGGCGTTGTGCTGGCAAGCCTTGACCGAGTTGGGATTTGGGGGGCTGCAACGCAGCCCCTAGGCCTCCGGCTCTATTTGCTGCAACCCAGATCGCGATTTGCCTGGCTGAGCCATCAACAAGCCCAGCGCAAGCAACCCCGCTGCAGCGCCCGCCAACGGCAGGTAAGCCAGCCCAACCCGTTCAATCATCCAGCCCCCCAGCGCACCCCCTAGCGCCGTGCCGAGGTTGAATGCCGCGATGCTCAACCCAGATGCCACACCGGTAGCATGGGGTGCCAACTGCTTCGCAAACCCAAGCAGGCGCAGGGTCGACAAGGTGACGATGGCAAAGAAGACTGCTCCCAGCACGCCAACCAGCAGCACCACCGCCCACGCGTGTTCACGGCCCAGGTAAAGCAGCGCCAGGTTGGCAGCCAGCAACCCCAGGGCTATTTTCAGGCAGCGCCCGGCCTCGAAGCGGTCCGCCAGCTGGCCAGCCAGCATGTTGCCGAGCATGGTCGCCGCACCGAACATCAACATTGCGAGGCTCAACAACCTCACGCCCCCTTGCGTCACCTGCAGCAGAAACGGTGACACATAAGTCAGGAACGAAAAGGTTGCCACGCTCACCAGCATGGCGATGCCGGCAGCCGCCATTAGCGGCCGTTGCATCAGCGCAGCCACGCCTGCCAGACGGCCGCCAGCGGGCAGTGGCGCTGCCGCTTGCCGGGGCATCAGGCGCAGCAGCCCAAGCAAACTGAGCAAGCCCAGCACGCCCAGCGCGGCGAAGATGGCCCGCCACGACCACAGGCTGCCGAGCAACGTCCCCAGTGGCACACCCAGAGCCAGCGCCAGGGTCAGCCCCAGCCACACCAGCGACAAGGCGCGGCCTGCGCGGGGCGCGTCGACCAGTTTGACCGCCACGTCGGCCGCGATTGCCATGAAAACGCCATGCGCCAGGCCGATGACGAAGCGGACAAGGTTCACCGTCCATAACTGCTCGGCCCAGGCGAACGCCAGGCTGCCGACGGCCAGCACGGCCAAGGTCAGCGACAGTGAAGTACGGTCTCGCCAGTTGAGCAGCAAAGCGGTCAGCAGTGGCGCGCCGATGGCCGCGCCCAAGGCATAGGCCGCGATGGCCGAGCCGACTGCGGTGGTCGAAGTACCCAAGTCTTCGGCCATGGCCGAAACCAGCCCTGCCACCACGAACTCCGAAAGCCCGAAGGTGAAGGTACACAGGGAAAACACATAGATGACGGTTGGCATGGGGTGAACGTAATCCTTACAGGTTCAAGGGCGCTGTCGCCACGTGTTGGCGTCAAGGCTCACGCGCAGCGCCAGTTCCATGGCCTGATCGCGATTAAGCCGCGGGTCGACCTGGCTCACATAGCGCCGGGCAAGGTCAGCAGGTTGCAGGTCAGCGGCGCCGCCCAGGCATTCGGTGACGTCGTCACCGCTGGCTTCCAGGTGCAAACCGCCCAGGGCCGAACCATGCCGTGCATGCACGGCGAACGCGCCGGCGACCTCTGCGAGGATGTCGTCGAAGACGCGGGTCTTGGTGCCGCAGGGCAGGGTGCGGGTGTTCCCGTGCATCGGGTCGCACAGCCACAGCACCTGTGCACCGGTTGCCTGAACGGTTTCGATCAGCGGCCCCAGGTGGTCTTGCAGGTGGGCAGCGCCCAGGCGGTGGATCAGCGTCAGCCGGCCAGGTTCGTTGGTGGGGTTGAGCCGAGCGATCAACCGCTGTAGCTGCTCGGGATCGGTATCAATACCTACCTTCACCGCCACCGGGTTGGCCAGGCCGCGCAGGTACTCGACATGTGCGCCGTCGGGTTGTGCGGTACGCAGGCCGATCCAAGGGAGGTGGGTGCCCAGGTTGAACCAGTCGCCATCGCTGTGTTGCCGCGTCAGCGCCTGTTCGTATTCCAGCAACAGGGCTTCGTGGGACACGTACAGCTCACGGTGCAGGAATTCGCCCGGCTGGGAGCCTGCCAGGGTGCGCATGAAACGCAGGGTGCCATGGACTTCTGCCAACAGCGGGCGAAGCCGCTGGTGATCCTGCGCCTGTGCGAGCCAGTCGAGCGGCCAGCAATCGGCAAGCAACAGGTTGTCGATGCCCTGCGCCTGCAGCGTGTGCAGGTGTTGCAGGGTCAGCGCCGAGTGGGCATGCGCCTGCAACAGGCGCTGCGGGTCAGGCCGACGCGCCTCAGGGCTGAAGGAATACTGGTTGACGATGTCGCCGCGATACACCGGCAGGCTCACGCCATCACGCTGCTCGATATCACTGGAGCGAGGTTTTGCATATTGCCCGGCGAGGCGACCAATCTGCACGATCGGCAGTTGCAGGCCGTGCATCAGTACCTGGCTCATCTGCTGCAGCAGCGCCACTTGCCGCGTGCTTTGCGCAAGATCGTTGTGCTCGAAGCGCTCGGCGCAGTCCCCCAGTTGCAGGACGAACCGCTTGCCCTGTTGGGCCTGCGCGAGCAACGCCTTGAGCTGCAGGATGCGCTCCGCGCCCAACAGCGGCGGGCGCAGGGCAAGCGCGTCGAGTGCCAGGCGCAAAGCGTGCGGGTCGTCATAGCAGGGTTGTTGCAGGGCAGTGCAGCTGCGCCATGAATTGATCGTCCAGGTTGCCTGGGCGTCCGCCACTGCGGCGGTGGGGGTCAGCATGGTGTGTCTCTCCTGAGAGGTACTTCGCTTGATCTGCCTGGGGAGCAGGTGGCGGCGATAGTGCGCAGGGCGGACACGGCTTGGGAAATACATTAAATATCTTTGTCTGATATCTCACCGGGTTTGCGAGGTGAATCGACACGCAAGACCAGAAAATACCCACGTACCGATCGGAATTAACCCGGTGTGAGTGTTGAATAATACTTTTGAACTATCACCGCCGGGTTCAAATAAGTATTTTACTTGGGCCGGGCGCTCGCCAATTCTCTGCGCTGTTTATTCGAGAGGGCGAGTCGATGTTAGTTCACAGCGACCAGGATTACGGCGTACTGAAAGACGCGGAACGCGAGCTTCAGCTGCAGGCGGGGCACATTCCCGACGCCGCGTTTTATGAACGCAAGTTGCAAGCAGTATGGACGCGAGCACAACACAGCGCCCAATACGCACACATAGGCCAATACAGTTACAGCGCGTTCAAGCACTTGCCACCGACGGCCAAGGGCTTACTCAAAAGCCAGCCGCTGAACTTCTGCACGGTCGAACTTGGCGAGGCAGCGAAGTATTACGCCACCACCGGCACGACCGGCGAGCCGACGCCGACGCCGCGGTTGAAAGAGGACATCATCTGGAACGCCGTCAGCGTCGCCAGCCACTGGCGCGCCGTGCTGCGCCCCGGTACGCGGGTGGCCAACCTGATGCCATCGGACATCGTCCCGGTCGGCGACCTGATCGCCAACGTCTGCGAATACCTGGACGTTTCCCACGTGCGCCTTTACCCGTTCACCACCGGTATTACCGACTGGGAGCGGGTGTGCAAAACCTTCGATACCTATAAGCCGACGGTACTGTTCATCGCCCCCGGCGTACTGGTGCAACTGACCCGCTACCTGAAACAGCGTGAACTGCTGCAGACGTTCGCGGGCTCCGTGCGCGCGATCATGTTGCTTGGCGAGGTCAACACCCAGCCGTTCCGTGAGCGCCTGGCGCGGTGGTGGCAGTGCGAGGTGTTCGACGCCAGCTACGGCAGCACCGAAACCGGTACCCTCGCGGCAGTGGGCGAAGACCTGCACATGCGCCTGGCCACCGCCACCAATTATTTCGAGCTGCTGTTGCCCGATGGCCGGCTGGTCACCCCGGCCGAAGGCCTCACGGGCCGGCTGGTGGTGACGCCGCTCAACCTGTATGCCCGGCCGCTGTTGCGCCTGGATACCGGCGACAGCGTGACCATCACCGCACCCTGGGAGCCGGGCCGGGCCAGCCCGGGCCTGCTGATCAACGGGCGCGACAGCGACAGCATCGTGGTTGGCGGCGTACCCTTGGAAATTCGCGCAGTCGAGGAGGTGGTATACGGCGCTTGCGATGCCACCGGCTATGTCATCGAAGTGGATCGCCAAAGCGACAGTGCTGCGCTGATTCTGGAGCGCGATGTGGGTTGGGACACCACCCAGGAAGCGCAGTTGCAGGCCGATTTGCTGGAGCGGTCCGAGCAGCACATGGGGCTGCGCTGGAGCCGGGTGCTGTTCGTCAACAACCTGTCGGCGCTGAACAAGAGCGGTGCGTCGCAAAAGAGCTGGAAGAAGACCAACCTGCGCTTTGTCGGTGGCCAGCAATGATGCCACCGCGTTTTCCCCAAGGGCAGGGCCTGGGCAACGGCCAGCCGGATTTGTGGTGCACCTATGCTGCGATACGCACCTTGGCATGGGTCGAACGGCTGGACCAGGCCGACGCCCCGGCACTGCAGGCGTACATCCAGTCACGGCGCAACCGTGACGGCGGCTTTGCCTGGAGCAAGGGCATGCCTTCCGATGCCTGGGCCACCTTCTACTGCACCGAAACCCTGCACGACCTGGGCGTTGCAGTGGAACGCCGCGACGAGACGGCGGCGTGGCTGCATACGCTGTTCGACGGCGACGCCTACGCCATGTGCCCCGGGCAGACGGCCGACGTCTGGGCCAGCCACTATGCGCTGCGGACCTTGATCGAGGTTTGCCAGGGCCGCGTGCTGGACACCGAGCGCCTTTACGCCTGGCTGGAAGGCCTGCAATGTGCCAATGGCGGCCTCAGCTGGTCCGCCGAGTTTGCCCGGCGCAACCTCGCCGATACCCGCGCCTGCTTCTACGGTGTGATGGCCGCCCGCGCGCTGCAACGCCAAGGCTTGCCGGCCCCCCAATGGGACCTGCCACGGTTGATTGGCTGGTTGCAGGCGCAGCAGATGGATTGTGGCGGCTTCCGCTTCAGCGAAACGGCAGAAGTACCTTGCCTGTGGGCGACCTATCGCGCCACGGCCAGCCTCGCGGCCCTGCAGGCGCAGCCACTGGGCCGCCGCCGCTGCGCGGAATGGATCGACAGCTTGCGCGGCCCCACCGGCGCCTTCGTGCGCTGGGCAGGTTATGACGGTGAGGATGTCTGGGCGGCGTTCTGTGCCGTTGGGTCACTGAAGGCCATGGGTGAGCCGGTGGCGCAGCTGGCTGACGAGGTGGCTGCCTTCGTTGCAACCTTGTCGATGCCCCAGGGCGGCTACACCTATCGCTTAGCTGACACCGCGCACGACGTGCTCACCACTGCGGCTGCGCTGCTGGGTGAAAGCCTGCCGGCGGCGCAGCGCGATGGCGCCTTGCGCTGGATCGAGGGCTGCCAGATGCCTAACGAGCCGGGGATCATGTACATGCCCGGCCGGGGCGCCGAGGTGCGCTGCACCAATTGGGGCCTGGCCGCCGGTGCCTTCGTTGGCAAGCCTGGGCCGCGCCAGGCAATCGGCCACTGGCTGGCCT
>Ga0213821_1001007_pt1 | contig 14352 bp, 10 predicted proteins | sample MC6MC0909MG_FD_179894 | JGI IMG/M metagenome (GOLD analysis project Ga0213821, IMG submission 179894) | Enriched soil aggregate microbial communities from Iowa State University, Ames, United States - MC6-MC0909-MG | ecosystem: Environmental > Terrestrial > Soil > Unclassified | place: USA: Iowa...
TTACTCTTGCTAAAACATGTAGAAAATCACCTCACAGTATAGCTGAAGAGATAAAAAACAATTTGACATGTGAAATCATAAAGGATGTTCAAGTAATAGGAGGATACGTCAATATATTTTTTAATCAGTCAATCGTTACAAAACAGGTGCTTACTAAAATATTAGTAGAACAACATTTATATGGAAGTCAGCAGGAATCAAAAGGGAATATTGTCATTGATTTTTCTTCTCCTAACATCGCGAAGCCATTTTCTATGGGGCATTTACGTTCTACTGTAATTGGCAACGCTTTAGCTAATATTGCCGAAAAAAATGGCTATCAAGCAATTCGTATCAACCATTTAGGAGACTGGGGAACACAATTTGGTAAGTTAATTGTTGCCTATAGACGATGGGGCAATCAACAAGCGATTGCAAATGCGCCGATTGAAGAATTATTAAAAATTTATGTGAAATTCCATGAAGAAGCTGAGCAGGACGAAACCCTTAATGAGGAGGCACGTGCTGCATTTAAAGCATTGGAGGATGGGAATGAAGAGGCATTTGCTCTATGGCAATGGTTTAGAGATGCATCATTAGAGGAATTCAATACTATCTATCAACTTCTTGGAATCCACTTTGATTCATACAATGGTGAAGCCTTCTACAACGACAAAATGGCAACAGTTGTCAAGGAACTAGAAGAAAAAGAGCTACTTATAAAATCTGATGGGGCATTTGTTGTGGAAGTAGAACCTATGCCACCTTGTTTAATTACTAAAACAGATGGTGCGACACTTTACGCAACTCGTGATTTGGCAGCTGCTTTCTATCGTAAACAGCACTATGACCCTAAAAAAATATTTTATGTGGTTGGCAATGAACAGTCCCTCCATTTTAATCAACTATTTAGGGTTATAGAGAAAATGGGATATGGATGGGCAAAAGATTTACAACATGTACCTTTTGGGATGATTCTAAAAGACGGTAAAAAAATGTCAACTCGTAAAGGCAAAATTGTTTTATTAGGTGAGGTGCTGAAAGAAGCGATTACTACAGCAAAACGCAATATTGAGGAAAAAAATCCAAAGCTAGAGCAGAAAGATAGTGTTGCCTATCAAGTTGGTGTTGGAGCGGTTATATTTAATGATTTGAAAAATGATCGTTTACATGATATAGAGTTTTCTCTTGAGCAAATGATGAATTTCGAAGGGGAAACAGGTCCATATGTTCAATACACTTATGCACGTATATCATCCCTTTTGGAAAAAATTAATGAACAAAGCAATGAAGTATCTTTTGAAAAGTTGGGTGACCAAGCATGGCCAGTTATTTTACTACTAGAACAGTTTCCGAAAGTAATTTCCAATGCCTTTGAGCAGGCGGATCCATCACAAATTGCTAAATATGCCTTACACTTAGCTCGTTTATTTAATAAATACTATGCCCAAAATAAAATAGTAGCTGAAGATCATATTAGAGGCTCACGATTAGCTTTCTGTCAATGCGTCGCTATCATTTTAAAAGAATCATTAGCATTATTGGGCATTGCAGCACCAAAGAAAATGTAAGCGAAGTACATCTACTACACTGTGGTAGATGTTATTTAAATTGACCAGTACTGGAAAAAATGATAAAAGGGAGTAGAATGAAATCGGAGGTCTGACAATAATGGTGAAATTTATAGCTTAGAGAGAAGGTTAAACAAATATGATAAATAAGCAATGGAAGGCTTCCTCGGTGCTAATGGTTGTATGTATTTTTTTCGTTGCCCTCAATATGCGTCCAGCAGTAACCGCCATTGGACCACTCTATAATGTTTTATTGGAGTCATTACATATATCTAATACGAAAATGAGCTTTTTAACATCTATACCAGTATTTTGTATGGGACTCTTTGCACCCGTTGCTGTACCATTACAAAAAAAATTGGGCACGAAAACAGCTATTACACTCTTAATTGTCCTTCTTGCCTTAGCAAATGGATTGCGTTTTTTAAAAGAAAGTTATGGTTTACTTGTAGTTACAAGCTTTCTTGCAGGATTTGCGATTGCGCTTATTGGTCCAATGCTAAATGCCTACATCAAGAAGAAATTTCCGAATCGTTTCACTACAGTTGTCGGAATTTATTCATTTGGAATAGGAACAGGCGCAACACTGAGTGCAGCACTAACCGTAACTCTTTATCGTCATTTTGATGGCAGCTGGACGATAGCTCTAGGTAGCTGGTCAATTCTAGCACTCAGCGCTCTGATAATGTGGTTTCTGTTAGTACAAAAAGAAGAGCAGGAGCTATCAAGGAAAGATGAAAATTCTGAACATGTAATACGAAATCCATGGAAAAGCTGCAGAGCTTGGACAATTCTAATTTATTTCGGCTTACAAACATCACTATTTTTTTCATTGATGTCCTGGTTGGTACCAATTTTGCAGGATAAGGGCTATTCACTTGGTGAAGCAAGCTCCATGTTAACATTGATGTCTTTTATACAAATGATTGGCAACATAGTAGTTCCGATACTAATGGAAAAATGGACAAGTCGAATAGCTTGGCTTTTTGCCTTAGGTGTTTTAGGTATATTAGGATTTGCATTATTATGGGTAGGCTCAGGTATGTTGCTATTAATGGCGGTGTTTATTATCGGTATCGTATTAAGTGGTTTATTTCCAATTGGACTATTATTGCCATTGGATGAGGCAGAAACAAATGAGGAGGCGAATAGTTGGTCATCTATGGTGTTGTCTGGCGGATTTATAATAAGCGCCATCATTCCAATTGTAATCGGCTATTGCTATGATATTACTGGTAATCATACAGTGACTTTTGCTATTTTCATGATTATTATGCTTGCCATTATGGCAACAACTTATCGTTTAAAGAAAAATTCTCTCTAGCATGCGAAATTGTTTAAGCATGTCTTTTTTAAAAAATTATTTTTGCTACGATTTATAAGTCAATTTTCATAACAAAGTTTTAAAAGAAACAATTTTTATAGGTACAAGGAATTGATTAAAAGAAGCAGCCAATATGTTTATAATATAACTTACATAATAATATTATTATGTAAACTTGAAACGTGAATAAACCTTGTTTATGATAGATAAAGAAAGAAGCTGAAAGAAAGTATTGGTGAAGCTATGCGGAAGAAGATGCTCATTTTGGGTGCGACAGCTATTCTATTAACAGGCTGTAGTAATCAAACAGTGGCAGAACTGTTTGAGACAAAAAAAGCAGAGACAAAAACAGAAAAAGCGGTAACAAAGCAGGAAGAGAAAATAGTGCCAGAGGTAAAAGTTGTTGGTGAAAACGGTATTGGTGCAGGACTTATTGTTAGGCAGGATCAAGATAAGCTTTATATAGTCACAAATGGGGCACTCGTTGCTTCCAAGCCAATTGCCCTCGTTGAATTTGCGAATAATAAGCTTAAGGAAGCGACTGTGCATTATATGTCTACAGCACATAATATCGCCATCTTACAAGTATCCTATAAAACTTCTGTAAAGGTACCAACAGTATATAAGGGAGATTTAAATAAGCTTTCGGTTTATGTCGATGGATTGCCACACATTGTCCATAAATATAGTGATAAAGTCGCTGCTTATTATATAGATGTAGAACAACCATTACCTCTAGGGAGTCCTGTACTGGAGGCAGAGAATGGTGAATTTGTAGGTATCTACTTTAATCGTCAGCAAAACGAAGTTTCACAGCCATACATATTGCCATTTAAAGACATAGCTCAACTAGTAGATGAGTGGATTGAAGAAGGAATGAGGGTTAGTGATCGACTATCCCAATCCAAAAATTTGTACCCCTATATAGAACAGGGGGATCAAGCTGCTGTAACGCAGGTGATTGAAAAGTATGGAAAAAATATTTTTGCTTATAATGAAGATGAAATTAAGCAATTTTTAGATGTATTTCATAAGCATTTAAAGGCAGCTGTCGATATTCAAGACGCTAGTGTAATGGAATCTATTGTTGGAGCAGACGATTTACAGGATACTTTGAAAAATATGGTCTCTTATTATGCCTCTAAACAGGCGAAAATTAATTTTTCCAAGACTACTATAAAAAACATTAAAGTGATAAATCAGCGTTTGGTTGTGCGTGCAAAAACAGAATATTTACTGACGAATTCTGCAGGTCAGGAGGCACTTGCTAATTCGAAGATGCTTTATGAAATGATAAAAAATGAACAGGGCGAGTATAAGCTTATTCGTCTAACTACTGAGGAGTGAAAAGTTGGATGGAGCAAGCAAGACAAATGCTACAACATCATTTTGGCTATGATTCATTCCGTAATGGACAGGCACAAATTATTCACCAAACATTACAAGGACAATCCAGTCTTTGTGTAATGCCAACAGGAGGTGGCAAATCAATTTGCTATCAAATTCCAGCTCTTATGCTGGAGGGCTTAACGCTTGTGATATCCCCTCTTATCTCTCTGATGCAAGATCAGGTGGAAGCATTACGTGCGGCAAATATTCCAGCAGCTTATATTAACAGTACCCTATCTGTACAAGAAGTGAATGAAACAATGCAGCTTGCAAGTGCAGGTTATTTAAAGCTGCTTTATATTGCACCAGAGAGATTGGAAAGTGCTGCATTTTTACAGGCACTCTCTTATTTGTCAGTACCGCTATTAGCTGTAGACGAAGCCCACTGTATTTCTCAATGGGGACATGATTTTAGACCAAGTTATCGAGCGATCCAAAAATTATTTACATTGTGGCCACAAAAGCCAACAGTCTTAGCCCTTACAGCAACAGCAACGCCAGCTGTATGTGAGGATATTAGACAGTTATTAGAGATTGACGAGCAATCAGCGGTAATTACAGGGTTTGCACGAGATAACCTAGCCTTTTCAGTTTTGATCGGTGAAAACAAAGAACGTTATATTAAAAATTACCTCACAAAGAACAAGCAGGAAGCAGGCATTATTTATGCTGCCACACGAAAGGCTGTGGATGCAATTTATGATGTCTTAAGTCGTTCTGGAGAATCTGTTGCAAAGTACCATGCTGGCCTAGCAGAGGAGATGCGCATGTTAGAGCAGGAACGTTTTTTAAAAGATGAGGCGCGTATTATGGTGGCGACTAACGCTTTTGGCATGGGGATAGACAAGAGTAATGTACGTTTCGTTATTCACTATCAAATGCCACGCAATATGGAAAGCTATTATCAGGAAGCAGGGCGTGCAGGACGCGATGGTTTACCAAGTGCCTGCATTTTACTGTATGCATCAGGGGATGTTCAAACACAGCGTTTCTTAATTGAACAGACACAGGATGAATCCCGAATTACCCAGGAACTAGTAAAGCTACAAACGATGGTGGATTACTGTCATACAGAGGGATGTTTACAAAATGCAATTCTCCTCTATTTTGGTGAAAAGGCAGGAGAGCCATGTGGTCGTTGCGGTAATTGTAATGATGGGCGAGAGATCAAGGATGTAACGGAAGATGCGCAAAAGGTGCTAGCCTGTGTCGTACGGATGGGGCAAAAATTTGGCAAGACAATGGTGGCTCAGGTGCTAATTGGCTCCAAAAATCAAAAGATGACGGAATTTGGCTTTGCACGGTTGTCAACTTATGGCATTTTAAAAGGGCAGTACTCTTCCAAAGATGTCTCTAGTTTTATTGAATTTTTAATCGCGGAAGGATTACTAGCCGTTAAGCACGGTACGTATCCAACGATCTTTGTATCAGAGGAAGGCAAGGCGGTTTTACTTGGCAATCGCAAGGTTATGCGAAAAGAAGCTGTTATTGTCCGTAAGCTGGCAGACAATGATCCGCTGTTTGAGCATTTAAGAGCATTGCGAAAACAGATTGCAGATGAGGAACAAGTACCACCTTTTGTGGTATTCTCTGATAAAACATTACGAGAATTATGCGAGCAAAAGCCAATGGAGCTTGAGGGCTTACGACGTGTAAGTGGAATTGGTGAAGTAAAGTTTGAAAAATATGGCAAACGATTCTTCGAGGCACTCCAATCGTTCTTGAAGGAAGCATCCAATATTTAGTTTGAATCGCGTGACTAGGGCTTGTTGCTCAAAACAAAAAAGCGTGAGAAATCATAACCTTGATTTCTCACGCTTTTCTGATATTAAATTTTGTAACAGTCTCATTTGATTCTATCCCCGGAAAGATACTATTTTTTCCAATGCTCTGAAATAAATTGATCTCTACCCGAAATTGCTCGGTCCTTTTGATAATGCTCAGGCTCTTTTTCATAATAATCCTGATGATAATCTTCTGCAGGATAAAAGTGTTGAGCATCGCGAATTGTGGTTACAATAGGCTTATCAAAGCGTCCACTTTTTGCTAATTTCTCTTTGGATGCTTCGGCGATCTGTTTTTGTTCTTCGGAATAGGTAAAAATTGCGGTTGTATAGGATTCACCACGGTCATGAAATTGGCCATAAGCATCTGTAGGATCAATTTGCATCCAGTAGATATCTAGAAGCTGCTCATAGCTAAAGATGCTAGGGTCAAATTCAATTTCTACTACCTCTAAATGGCCAGAAGTGCCTTTTTTAACATCCTCATAAGTAGGATTTTCTAAATGGCCACCCATATAACCTGAAGTAACCTTATGTATGCCATCCCATTCAATAAATGGCTTGACCATACACCAAAAACAACCGCCAGCAAATGTAGCTTTTTCTATCATAGTTGATCATCCTTTCTAACGTGAAAATATTATAGCATTATTTTGCCCTCTACTGACACTTTCGGTGTAAAATAACGAGTAGATGGATAATTGTAGGAGACACAATATTTTAATGAAACTTTCCTTATGGTGAATCGTTACATTAACTATATTACAATAGAGGAGTTATGCAATATGGAAGAGCAAGAGTATACAAGACGCTCACAACGTCCCAAAAAACGTCGATTGCGTAAAGGAAGGGCATTATTTTCATTGCTATTGCTATGTATCATCGTCCTAGTTGGTTATTCTGTGATGCAATATCGAAGCGGACTTGAGCTAGCAAATGACACAAAAGTCGCGCAAGAGGATTTTAGCGGTGATACAGTTAAAGGAGATATTGAGAATTATTTATTATTAGGCATTGATAGTCGTGGGGAGGAAAAATCACGTACGGATACAATGATGGTTTTGTCCTGGGATAAAAAAACAAATAATGTCAAGCTAGTATCATTAATGAGGGATATATATGCAGATATTCCCGGCTACCAATCATATAAGCTCAATACAGCTTATTATTTAGGTGGTGTGCAATTATTAAAGGAAACAATTAGCAATATGTTTGGTCTTCCCATTCATCATTATGCCATTATAGATTTTAAAAATTTTGAATCATTAGTAGATATTTTAGCGCCAAAGGGGGTTGAAATAGATGTTGAAAAAGATATGTCTGAAAAGATAGGTGTTGCCTTAAAGCAGGGTGTGCATAACCTAAACGGGAAAGAATTACTTGGCTATGCTCGCTTCCGACATGATGCAGAGGGTGATTTTGGCCGTGTGGCACGTCAGCAAAAGGTCATTGAAGCCTTAAAGAATGAAGTGTTAGCACCTCAAAATATTTTGAACTTACCAAAGTTTGTTGGAGCAGCACAAGGGTATGTCACAACGGATTATTCCTCCTCTGGGGAAATTCAGCAGGTACTAAAAATGGTGTCAAAAGGGAAGGTCAAAATTGAAAAGGCCACTATCCCAATTGAAGGAAGCTATCAATTCAAGACCTTTAGTCATGCAGGGGATTCAATCGTTATTGATGTTGAGAAAAATAAAGCCTTTTTAAGTGATTTTTTGGGTATGAAGCTGGAGTGATGGTTCGCATAAGCCAACATTATCCTGTAATATAAAGGTAAAGCATTTGGATTGGGGTGGGTATATGGAAAAAGAAAGACCAAAAGAGCGGTCTAATTTGTTTTCGACTAAGTTCATCCGCTTTTTAGGTGGGAAAAACTTATTTTTTACACTCATTACTTTGTTATTGCTGGCATGTGTTATTTTCATGTTCCAAAAAGTTTCTTTTATATTTACCCCGCTGAAAGTATTATTTGAGGTAGTAATTTTACCTGGGGTACTTGCCATCATCGCCTATTATTTATTGCGTCCATTATTAGGCATTCTAGAAAATTGGCGTATCCCAAGAGTCTGGGGTATTTTGATTTTATACATCGCTGTCATCGGTTTCATTACATTACTAGTAGTTCTTGTTTATCCGTTTCTTCGAGATCAATTTACAAATTTAGCGCAGGAGTTTCCAGGGTATTTTATGGCACTGACGCAAAATATTGTGGAGTACTTAACACATTCTCGCTTCAATGAGTATTTAGATAAAATAAACTTTAACTATGACGAGGTTGTTAAGAATGTCACAACCGATTTAATTGAAACGGTGAAAGATACAGCGACGAACTTAGCGCAGGGTGTTGCATCTGGTATTACTGGCTTCCTTTCAACTTTAACGGGCATTATTTTGTCATTAGTAACGGTGCCATTTATTTTATTTTATTTACTTAAAGATGGTGAAAAGTTACCGAAATTTATGTTAAACATCTGTCCACCTCGTATGCGTAAAGAGGTGCATGAAATTTTTCACGATATGGACAAGCAAATTAGCTCTTACATACAGGGTCAAATTTTAGTGTCGATGTGCATTGGTGCCATGGTAACAATTGGTTTTTTAATTATTGGCATGAAATATGCCTTATTACTAGGGTTCCTTGCAATGATTACAAGTGTCGTTCCATATTTGGGGCCTGTCATTGCGATTACACCTGCTGTTATTATCGCCCTAGTAACATCACCATTTATGCTGATAAAGCTCGCAATTGTTTGGACAGTGGTACAGCTTATTGAAGGGAAATTTATTTCACCACAAATAATGGGGAAATCGCTTAGCATCCATCCAATCACCATTATTTTTGTATTATTAACGGCTGGTTCCTTATTTGGTGTACCAGGTGTTATTTTAGGAATTCCGGGATACGCTATCTTTAAAGTGCTTGTAACCCATTTATTTAAACTATTTAAACAGCGATATAATCGGTATGAAGACGAGGAACATCAGCAATATGAAGTATGAGAAAAAACAGTTACTGCGTAAAAGCAGTAACTGTTTTTTATGGAGTTTATTGTGGTAGGTATAAACCTAATACCAAGACTTAAGATTGTGCTGTTAATTGGACTTGCGCTAATTGATTGACCGCTTCCTGTAGCACTTCTTTTGGCTGTACTAATGCTAAACGTAAATAGCCTTGTCCAGCTGAGCCAAATACCGTACCGGGAACTGTCACAACGCCAACTTGCTCAATTAGCTTAAAGGCTAATTCTGTACAATCAATATCATATGGATATTTCGCCCATACAAACATCCCTCCATCTGAAGGAGCTGCATCCCATCCGATTGTTCGTAGGCCATTCATTAATGTTTTATGACGCTCAGTAAATGTTGCTCGTAGGATTGCTGTAATTTCCTCTGCGTTATCAAGCGCAACAACGGCTGCATCTTGAATAGGCTCAAATATGCCAAAATCTAAATTTGATTTTAATTGCTTTAAAATGGCAATCATCTCAGCGTTTCCTGCGATATAAGCGATACGTGTACCTGCAAGGCTAAAGCTTTTGGATAATGAGTTAATTTCCATCCCAACTTCTTTTGCACCAGGAGCGGCAAGGAAGCTAATCGGGCCATCACCTGTAAAGTAAAACTCGGAATAGGCTGCATCATGTAAGACGATAATGTTATATTTTTTAGCAAAAGCAACGACTTTTTCGAAATAGGCTAAAGATGGCATTGCAGGAACAGGATTGCCTGGTAAATTTAAAATCAATAGCTTTGCTTTTTGAGCAATTTCTTCTGGAACCGCATCTAAATCTGGTAAATAGTCGTTGTCAGCTGTTTGAGGCATATAATAGGGTGTCGCACCTGCAAGATGAATTCCTGCATCGTAGGCAACGTACGCAGGGTTTGTCGATAACACGATGTCACCTGGGTCACAAAAGGCGATTGGTAAATGCACTAACCCTTCTTGAGAGCCAATTGTTTGTATAATTTCAGAAGCGGGATTTAACTCTATATTGCTACGACGTTTATAATAGCGGCTTACTGCATCGTAAAAGCGTTGCGTACCCGTTAATGTATAGCCATAGGACTCTGCTAAGCCCGCTCTATAGGACAAATGCTCACGAATTTTTGAATGTGGGGGAAGGTCAGGACTTCCTAAGCTTAAGTCAATCATCTTCATGCCTTTTTCTTGCTGAAGCTTGGCATGGTTTTTTAAATCTCCAAAGATTGCTGGTGTGAATAATGACATTTTTTTAGACGGTACAATTTTCAAACTAGTACACTCCTTATAGTTGTATAACAGAATAGTAGTTCACATTTTATCATACTAAAGCACATAAAGGGAAAGTTATTCTGAAAAAAGAATATTTTTCTGAAAAGGAGAAGATGTTTGCGTAGATTAGCGTAACTATTTTAGGGAATGCTGGAAATATAAAAAATGACGGAAAATTGGAAACATTTCTGCTATCATAAAAACAGGAAAGGGAGATGAACAGTATGGAAGTGCATTCTTTAAGTGGACCAAGTGGGACAGGGAAAAGTACAAGTGCCCTTGTCTTCGCGCATAAAATTGGAGTAGAGGCTATTATTGATGATGGTCTACTAATTGTTAACGGTGTGAAAGTAGCAGGTCTCTCCGCAAAATTTGAAAAAAACACAATAACAGCCGTTCGCCGTGCTATTTTTACAGATGATGCTCATCGTGAGGAAGTAAAAATAGCACTTGATACATATAAGGTACAGTCTATTTTATTGATAGGTACGTCTGATAAAATGACAAAAACAATAGCTCGTCAGCTAGAGCTCGGGGCAATCGAAAACTATTATTATGTGGAAGATGTGCGATCTCAAAAGGAAATTGACAAAGCACGCTTTATCCGTCAAACCCAAGGTAAGCATGTCATGCCTATACCGTATCGCCAAGTAGAGCAAAACTTTTTTAAACGCTTAGTTCAAAGAGGAATGGAAATTTTTTCGTCAAAACGTGAAAAAATAGGGGAGACAACGATTGTTCGTCCTGATTTCCAACAGGAATATATAGAAATTGGTAAGCATGTCTATGTACAGCTATTGACATATTGCTGTGCCCAGCATGATATTGTTCACAAGGTTGAGCAAGTGCAATTAACATTAGGGGAGAATGCGTTTACCACGATTACATTACAGCTTAAGGTACCAATCGATTATTCATTACCTGATCAATTGTATGCATTACAAAAGAATGTGCAATCCGATTTTTTTCAGCATTTTGGTTACGAACTAGATGCCATTCATCTTCACATAAAATTAGCCATATTAAAGAGAAAAACATAAAAAACAGGTCCTCTACTCGCATTTAAGCGTACAGAGGACCTATTTTTTTATTTTGATTGGCGTGTAAATTGAGGTTGACGTTTTTCGACGAATGCACGACAGCCCTCTGAAAAATCATTTCCTACAAATGGTGTAGAGCCTTTCCATAACGATGGCACACTGTCCACGCATTCTTGAACAGATAGTTTAACGGCTAATAGTGATTCGGGGGACATTCCTGCCACAAGCTTACCCATACGAATCATGTATTTATTAATATCTTTTGCAGCAACTAAATAATTTAGCATGCCAAGCTTAAACGCTTCCTCGGCTTTAAACATACGGCCTGTAAAAACTAGATCCTTCGTTGTAGAAGGCCCAACAAGTTGTACTAAGCGTTGTGCAAATTTGTTATTTAAAGTAATCCCTAATTTGCCAACAGGAATTCCAAGTTTCGCTTTTTCTGAGCCGATGCGAATATCGCAGGCTAAGGCAAGTTCTAAGCCTGCCCCCATTGCAGGTCCATTGATAACGCCAATTGTTGGAATGGGTAAACGCTCAATCGTAGAGATTGTTTTTTCCATATGTACAAAGGCTTCCTCGGCTTTTTCGAGAGAAATGGCATTAAATTCTTTAATATCGGAGCCAGCCGTAAAATTTTCACCAGATCCCCGTAAAATTAATACTTTGTTTTTAGGATTGTCTAAAACTTGTAAGGCTATCTTAGCTAATTGATCCCACATATTTGCGGTTAGTGCATTCTTCGCCTGTGGACGATGAATTGTAATGATCGCTAGTCCTGCTGTTTCCTGATAAATAATTTTTGCTTCTTCTGCCTCTAATCGAGTTGTTTTCACTTGCATACTCGAAACGCCCCCTACATTAGTTCATACGTTTATTATATAACACAAACGGTAATAAACACTAAATAATACGAATTTTCATGTAAATTTGCTTTGTGTTACAAGAATAAAGGCATTTTAAAGAAATTGTACTACAACAGAAGAAAGGAAAGTTGCTATTGTAGGAAAATAAAAAAACAAAAGATACTATTATACTAGTTTGAGAAGCGGTGTTTTGTATGATTATTACAGATTATCCGACATTATCATTTATTAAAATAAATATAACCTACGCACCCATAATATAGTAAAATAAAATAAAAAAACACGCACAGTTATTAGGGAGGGAAATTCTTGGTCACATTAGAGCAGGCATGGAATAGCTATTTATTACTCTTACATTCTTTAAAGAAAAGTGCTGCTACCAAAAAACAGTACAATTTAGATGGGAAGCAATTTTTAGCATTTGCCCATGAGAAAAACTACTTGGATGTGAATCATCAGTTCAAAGAATTGTTATTTATATATAGTAATTACTTAAAGGAAACGTACGTAAATATCAACACATTTAATCATAAAATGGCTACATTACGAGGCTTTGTTGATTTCGTTTTTTTACGAGAGTGGGTGGAGCCATTTGATTATGAGGTCATTTTACAGCCAAAAAAGAGACAAAAAGAGGCATTGAAATTACTGACAACGAAGCAATTGATGAACATTACGAATGTCTGGCCAACTTATTTTCAATATGCGAAAACTCAAGAGCATGCTTGGCTGGCTAGACGTAATGGCTGTATTGTGCAAATGCTGCTGGAAACAGGTTGTAAGCCAGCAGAGCTTGTACGTATGAAATGGACGCATATGCACACGGATTCAACGTTCATCTATATTGCTAACCACAATGGGCGCCGAGAAATTAAACTTTCTCCAATTTTAGTGGACATGTTGAAACACTATAAAGGTGCGACAGAGGAGATGCATCAGCAAGAAGCAGGTGAATGGATGTGGGTCAGTGAGGCTAGCCATTCAAAATCAATTTCAACAAAGACAGTAGAGCGAATTTTTCAGGTTATTTCAAAGGATATTGGCATGAATGTCAGAGCAACAGATTTACGTTATACCGTTATGCAGAAGGCGTTTCAGAGTGAAAAAACAATTGAACATATTCAGCAAACAATGGGTTATGTCCGAAAATGGGTGCTAACAGAAAGACAAGAGCGTTTTAAATAACTTTCTAACAAGAGAACCAGAAAAGAACAAAGGTGACAGTCCCCCTTGATGAGTAATTGTAAAAAGTTTTATAAGGAATGATTTATTTTGAATATTCTTATTAGTGCCCTAATAATTATTGTTTATATCCAGCTTATATATTTTATTTTTGGGATTTTAATGAAATTCATGAAGCGAAAAAGTTCTGACTTTATTGTCCAAATTTCTCCTGGTTGGATTTTAATATTGTTCTCAAGTTGTAGTATAGTACTATTTTCCTCACCATATTTCACCTATCAATTTGTTTTTAAATTTATTATGTTTACCTCTATAGGAGTTTGTTCCGTTTCATTTTTCCTATTGTTTGTGATAAAAAATATAAGCTTAGCTAAATATAATACTATAATTTTAAAATTGAAAAATAATAGGAATATAAATTAAATTTTATATAAAAACTCAAAAAGTCGGTTTCCTACTGTACAGGAATCCGACTTTTTTGTTATAAATGATTTAACGCTTTGACATTCACTTTAACGGTTAAATGATGCTTCCCACCTGTATAAACTCCCTCGACAGGACTTATGTCGGAGTAATCACGACCAATACATAAAATAATATGGTTTTCTAACACTTCCACATTGTTTGTTGGATCTAAACCAATCCAACCGATCCCAGGTATCATTACTTCCACCCAGGCATGTGTCGCAATATCACCGACTAAAGCTGAGTGTTCATCAACGTATAGATAGCCACTTACATAACGAGCTGGAATTCCTTTCGCTCTTAGCACCGCGAGCATGACATGAGTGAAGTCCTGACATACACCACGTTTAAGCACAAAGGCTTCATTTGCAGTTGTTGTCACATCCGTTGCACTAGGGTCATACTCAAATGTTGAATATAAATACTGCATTAAATTAAGTGAAAAAAGGACTGGATTTTCAGCGTGACCAATGGCATGATACACTTCCTCTAATTGA
>Ga0213821_1001011_pt1 | contig 14304 bp, 16 predicted proteins | sample MC6MC0909MG_FD_179894 | JGI IMG/M metagenome (GOLD analysis project Ga0213821, IMG submission 179894) | Enriched soil aggregate microbial communities from Iowa State University, Ames, United States - MC6-MC0909-MG | ecosystem: Environmental > Terrestrial > Soil > Unclassified | place: USA: Iowa...
ATCTGTTTTTGCAAAAGCAGAATTTATGAACAAGAGACTCATTAAAAGTAACGAAATGATTCTTATTTTTTTCATACATTTAAATCCTTTCTGCATTTGATCTTGTTATTTGCAGTTACAAGAAATTTTATGTATATGAATTTGAACAGGTATCAAATTAACCTTACTTCACAATATGAGTAAAGAAACTAAAAAATTGTGGATTTTATGTAATGTGGGATAGCTTAAAATAAAAATATCTTGGGGTGATGCATTAGGTGCTATCCCATAAGAAAAGTTATAAAGAAATGTGAAGAAAAAATCTCCAAAGACTGGGGAGACGGTTTGCTAGGTAAATATATATTACTTTTCTGGATAATCTACATGTAATGGTGGTGGTACTAACCAACCTTTATTTTTATATTTAGAGGTAGTAATTTACCACCCAATAGAGCTTTGGCTGTATGGAATTGACCATACATTAGTGCGATATCTTCACGAGTAGAAATATTGATTGCTTGACTACATGCAACTAATCCAACGGCTATGTCAGTAGTAAGTGCAGCACTTATTTCTGGATCATTCAACTTCGCTCCTGAAGGGATATCTTCCAATCTTGCTACAGGTCTTTCAAATGAAGTAGGTGGTAAAGCAATATCATTTGTTTTTAGATACTTCTTCTCTGCAAGTTTCAATGATATCTTCAATAATTTTTAAAAAATCTTCATCACCTGTGTAATTATAAAATGTTTGATAGCCAGAAATCATGCCACAATACTTCACCGTAATGCAATGGTCCATCTTTTGGATGACCACAAAGAATACCAATACTTACACTAGAAGTAAAAAATATAATAAATGTTTACCCTCCTTATGAGGAACCTATTATAAATGTACTTCCTTTTATAAACTAATAGGTTTGATGCTGTTACATTTATAAAATGTGCCAAATGAAGAAAATAGCAATCGCAAAATAAGGATGGCTAAAGAGGGAATATTCTATAGTAGTGATAGTCTATGTATATTCATGATAGTAACTTTTGTAAAGGAAGTTGCCTTACTGAATAATAGCCATAAAGAAAACTAATAAAGGGAGGGTCACTCGTTCTGAAGTGACCCTCATCACCAAAATAGAAGAAAGACAATTATTGTTTAAGTTTGTGTAACTAATTCTACAGCTTCCACTACTAATGGAGTTCCAGCTGTGATTGTACCAGTAACGCCATTAAATGTTAACTGTGTTGCAGAAATTGTATATGAATCACCTTCTTGTAATACACCATTAATATACAAATTATAGTAGCCATTAGTTACCACAGGGAAAGCAGTAGCGGCAGTTCCACTATCGTCTAGAAAGGCAGTTGCAGCAATAGTAGTACCGTCTGTGACAGCTAAATTTGCTGCTAAAACATTAAAGAATCTAGTCGAAGTGCCAGTAACATTTACATGAATATTGATAATTGAAAGGGCCATTTTTTTCACCCCCTTTCAAGGGATAAAGGAATTTTATATTACATTTGTTGGAAACCTAATGATTCAATAATTATTGGAGTTCCAGCAAAAATAATTGCATTAAATGGGTTGAGGGTTAATGAATCTGGAGTTACCTTATATGCGCCTCCTTCTTGCATTACAGCATTAATGTAAAGATTGACGTAGCCGTTAGGATTAAAAAGCGTAAATTCGGTTACTGGATTGCCATTATCATCTGTAAATAAATTAGCTGGAAGGGTTACACCATTTGTTAGATCAATATCTTCTGTAACAATATAGAAATATCTATTTATCGTTGGAATTATAGTTCCTACAGGGATAACCACTGGAGGAGGTTGAATAAAACCTATGTCAACAGCTTTTATACGGGGCCAAAAAACGCGGTTATTTTCACAGCAAGTGTCACAAATTAATTTTTGTGGGTTCATTTTTTTGTCACCTCCATTCCGTAATATGTTAGTAACCCCGTAAGTTATAGGCGTTTGTTACTTATTAATTCCAGAAAACGGTTCATTCTCAAATATTCTATGAATTAATGTTGGAAGGTGACTGGTAATATGTCTATTAAAGAGAAATAAATAATATTTTTAATAAAAAGTTGGGATTTTTTAAATACCTAAAATCAGAGGATAGTTGTAAAAATAGAATCTTGAAGAAGTACAGGAAGATAGTACCCAACAATATCTCATAAGAACAAATTGCTGCAATAGCGGAGGTAAGCCATTGCAAAGTTTAATGAGCTTCAACAAGAAAACAGGGCAAGTTTATTCAATAAACAGAAATGGATTTTAGTTATTTCTTATGTGGTAATTTTATTCAGAATTGGAACTTTCATTACTTCCGGTCGTTAAAGTAAATAGGCAGTTTAGGTGATCTAAATAAAGGGTTGTTCCAAAAATAGTTATACATAGGAGATAAAAATGAAAAAGAGAACAGTAGGAATTTTAATTTATGATTATGTTGATTTATTAGATTTTTCGGGTCCAGCAGAAGTTTTGACATTAACCTCAAATAGTAAAGCTGAGCAAGCATTAACCCTTTACAAAAAAAACTTGTTACCAACAAGACCATTTGAAGTATTTTTGGTAGCAGAGAATGCGGTGCCAATCAAAACCCACTCAGAAATAAGAGTAGAGCCTGATTATACGATTGATAATCATCCTGATTTAGATATCTTAATAATCCCTGGTGCTCCTTTAAGGGCTGTCCAATCTATTATTAAGAATAAAAAAATTAAAGATTGGATAATTAAACATAAAAATATTGAATATATATGCTCAGTTTGTTCCGGAGCAATTATTTTGGGGGAAACTGGATTGTTAAATGGGAAAAAGGCAACGACTCATCATTTAGCATTGAAAGTACTACAAGAAAATTATCCTGACATTCAAGTAGTTTCTGAAGGTAAAGTTATACAAGATAGTAATCTGATCACTTCTGGTGGTGTCTCTTCAGGCATAAATATGGGGCTATATCTCGTGGAGAAAACAATTGGAAAAACAGCATCTGAAAGAACAGCTACAACTATTGAATTCGAATACATATTACATTAGTTGTTGAAATAACGGGTGCTTCGTATTATAAGGTCAACCAGTTTTTACTGGTTGACCTTATTTGTATAGGAATCATATATCAATAGCCAGGGCAGCACGTACAGATGTGTGGGACAATGATCCCGTCACCGGAAATGGGCGCTTATAATTATAGTGCAATTTTTTTCAAGAGGTCCAGAATTATGGGAAATAGGAGATGACTTTTATCGTAACGACTTCAATAATAGGAAACATAAAGCGAGAATTATAATGTTTAGGTGATTAATATTTATAAATACAAATAAAAAAATTGCAACAATCGCCAACGAACAGCCTTAATTAATGGCAAAGTTTTGTGAAAAGGAAGTATATTGCAAAAAAAAAAACCGGCAATGGTTGCCGGTTTTAGGTGATGATTTATTTAAATTTATTTTGTATTGTTTTCGTTTGAAAATCGACCAGAAGCCATTTTTTTGTTAGCTTCTGCCTGTTGGATTTGTTGTCTAATTTGATTAACATCAGTCTCGTTTCCGAATTCTTCGTTCAACGTGTTAATTGAACCAGAAGCTTGTTTTTTGTTAGCTTCTGCCTGTTGGATTTGTTGTTTAATTTGATTAACATCCGTCTCATTTCCAAATTCTACATTCATTGCATTTGGAATTTTTGAGTTAAAGTTTTGATTGTTGTTTGCCATTGAAAATCACCTCCTGCAATTAGTTTGTACAGAAGGTGCTTTAGTATCCGTAAATTTTTTAACCAAATTTTTTTTAGTATCTTTTTGATTAGAAAAAATTTGAATCACTCGGGTAGTAGAAATTCAAGTAAATCAGGAGGTACTAGCTTAACATCATTTATATTCTGTAATATAGTTTATTGCCTTTTAAAATAAAAAACAGCTGCGGCCAACCAATATATATAGTGGGAGCGATACACTCAATATTATAATAACATTAAAAAATTATCGTCATTTACAAGTGCACAATAATGAAAGAGAACATGGATTTACAAGATAAGGGGGTTTATATATCATGATCACTCCCTATGGAAAGGAATTGTCTTTGAAATTAAAATAAATGAATAGCTGGGATGAAAGTTGCCCTAACCAATAAGGAGTGCGTCAAGTTAAACAAAGCCAATGTAAACGAAAAACAAAAGTAAGATACTTTTAAAACATTCCTCTAAAAAATTCATAAAATCCCATGTTCATTGGGATAGCCCAGATAAAGAAACCTAGTAGGGCAATGGGGAATAAAAGACTTTTATAGATTTTACAAGGTAGAATTTTACTGAAAATAGCTGCATAAAGCCCGACACAAACAAATGGTACAACAATTAGTAAAATCATTGATGGGATGAAATATAGCAGACGTACTCCGATAGGAAACCAAGAAAATATATCCATTTTGATACCTACATTCTAAGTAAATAAACCTGCAAATCAAAATAGGATGAAAAAAATCCCCAGTTTATCTGGGGAGACGGTTTGTCAGGTTTTAATTAATATTATTTTTCAGGATAAACTACATGCATTGGTGGTGGAACTAACCAACCTTTCGTTTTATTAAGACGTAACAATTTTGCACCAAGTTGTGCTTTACCTGTGTGAAATTGTGCGTACATTAGTGCAATATCCTCTCTAGTTGACATACCCATAACTTGGCTACATGTTACTAATCCAGCCGCAAGGTCACCAGTTAGGGCAGCGCTAATTTCAGGATCATTAAATCTTGCACCAGGGGGTATATCTTCAATTCGTGCTACTGGTCTCTCTGGTGGTGCAGGTGGTAAAGCAACACCGTTAGTTTTTAAAATCTTTTCTAACTGTTTTGTTTCTTCTCTGCAAGTGTCGATGATATCTTCGATTACTTTTCTTAAATCTTCATCACCTGCATGATTATAAAACGTTTGATAGCCAGCGATAAAGCCATAATTTACTGTAAGATGTGTCCAAATACTAAATACTTCTCCGTAATGTAATGGCTCATCTTTTGGATTTCCACTAAGTATGCCCATGCTTGTACATCCTCTCTTTTTTAAATTCTTGTTAAACATGGATAGTATGAGTGAAATAAGAAAAATAATTCATTTGATAAAGTGAAACAGGTATATTTGTGAAAATTTTTCGGTAACTCATAGATAATTCTCGATAATTTTACATAATTGGGCGATAAATTATCCGAATTAAAGTGAAAGGAGCTGTCAACAGATAAAAAATACTTTGATTAACTAAAAAAATCTGAAAATATAAACTTTATAACATTTGAATTGAATCACTTTATATATATCGTTATATACGATATAATCGTTACAAACGATATATTGAAAGAGGTTATTCAATGATACAGGATATAAATAATTATTTTACAACTATTTTTTATCATCTACATACAACACATGAAGATGTCATTTCCCATCAAAGCGTACGAATTTTACAGATGATTCAAAAGGAAGATGAAGTTACTGTTCGGGATATCGCAGAATTACTGAATATTTCTCAGAATACAGCCTCCGAGCATATTAAAAAACTGGAACGGAATGGCTGGGTGAAGAAAGAAAGAGCTGTTGATGATCAACGCAAAGTCATGCTTCATTTAACTGCAGAGGGGCTTGTGATTGTCAAAAAAAATACCGAATTAGATGCTCATAAACTTCAACATGCGTTACAGCAATTATCAGAAGAAGAACGACAAACCATTTTACAGGCATTTCATTTATTAAGCGAGGTGTCGAAATAATGTACACGTTTATTAAAATTCTTAGCTCTGCAGCTATTATTGGAATCGTTACCGAGGTAGCCAGAAGATTTCCTACGTATAGGTGGTATTATTGCCGCACTACCTCTTGTTAGTATTTTAAGTATTATATGGCTAACAGTACAAAGTGAATCGAGCGAACATATTCAGCGTTTTACAGTTGGTGTGATTGTTGGACTACCAGCTACGATGGTGATGCTCTTTGTGATATACATGGCGATGAAATCATCCATTCATATTGTGTTTGCCATTGGATTAGGCGTTGTTTCATGGGTCCTATTTTTGGGCATCCAAAAAGCAATAGCTGGTGTATTTCATATTTCGATTTAGTGAGGAGTAAAAAATGACAATTATCTCGATTCAACAATTACCCCAAAAAGAAGTATTGCAGTTTTTTAAGGAACATTGGGGAACGACAGAAATGGTTATATCTAGTGGTATTTATGACTGTAGCAAACTAGATGGCTTTGCATACGTAGACGTCCAACAGAAGATAACGGGTCTTGTGACATATATTTTACGTGGAGAAGAGTGTGAAATTATTTCCCTAGATAGTATTGTGGAGGGAAAAGGTATTGGTTCTTCACTTGTCCAAGCTGTAGAACAACAGGCTTTTGCGAATAACTGTACAAAGATCACTATTATCACAACGAATGATAATTTACATGCATTAAAATTTTATCAAAAACGCGGCTATTTTTTAGTAGAAATTCTACAAAATGCTGTCGCACAAGCAAGACTTTATAAGCCTGAAATTCCCCTTGTCGGTAATGACGGTATTCCAATACGGGATGAAATAAGACTACAAAAACAATCTGTCTCTTACTAAGGCAGATTGTTTTTATCTTCATTTAGCAAATGTTTTTTTATCGAAGGCATATCAGTAGATACAATTATGCCAAGGCGAAATTGATATTCAAGGTTTTCCAGTAGAGAATTTATCGTTATACTTGATTGGGAAACAGGAAAGTGAGGAAAGAAATGAAAAAAATTCTATTTGTTTTTTTATTTAGCATACTTGTGGTGGGAGCGGTATTCATCATTTATGTAAAAAGTAATCCGCCACTTGCAATTAGTGCTTATACAAGTCTTAAAGATAATCCAACGGTCAAAATAATTGAACTAGAGAATAAAGGATTACAGGAAATACAGCTTCAGCAAGTCCTTATTAACGATAAAATACCTGAAAAGATAGAGCTTGTTGTCAGTAAGTCTGCACCGTTTGAAGCAGAGATGGAAATGGAGAATGATCCGAACATTACATTTTATAAATTAGGGCAGATTACTATTTTTCCTAGTCAATTTATAGATCGTCAGGCAATAGGAAAGCAGCCTCAGCATTATGCTGTGAGAATGGAGGCAGCTGATATGAAAATGATAACGATAAAGTATACATATTTAAAAATTCCATTTACGCTAAAGGCTGCATTGCAAACAAATAAAAAGTAATATTGTCCAAGTGCTTTTATCAATGTGCTTATACTCCTGTCTGCTATAAGGGTAAATCAATGAGCACATTCACTCTTCGGGTTGATGATAACGGAACATATTGCAGTGGATTTCGTAAAATATGAAGAGAGGGGAAACAAAAAATACAAACATGTGAATCGATTAATTATTGAAAAGAAGGGTAAGAAACTTGGACATTTTAACTGAAAAATTGATTGTTATCGCATTATTTATACTTATTATTCATTCGATTGAAACATTAGCCTATGCAGTTAGATTGTCAGGTGCCAGAGTAAAATTATTAGCCTCAGCCTTATCCTTATTTAATGTTATGGTTATGGTATCTAGACTGGCTAATATGATGCAGCAGCCTTTTACAGGTGGCTTAATTGATACCGCACCAGGGGTAGATACGCTAGCCTTCGTTGAGCAGCAATTTCGAGTCATAATTGGCTTTGCTTCACTAGGTACATTAGTTGGCATACTGCTTTTACCTACATTTGTGGCTCTATTTTCAAGAGCCATTATCCATTTATCAGAGGAAAGGGGCTCCATTCCAGCACTATTCAAGAAAAGCTTGAAAATGGAGCATATCAAAAGAGGCTTCAAACATATTCATATGCCAAGTTTTGCATACTTGAAAGGGATTAGTTGGCGTGATATTCCCTTTAAATTATTCATTATCAATGTACTAATTACTGCGATTTATACAATTGGGGTTCTGTCTGCTCTATACGCAGCACTTCTTGTTCCTGAAAGACATGCAACGGCTATGATGTCATCTGGACTAATTAATGGTGTGGCAACAATCCTATTAATTATTTTTATTGACCCTAAAATTTCCATTCTTGCAGATGATGTTATCAATCAAAGAGGCAGTTATTTAAATCTTAAACGAGCTTCTGTAATGATGATGGGTTCAAGATTATTAGGAACAGTTTTGGCGCAGCTCCTATTTATCCCAGGGGCAAAATATATCGCATGGTTTACCCAATTTATGACATAGTTGATTTAGTATACTAACATAATGATTAAGTGAACTCAGAAGGCAATTAGGATTCACTGAAAAAATAATTTATGGAAAAGAAGGGGAATAATCAAAGAAAGGACTATTCTTTACCACTTGCTACAAGGATTTGAAAAAGTTTTTTCAAATATTGACAAGTTATACAATGTTGGATTATAGTAGTTAACAATTTCATCAAACTATGAAATTGGCGATGATAAGGACACGAGCGTTGATAGCGATTCACAGAGAGGGAGGCATTTGCTGAAAGCTTCCTATTGCAGCAATCAAATCTTACTACCTTTGAGCCGTGCTTGGAAACTTGCACCGTTATTGCAACGTTACTGCAAATCAATGAGCCACTAGCAAAGTTAGTGGGAATTTGGGTGGAACCACGGGTAATGAACACATACTCGTCCCTTTTATGGGGCGGATATGTGTTTTTTTATTTTTTAATCAGTGTCTTTTAGAACCTGATTATTCAAAAAAGGAGCAGAGAATATGTCAAATCAAGTTATTAACATTCAATTTCCAGATGGTCAACAGCAAGTATTTACAAAGGGTGTAACACTAACCGAAATTGCACAAACAATAAGCCCAGCTTTACGGAAAAAAGCAATTGCAGGGAGTGCTAACGGAACCATCATTGATTTGACGCGCCCAATTGTGGAAGATACACAAATTGCCCTCTATGATGCAAACTCAAAGGAAGGGATTAACGTAATTCGCCATTCATCAGCCCATTTATTAGCTCAAGCAGTGAAGCGTCTGTACCCTGATGCTCGCTTTGGCATCGGACCTGTTATTGACAATGGGTTTTATTATGATATTGATCTAGCCCATCCTCTTGTGCCAGCTGATTTAATACAAATCGAAAAAATGATGAAGAAAATTGTACAAGAAAATAGTCCGATTGTGCGAAGAGAGGTTACACGCAAAGAGGCACAGCAGCTCTTTGCCCATGATGCGTTAAAGCTAGAGCTATTAGCGGATATACCGGAGCATGAAAAAGTGACAGTTTATGAGCAGGGAGAATTTTATGATTTATGTCGTGGGCCACATGTACCTTCTACAGGTAAATTACAGCACTTTAAATTAATGCATGTTTCTGGCGCATATTGGCGTGGTGATAGTAAAAATCAGATGCTTCAGCGTATTTATGGTGTAGCGTTTGCCTCAAAAGAAGAATTAGCACAATACTTTGTTTTTTTAGAAGAAGCAGAGAAGCGAAATCATCGTAAGTTAGGAAAAGAACTAGAATTATTTATGTTTTCAGAGGAAGCACCAGGTATGCCGTTTTATTTAGCAAATGGTCAAATCATTCGCAATGAACTAGAATCGTATTTACGACAGTTGCAAGCGAAATATGATTATCATGAGGTACGGACACCATTAATGATGAATCAACGCCTTTGGGAGCAGTCGGGACACTGGGATCACTATAAAGACAATATGTATTTTACACATGTAGATGACCAAAGCTTCGCACTAAAGCCCATGAATTGTCCCGGTCACATGCTGATTTTTAAAAATGACTTACATTCATATAGAGACTTACCAATTCGTATGGCTGAATTTGGTCAAGTACACCGGCATGAATTTAGTGGTGCATTAAATGGACTTTTACGAGTGCGTACTTTTTGCCAGGATGATGCTCATATTTTTGTCACACCTCAACAAATAGAGAAAGAAATTGCACTGGCTCTAAAAATTATTGATGAGGTATATAAGGTTTTTGGCTTTCAGTACGATATTGAATTATCTACACGTCCTGCAAATTTTATGGGTGATTTGGAGCTATGGGATCAAGCCGAAGAAGCACTAGAAAACGTTCTTAATCATTTAGGCTTGCCATTTACAATCAATGAAGGCGATGGTGCGTTCTATGGACCGAAAATTGATATTCATATTAAAGATGCTATTCATCGCAGTCACCAATGTGCAACAGTTCAACTTGATTTCCAACTACCTGAGAAATTTGATTTAACGTATATCAACGAGCAAAATGAAAAAGTAAGACCAGTTGTTATTCATCGGGCTGTATTTGGCTCTATTGATCGCTTTTTGGGGATATTAATTGAACATTTTGGAGGGGTGTTCCCTACATGGCTTGCACCCAAGCAGGTACAGATTATTGGTGTAGCAGATCAACACCAAGAATACGTACAGCAAGTAGCGGAGGCTTTACAAAAGGATCAAATTCGTGTCGGTATCGATAATCGTTCAGAAAAGCTTGGTAAGAAAATTCGTGAGGCTCAAATGAAAAAAATACCGTATATTTTAGTACTTGGTGACCGCGAAAAGGATCAACAGTATGTTACTATTCGTAAACACGGTGAACAATCCTTACATGAAATGCCATTATTACAATTTATGGACAATATCAAAAAAGAGATAAAGCAAAAAGCAATTTTGTAAAGTCTATACCTTAAAGGTGTAGCTCGACTTCTAGGCACTTTATTATGAATCAAATCAATTACTGTGCTTAGAGTCGAGCTAACTTATGACCGAGGGAAATTTTAAGTGAGAAAATTTGAATTTTTTGTTAAAACATTTACATAATTTACTTGGAAAATCCATTATTTCATCATATTTGCTACTATTTCTTAATTTTTAAGCATACAATAAAATATGACGAGTATTTAAATTATGGAACAATACGATTGTGTGGATTGTAAAGGCTGTTTCCTAATAAGATGGTTTGTGTCTCAGCGTCAATGATAAAATATTTATGATAGGTTTCCTGTTCAGTTTGTCTAAAGGATGCTAAAAAATATACTTGCCGATTGGGATGAATAAAAGTATGTTGAGTGAGGTCTATTTTTTTACCTATTAAATTTGTTTTTAAATGAAATGTTTCTATAGCCTTCGGTATGTCTTTAAAGGCTATCTTTTGACGAATGTTCAAGCTAGCTTCAGAATATTCCTCATAAAGTGCTGAATTAATTTGTTGATAAAAATCGCCCTCATTTTGAAATGACTGGTACTGATTATTTGGATACTTATAGGAAGTAGCTACAATAGGTGTACAAAGTGTAGTTGCTGTGTTTTCTACTGAATGCTGAGGCTGCTGTAGTAAAAAGCTTGAAACTAACATCAAGGACATAAACAATACCTGCATCATTTGGCCTCCTTTTATAAATTAGATTTCCCAATTACTTGTTATGTATACGTATCATGACAATAACATCAGGATTTGGATTGAACTTTATAAAAGGAACCTAATACAGGTTTAAAACAGAAGTGATAATGCTGGTTAGGAAACTTGCGCCTGTTTTGAATATCTATTTAGTAATATATCCAATTCTTGACTACAATCTACAACAATAGGATGGGTGAAACCTAAATCCTTTGCCTTTCTATACATTCTTCTTCTCTTCATTTCGATTTTCACCCTCAAGAATTGTTTAAGCGATAATTGTACCAAGATACTTTCCTCCTAAATTTTTTCTCCATTTTCCTGTCATAAAATTCATATGACCTCGATTCAACTTTCTCATTGTATACCACATAAATTAAAAAATATGTCATATTGTGTTTAGTAAGCTAAATTCGTAATTTAGTCATAGAAGAGCTTCTTAATTCGGAGAGGGGGTTGGAATAGTAAATTTTCCGGTTGAATCTTTTCGCCTATTTTAATTTACTTTAATTGTAATATGCATAAAGTTTAATACCTTAAATCCAAAGATATCAAGGCTGGCTACGTTTAACTTTTAAAAAAAAATGTAAATTTCATTTAACTAAATTTGTATCTTTTTTACTATTGCAATTACGAGCCGCTATAGTAATACTGTCCATTCAATTTTCTCGAATTTCGTATCTTGTCGCAATTTATCAAATAAACCTTTTTGCTGAGGAAATTATCAATTATTCGGATAAATGTTGGAAATTTTCGAAAATTAGAGTAATAGGAAGGAATATATTTGAAGAGAATTCGTATGATCAACTATTTTATTACTAGAAAAGGCTAAAGGTGAACGGATTATAGTGACTATAAAGAAGAAAATCAATAATGATATAGATCTTAAAGGAAAGAACGCATCAAAATATGTAAACGCCCACACTGTTTGATGTGGGCGTTTATTACTTATCTTAATGAGTCCATTCTCCTCGTAACAGACCATATAATACTAAATCATAAAACTTACCGAATCGGAAAATCTCATTTCTTAAAATACCTTCTTGTGAAAAGCCACATTTTTCATAGGATCGAATAGCTGCTGTATTAAAGCTGAAAACCTGTAGTTTAATTTTATTGATAGCAATATAGTTAAAAATAAAATCGATAAGGGTTTTCATAGCATCGGTTCCAAATCCTTTACCCTGCCATTGTTCACCAATTGAAATCCCTACAAAGCATGTACTGTTTTGCCAATTAATTGAAAAAACGGCACATGTACCAATAAGCTCATTTGTAGATTTTTCAAATATGCCAAAGAAAAAATCTTCCTTCTTTGCACTAATACTTTGGAAGAATGAAGAATGATCCTCAAAGGTTTTTGGAAAGGGGATTTCGTCATTAGCAAATAATAACGACTTTTTTTCACCTTCAATTTTGACAAATGCTTCTAAGTCAGACGAAGTCATTTGCTGTAAAGTAATTGCTTGACCTGAAAGAAAGTTTTTCATGTAATGATCCATTTGTGTTCTCCCTTGTTCAAGGGCTTCAGTTAGAATGATATCCCTTGATTGATTAGTTGAATAACCAAAACGTCTACTGCTCTTACCGCACTCATTGGCACAACTCCTTCTTATTGAATACTTTTATAGTAGCATTTTTGGGGAATAGTAGAAATAAAAAAAGGATTTCAAATAATCAATAGTTCAAATTTCTGATGGTGTTTACAAATAGAGTATTTTACAATGGTTTAAAAGAAAATTCCAAATTATTACGAACATAACGAAAAGAGGGCAATTTAATGCGTTTCCATACACCTTATTTTAATGGCTTGATGACCTATTTACCTGAAGAGGAGCAAAACCAACTACAACAAGTAAAAGGAGCAACAGATTCTCAAATTCATGCCTTATTAGATCTATTTCCTAGTTGTCCAGAATCATTGATTAAACTACTACAGGATATTAATGGAACCTATTATTGTAAGCATGGAGAAGCAACGATTTGTGTCCTAGTATTAGGCTCAGATCTAGGTGAATATCCATATTATTTAAAGTCTATTGAGCAAATGATAAAAGATAGCCAAGTAGTGAATAGTGAAAGTATTTATGAACGTTATCAGAATTTTTTAGAGTATGTTGAAGTGGATGATAGAATTCAGATGCATATACCATTAAATAAACATTTATGCTTTGCGGATTGTATGAATAATGGTGGCACTTCTAGCTTATATATAGATTTTTATCCAAATGATGGCGGACAGGTGGGACAGGTCGTTCGATATGTTCATGATCCAGATAGCTATGAGGTTATTGCACCGTCCTTTGACGACTATTTACAACAGCTAATAGATGGAGGGTTTGAATTTACAGCAATCTATGAGGAGGAATAGGAGGGAGGCTATCTTTATGAGATTAAAATTTTATGAGACGTGTGATGATCACTTAATTGAGAGATATACGATTACACCAGAGCAGCTAAGGTTTACGAAGTCCCCAAAAGAAAGTATTGAACTGGCAAAACAGGACAAAAATCGGCATGCCATATTGATGCTTGCAGAAGATAAGCTAGTTACTTTCTTTGTTCTCCATGAAAAAGATGGGGTAAAGCCATATTCAACAAATAAAGCTGCCTTGTTAATTCGCTCCTTTTCTACTGATTATCATGAGCAAGGGAAAGGCTATGGAAAAGCAGCATTACAGCTCTTACCAGACTTTGTTCAAGAACATTTTCCTCATATTAATGAGTTGGTGCTAGGTGTTAATGTCCCAAATATATCTGCACAGGCACTTTATACTAAATGTGGCTTTGTTGATGAGGGAAGGCAAGTACTAGGATTTAATGATGAGCTTATCGTAATGAGTTATTATATCGAGAGGTGAAACGAATGTCATTAGTAATGAACGCAAGGATAGAGCAATTGGATGAAATATGTGCGATAGATCGAGAAGTCCTAGGTGATTTTTCAAGAAG